>ENA-OUOW01001058-OUOW01001058.1-human-gut-metagenome-genome-assembly--contig:-NODE-1058-length-20320-cov-4.193881_pt1 | contig 20320 bp, 15 predicted proteins | sample MGYA00237938_ERZ548769 | MGnify/ENA primary metagenome ERZ548769 (study PRJEB26490, sample SAMN05356870) | human gut metagenome | biome: terrestrial biome; feature: human-associated habitat; material... | reverse complement strand
TTTGCCAGACTGTTCGGCAGCTGCAGCAGATACTGCCGCCCGGAAGGGCTTACGCGGCGAAGAATCCGGTAATCGCCTTGAAACGCCGTTTGATTCGCATCGAAGGTGAGGGGAGACAGCGCAACCGCATTGCCGACGCTGAAAAGCGGCGTACCATCGGCAGAAAGCACATACACGGCGGCATCCGCGATATTTTCGGGCAGCAGATATTCCCGGAGCGCACTGCCGTCCAGCTCAAACGCCACGACGACGGGCATCGACGGCAGCTGTGCGCCGCTGATATCCATCAAGACCGCCAACTCGCCGCTTCGCCCGGAAAACTGCCCGTAATCAACAAACGTCGGTTTGGCGGCTGCACTTTCCATTGCCGCAAGCCAATTTTCGTACTCGCTGGCGCGGAAAGAGCGTGTGCGGCGGTAGTATAACTCCGCTGGAACGGACTCACTTGACGTCAGGATATGGTTGGATTCCTTCAAGTACAATGTCGAGCGGATGACGGGCAGGCTGATCAGCCCGTACTGCCGGATGGTCAGGCTCTGCATCATGCGGTAGGCGGCGAGAACGTAGTTTGCATCCGTCTCGTCGTGCATGTTGGACAGGCGCAGAAGCGTTGTGTCCGTGCGCAATTGCAGGGAGTAGTCGCTCATCAATTGCAGCTGGCTTTCCATGCCGCTGGACACGCGCGTGAGGTGGCTGCGCTGCTGCTGCCAGTAGCTGTCGCGGACGCGGCTGTCATAGGTGAAGCCGATGATGACAAGCAGCGCCAGGCAGACAAACAGGAACATCGTATAGGAAAGGGCAATCCCAGAGGCGCGTCCAAGGCGCGCGCGAAGGGTCTGCCACGGTTTCTTTCGGGTCAAGAAATTCACCCTCGTCTCTCAAAAATTCGGGAGGCAACCAGTTTTTCAGCAGAAAGCGCAAAGATACTTTCCATTGTTATTATACCAGAAAACTCGGATTTTTCAAGGGGTTGCGGGGGAAGGGTACAATTTTTGACCCCTTGAATCACCAGAAATGTACCCCGACGGAAAGAATTGTGCCTTGCGCGGAAAGCGCTTTCATGCTATGATGCAATCAACGCAAAGGCGACGGCGGACAACGCCGGGGCAAGCCGATGCAAAAAGAAAGGAAGGGTTCCAAGATGAAGAAGCTCCTCGCAATGGCGACCTCTCTGGCGCTGCTGGCTACGAGCGCGATCGTTCCGATGACGGCGGCTGCCGCAGAGGAAAAGGAAGTAACCAAGCCTGAAAAGATTACCATCATGGTTGACACCACGCTGGTCAATCAGGCGAATGGTCGCGACGCTTTTGAAGCGCGCTGGGAAGAACTGACGGGCATCGATCTCGTCATCAACCAGCCTGACCACTCCGCTTACTACGACGTCATGCAGCAGACGATGGCTGACCCCGACCAGTGGCCGGACGTGCTCATCATGTCTTCTACCTATTATTCCGACTTCGCGGCGAACGGCGCGCTGTGGGATATGACCGAAGCGTGGGAGAATTCCAACACGAAGAACTCCGGCCGCTTCACCGGCGACAGCGTTATCGAAGGCTTGAAGATTAACGGTCACCTCTACGGCTTCTCTCCTGCCCGCGGCAACGGTTGCGTCACCTACGTCAAGAAGGCGTGGATGGACAAGGCTGGCATCACCAAGGCGCCTACCAATTGGGAAGAATACGCTGCCATGCTCGACGCCTTCTCTAAGCTGGGCGTGGATGGCAAGACCACTTACGGCACCTCTGCTGCCGGCTTCATCGGCAACGAAGCGCCCTACACCAACTACCTGCCGGAATTCTATCAGGATGCGTACCCGTCTTTCATCCTCAAGGATGGCGTGTATGTTGATGGTTTCACTCAGCCGGAAATGGAAGCTGCGCTGGCACGCCTGAAGGAAGGCTACGACAAGGGCTGGATTGACCCCACCACCCTGACCAACTCCACCAAGGACTGCCGCAATAAGTTCTACGACGAGCAGTTCGGCGTGTTCACCTACTGGGCGGGCACTTGGGCAACCAACCTCAAGACCAACCTTGAAGCGAATGGCCATGACTCTGAACTGATTGCGCTGCCCCCGATTGCGGAAGTCGGCGCGTACTTCGACCGCATTCCGCCGGTCTGGTGCATCACCTCTACCTGCGAGAATCCGGAAGGCGTGTTCGCCTATTTCATCGACACCATGCTTGACGGCGGCGATATGCAGATGCTGTGGACGTATGGCGCGGAAGGCACCCACTGGTCTCGTGCGGCGGAAACCGTGCTGGACAAGACCTATGAAGAGGGCACGTTCCACTTCCTCGAAAACCTCGAAAAGGCTGGCACCCTGTACACCAAGAACCACATCGACCCGATGCTGAGCCTCGCTTCCTTCGCGGAAGGCTACCCGGATCCCAAGTCCGTCAAGGAAGAAGCTCGTGCGGCATCCGAACTGTTCAACGCCAACTCCAAGCTGGCCGCCATCGTGCCGACCACCGAAGAAATGGGCGAATACGGCGCGGAACTGACCCAGAAGAAGAACGAACTGATTGCCAACGTCATCATGGGCAAGCTGACCTATGAGCAGGCGATGGAGCAGTTTGAATCCGAAGGTTACGCTGCGCAGTCTCAGGAAATCGTTGATAGCCTGAACGCGCTGCTGAACAAGTAATCACAACGCATTCCGCCGGGGACGGTTGGCATCCGCTGACCGTCCCCGAGACGGGCTAAGCCAATCAGCACATTTTTTTCATGGAGGGGGACTACCTGATGCAAGCGCCAGCGCAGATAAAGCATCGCAAGGCACCGCTGAAAACGCGGCTGTGGAACTACAAATGGTTCTATGTGATGTTCCTACCGGTTTTTGTGGCACTCATCGTTTTCCATTACCTGCCGATGTTTGGCATTTCGCTTGCCTTCTTCCGGTATCAACCCAGCAAAATCGCGAACCCGCTTGAGTTCACCGGGCTGGCAAACTTCCAGAAGCTGTTCAGCCGTCCGCAGTTCTGGTCGTCCTTCACCAACACGCTGGAAATTTCCATTATCAAGCTGCTTCTGAACACCTTCATGGCGGTCATCATTTCGCTGCTGCTCAACGAAATGGTTTCCACGAAGATGAAGAAGCTCTCGCAGACCATCATCTACCTGCCGCATTTCATGTCGTGGGTCGTTACCGCCGGCGTCTTCGGGATGCTGTTCGCGCCCACGTCCGCAGGTCTTGTCAATCAGGTGCTCATCCAAATGGGGCTGATTGACAAGGAAATCTACTTCTTGGGTGACAATGACTGGTGGCGTTTCAGCTACTACATCATCAACATTTGGCATGACACCGGCTGGGGAACGATTATTTTCATGGCGACCCTGACCGGCATTGATCCCGGCATCTACGAAGCCGCCTCGATTGACGGCGCCGGCCGCTGGAAGAAGATGCGCTACATCACCCTTCCCGCGCTGGCAAACACCATTGTGACGGTGCTGGTCTTGAATCTGGCAAAAATCATGAACCTCTTCGAGAGTGTGTTCGTGCTGCAGAATGCCGCCGTCTACAAGACCTCGCAGGTGCTTCAAACTTACGTCTATTACCAGACCTTCAACAGCGGCGGCAACGTCAACTTCGGTTATACCACCGCAATCGGTCTGTTCCGTTCTCTTGTGGGCATGGCGCTGGTGCTGATTTGCAACCAGGTCAGCAAGAAAATCCGCGGCCGCGGCATTGTGTAAGGAAGGAGGAACGCCATCATGCAAGCAACCGCAAAGGAAGCAAAACTTCCCCCTGTCAAGAAGGGAAAGAAAAACTTTTCCGTATTCCCGTTTGTCAACGGCCTCTTCTTCCTTCTTTTCTGCCTGTTTATCCTCGTTCCGCTGTGGAAGGTGCTGGTTGACTCGCTTGACCTGACCACCGGCTACGGCATGAAGCTCTGGCCGGAAAACTTCGGCCTTGCGGGCTATCAGTCCGTATTCTCGAACCCGACGCTGCTGCGCCCGCTGATGATTTCCGTCGTCACGACCGTCGCGGGTACGTTCCTCGGTCTGTTCCTCTCCACTGTCGGCGCGTATGTGCTGATTCAGTGGGACATGCCCGGCCGCAACTTCTTCGCCGGCATCATGCTCTTCACGATGATTTTCCAAGGCGGTATGATTCCGACCTACCTCGTCATGAAGAGCCTGCACCTGACGAACACGCTGTGGGTCGTCATCCTGATGCCCGCCATCAACGTCTATAATTTGGTGCTGATGCGCAACTTCTTCGAGGGCATCCCGACATCCCTGTTCGAGTCCGCGACGCTGGACGGCTGCTCGCCGATTCAGATTTTCTACAAAATCGTCCTGCCGCTGTCCAAGGCGGCGCTGGCGTCCATCGGTCTGATGTTCGCCGTCTCCTACTGGAACGATTACACCAACTACAAGCTCTACATCACCACCGACCAGAGCCTGTACAACTTCCAGATGAAGCTGCGTTCCATCATCATGGGGTCTGACCTGCCCGCTGCCAACGGCGGCGCAGCGGAGAACACCGTCACCAACGCGGCGGTTATCGTGGCGATTCTGCCGTTCATGATTCTCTACCCCTTCCTCCAGAAATACTTCGTCAAGGGCATCAACATTGGCGCCGTGAAGGAGTAATAGACGACTTCTTAGCCGCACGGGGCAGTTTTGTCCTGCTGCGGCCATTTTTGCTGAAAAGGGTGAATGATATGACCACAATATTCTGGGCGGGCGACTCGACCGTCAAGCAGAATTCCATCGCGACGTACCCGCAGACGGGCATCGGGCAAGTGTTCGATCGCTATGTCAAGCGCTATCAGGTGCAGATTGAGAATTACGCCGAGAACGGGCGCTCGACGAAGCAGTTCATTGACGAAGGGCGCTTGGCGACCATCTACGACCGCATTCACGCGGGGGATTTCCTCTTCGTGCAGTTCGGTCACAACGACGAGAAAGCATCTGACCCGGCGCGCTACACTGATCCGGAGACGGATTTTCCGGCGAACTTGGAGCGGTTCGTCAACGTTGCGCGGAATAAGGGCGCAACCCCCGTGTTCATCACGCCCCTGACGCGCTACGACCGCAACGCCCCCGGCGCGCAGTTCCACCACGACCGCTGGGCGGAGAGTATGCGCCGCACGGCGGAGAAGCTGCATGTGGCGCTGATTGACCTGACCGCCATGTCCGAAAAGCTGGTGGATGAACAGGGCGAAGCGGCGCAGACGGCGTACTACATGAACCTGCCCGCCGGGATTTACCCGCATTTCCCGCTGGGGCAGCACGACAACACGCATTTGCAGCCGGCGGGCGCATTGGCGTTCGGTGGGCTGATTGCCAAGGGCCTGCACGATTTGGGCGGGGCGTATGCGGCGCTGCTGTGTGACGAATACGCCCAGTGGGAGAAGGAAACGGCGCAGTTCGGGCAGATTGCAACGTCCGCTGCGGAGGATGTAGAGGCATGAGCGAGATTCTCTGGTGCGCCGACAACGGTGACGGGACGTACCGCAATCCGGTGCTGTACTGCGATTATTCCGATCCGGACGCGATTTGCGTCAATGGCACATACTATCTGACCGCATCGACGTTCAACTATGTGCCGGGACTGCCGATTCTTACCAGCCGCGATTTGGTGAACTGGAAGTTACGCAACTATGCCGTCAAGAACATCCCCGAAGCGCGGTATGCCGCGCCGCAGCATGCGCAAGGCATCTGGGCTCCTGCCATCCGCTTCCAGAACGGGCGGTTTTATATCTACTACGGGATGCCGGACGAGGGCATCTACATGGTCAGCACGGAAAATCCGCTGGGGGATTGGGACTCCCCGGTGCTGGTGAAGCCGGGCAAGGGGCTGATTGACCCCTGCCCCTTCTGGGATGACGACGGGCGCGCCTACATCATCCACGGGTACGCCAAGAGCCGAATCGGGTTCAAGAGTTGGCTGGGGATTTTCCCGATTTCGCCCGACGGCAGAACGGCGCTCGGCGACGACCACTTGCTCTACGACGGCACGAAGAAGCATCCGACGATTGAAGGACCGAAGGTGCACAAGCGCGGCGGCTGGTACTACATCTTTGCGCCCGCGGGCGGCGTCGCGACGGGGTGGCAGGTGTGCCTGCGCAGCCGGAGTATTTTCGGCCCATATGAGACCCAAGTCGTACTCAAACAGGGCAGCAGCGAGACGAACGGCCCGCATCAGGGCGCGTGGGTCGAGACGCCGGAGGGGGAGCATTGGTTCTTGCACTTCCAGAGTCGTGGGCTGTACGGGCGTGTGACGCACTTGCAGCCGATGACGTGGCAGGCGGACGGCTGGCCGTACATCGGCATCCCGGATGAAACGCCTGTGCCGCCGGATGCAATCGCAGTGGGCGAGGAGTGCGCGCAAGCAGCGCCGATTGCGAACGCGGCGGACTGCGGCATTGCGGTTGAAACGTACCGGAAGCCGAAAGCGCCGGAATGTGAGCCGTCGGGCGAAATCGGGGATGATGATTTCAGCGGCGCACTTGGGCTGCAATGGCAGTTCATGGGCAACTGGCAGCCGGATTTCTACGAGGTCGGCGGCGGCAAGCTGCGGCTGTATGCGCAGAAACTGCCCGATGGCGGCGATCGACTCTGGCAGTGCCCGCAGACGCTGACGCAGAAAATCGCGTGTCCGGCGTTCTTCGCAACGACGACGCTCGATGCGGCGCATTTGCAGGCGGGCGAACAGGCGGGCGTTGGCTTCGTCGGCGGACAGTACGCTTACGCGGCGGTTCGGCGGACGGAAAGAGGCGTATCGCTGGTGTTCGTGACGAGCGATGGCAAGGAGCACACGGAGTCAGCAACGGAAACCGTGCCGATTCAGGATGCGCCCGTGGCTTTTCGCGTGACACTGCTGCCGACATCGAGCAGCACGGCGGTCGCGTCGTTCGAGTACGCGCAGGGCGGCGAGTTTCACCCGATTGGGCAGCCGTTTGAACCCGCGCGCCACACATGGGTCGGGGCGCGGCTGGCGCTGTTCTGTATGCCGATGAATGGCGGCGACGACCACGGCGGCTGGGCGGAGTTCGGCGCAGTGCGCGTGGAAGCCATCGAAACGCTGTAATACTATTTCCAAATTCACCTGCGCCATCTGCTTGCGCCTTTTTGATTCTGGCGTCCACTCATTCCACTTAGCGTAGCGCTGCTACGCTGCGTTTCATTCGTGTTAACCAGAATACAAAAACTCGCGGCGCATCTTGGCGCATTCTCATTTGGAAATAGTATAAAAACCGACTTTCGGTCGGCAAAAACCGGATTTTGGTCGGAAATCGGCAGGGGAGCAAGAAAAAAGCGTCCGCAGACGCTTTTAATCGTGAATCTTGATGGTTGATTTCCGCCAAATTCCGGTGAAATACAGCACCAACAGAATCGCCGACGCAATCCCGTTTGACACTACGACTGAGTACCACACGCTCCGCACACCCAGATGCAGCACCTGCTCACAGAATGCAAGGGTCGCGAAACGCAGCACCCATAGGCGTGTCATATCCACTGCGACGGGCAGAAATGTGTGTCCACTCCCTTGAAACAGACCGCGGGTCGCATCGTGGATGCTGTTCGTCCAGCACCAGAACGCCATGATGGACAGATAGTCTGCTGCCATCGGGATGACCTCCGCCTCGTCCGTGAAGATGCTGACGATGGCAGAAGCGACCGACGGTCGGGAAAGGACAAATCCACCGAGAAGCAGAAACAGAAGCGCCATTCCCGTGCTCAATTTGTACCCGCGTTCGGCGCGGTCAACCTGCTGCGCCCCCATGTTCTGCGCGACAATGGTGCTGACGGCGCTGCCGATGCCGGTGGAGGGAAGCGAAATCAGCCCGTTGACCTTGTTGCCGATGCCGTACGCCGCCATGGCCATCTTGCCGTACACATTGACGTTGCGCGACATGAGGATGAAGCCGAACTGCATGAAGCTTGACCCCAAGGCAGTCGGAAGCCCGATACGCACGATGTCGCACAGGCAGGTTGCATCCGGGCGAAGGAAGCGACGATCGAAACAAATTGCTTCGTCGCGGCGGGTGCAGAGCAGGAAGAACGCGATGCACGCGGGCACCATCTTCGCGAACACGGTCGCCAGCGCGGCACCGGCGGCGTTCCAGTGCAGGACGACCATCAGCAGCGGGTCAAGCACCATGTTGACGGCAATGCCCAGCAGGTTCAGCAGCATCGGGCGGACGGTGTCGCCCTGCGCCTGCCGAATGGACTGGTAAATGTTGACCATGAACAAAAACGGCATGTCAAGGACGACGAGACGCATGTACGTTACCGCATGGTCGAAATAATCCGGCGCGGCGCCCATCCATCCGACGATACCCGGCGTTGCGACCGCCATCACCGACGCGCACAGGAGCGAGAAGAGCATCGCGACAGTGAAAATCTGGTTGGCGATTTTCCGCGCCATTTCCGGTTTGCCCGCGCCGATGTACTGGCTGATCATCACCGCGCCCGCGATGGTGACGCCGCTGCCGAAGTTGATGACCGTATTCTGCACGGGGCTGACGAGGTTGATGGCGGCGAGGTAATCGACACTGAGCTGCCCCAGCCAGTAGGTGTCGGTCAGGTTGTACATCGTTTGCAGGAAGCTGTTGACGACGACGGGAATCGCAATGGCGAACACTGCCTTGACCAATGAGCCGTGCAGAATCAAATCGCGGTTGCCTTTGCTGAGTTTCATGGCGAGGAACCTCCTTCATCGGGAGAATAATCCCATTATAGCGCATTTCCTGCCAAAATGAAAGCGCTATCACAAAAAAATTTCCAAGTGTCTTTTGGAATCGGTTGACACCTATCGAAATTCCCTTTATAATGAAGCGGAAATACCCGCAGAAAGGTGCATGACAATGGATATTCAGCAGTATTTTCAACGCTTTCTGGCAAATTACACACCCTACAAGAAGTATTGGAACTATGAGGATGGCTGCGTGCTGAAGGGGTGCATCGACCTCTACCATGCGACGGGGGACGTGCTGTATCGCGATTTCGTGCTGGATTACGTCTCGGCGTATGTCGCGGCGGACGGCAGCATTCCGAATTATGAGATGCGGCAGTACAACATTGATTCCATCAACAGCGGCAAGGCGCTGTTCTTCGCCTTGGAGGAGACGGGCGAGGAGCGCTATCGCAAGGCGATTGAGTTCCACATGCAGCGGCTTCGGGAGCATCCGCGCTGCCAGTGCGGCAATTTCTGGCATAAGCAGCTGTATCCGAACCAGATTTGGCTGGATGGGCTGTACATGGCGCAGCCGTTCTACATGGCATACGAGGCGAAGTTCGACGGCATGGCGCATGTGGCGGATATTACCCGGCAGTTTCAGAACGTGCGCAAGTACCTCTACAACCCGGAGAAGGGGCTGAACTACCATGCCTACGACGAAGCGCGCGTGCAGTTCTGGGCGGACAAGGAAACCGGCTGCTCGAAGAACTTCTGGCTGCGCTCGACAGGCTGGTACTTGATGGCGCTGGTGGATTGCATTGCGCTGTGCTCGGAGCAGCTCTATGAGCATTATCGCGCGCTGGTGGACATCTTCCGCGAGAGCATTCGGGGCGTGCTGGCATACCGCGCGGAGGATGGGCTGTTCTATCAGGTGATTGATCATCCGGAGGCAGAGGGGAACTACACCGAAACTTCCGGTTCCGCGATGATTGCGTACAGCCTGCTCAAGGGCGTGCGCATCGGTGTGCTGGACGCGGAGAAGTATCTGCCGATTGCGCTGGATGTGTTCGAGAAGCTGGTGGCAAACAAGCTGCGTGCGGAGGAGGACGGCGTCGTCCGCCTGACCGATATCTGCTGGGTGGCAGGGCTTGGCCCGGACAAGAATCCGCAGCGTGACGGCTCGGTGGCGTACTATCTGTCCGAGCCGAAAAAGTCCGACGACAGCAAGGGCGTCGGGCCGTTCATCATGGCGTACAGCGAATACCTGCGGGCGAAGCAGGCGTAAGGAGCGAAAAAATGGAAATCAGCAAGCTGTTTGTGCAGGCGCGCAGTGCCACGGTGCAGATTGCGGACGGCGGTCTGTACCACACGAAGGCAGTCTATCAGCTGTTCCTGAACGGACAGGCGGCGGGTACGGCGGACACGGCTGTGATGTCGCTGTATGATTTGCAGCCGGAGACAGAGTATGTGCTGTCTGTCCGCTTGGGGGCGGAGGAAGTCGGGCAATGCGCGTTCCGCACAGCGCGGGAGAGCTACACGCTCAATGTCCGGCAGTTCGGCGCGGTCGGCGATGGCGTGCATGACGATACGGCGGCGATTCAGGCGGCGATTCTGCATTGCCCGGCGGATGGGCGCGTGCTGATTCCGGCGGGGCGTTATCATGTGCTGCCGCTGATGCTGAAAAGCCATGTGCGCATCGAGCTTCGGCGCGGCGCGACGCTGCTGCTGGAAACTGACCGCAGCAAATTCCCGATTCTGCCGGGGATGATTCTGTCCACCGACGAAACGGACGATTTGAATCTCGGATCATGGGAGGGCAACCCGCTGGACATGTACGCCGCGTTTATCAGCGGGATGGACGTCGAGGACGTTGTGCTGTACGGCGAAGGTGTGCTGGACGGGCAGGGCGACAAGAGCGACTGGTGGCAGAACTGCAAGGTGCGGCGCGGGGCGTGGCGGCCGCGGATGCTCTTCCTCAATCACTGCAAGAACGTGACCGTGCAGGGCGTGACGTTCCAGAATTCGCCGTCGTGGAACTTGCAGCCGTATTTTTCTAAGGATTTGCGCTTCCTGAACATCCGCGTCAACGCCCCAGCGAACAGCCCGAATACCGACGGCTTCGACCCGGAAAGCTGCGATGGCATCCTGCTTGCGGGCGCGCATTTCTCCTTGGGGGATGACTGCATTGCACTCAAATCGGGCAAGCTGTACATGGGGCAGCGCTACAAAACGCCCTGCCAGCACATCGAAATCAGCCACTGCCTGATGGAAAACGGGCATGGCGGCATGACCTGCGGCAGCGAAATGGCGGGCGGCATCGCGCATGTGCGCCTGCATGACTGCCTGATGCGCAACACCGACCGCGGCCTGCGCGTCAAGACCCGGCGCGGGCGCGGGCAGCAGGGCGTGATTGACGACATTGTGTTTGAAAATGTGCGCATGGAGCATGTCGGCACGCCGTATGTGGTCAACTGCATGTACTTCTGCGATCCGGACGGCAAGAGCGAGTACGTCCAGAGCCGCGAGAAGCAGCCGGTGGACGAACGTACGCCGCGCATCGGGACGGTTGCGTTCCGTCATGTAACGGCGACGGACGTGAACTGCGCGGGCTACTTCCTTGGTCTGCCGGAGCGGCCGATTGAAGCGGTTGTGATGGAGGACGTGCACATCTCCTGCGACAAGAATGCCAAACCCATGCAGCCCGCAATGGCGCAGGGTGTGCCGTATCTTGCGCGCAAGGGGCTGACGGCCATCAACGTGGCGAAAATCGTGCTGAAAGATGTGACCATTACCGGGCAGGACGGCGCGAAGCTGGAATGCGACGGCGTTGGCGAAGTAGAAAAATAAACATCAGCGGACGGAAGCATCAGCTTCTCGTCCGTTTTTGCGTTCGATTTTTCACAATTTTTATCGCGGGGGATTCACAGCAGAGTATCTGTATGATATAATAGGAAAGGATTCTATGAAAATGGGGGAATGTTTTCATGAATGCGCCGATTCGCAAGACGAAAATCGTCTGCACGATGGGCCCGAACCTGTTTGAGAAGCACCTGATTGCGCCGCTGATGAAAGCGGGCATGAATGTCGCACGCTTCAATTTCTCGCACGGCACTTATGAAACGCATCAGCATTATTACGATGAAGTATGCCGTATCCGCGACGAACTGGGGCTGCCGGTCGCCACGATGCTGGATACCAAGGGCCCGGAAATTCGCGTGCGTTCGTTCAAAAATGGGCGTGTCACGCTGCAAAACGGCCAGCTGTTCACCCTCACGACTGACGAGGTGGAGGGCGACGAAGAGCGCGTGTCCATCACCTACAAGGAATTGCCGCAGGACATTGCCGTCGGCAGCAGCATTCTGATTGACGACGGTCTGATTGGGATGCAGGTGGAGCGCATCGATGGGGCGGATATCGTCTGCCGTGTGCTCAACGGCGGCGTGGTGAGCAACAACAAGGGCGTCAACATTCCGAATGCGCACCTGTCGATGCCTTTCATCAGCGAAAAAGACCATCAGGATATTCTCTTTGCCATCAAGAATGGTTATGATTTCATTGCGGCTTCGTTCACGCGCTGCGCGGACGATATTATGCAGATTCGTCACATCCTGCAGGAGAATAACTGCCATACCATCAACATTATTGCCAAAATTGAGAACATGGAGGGCGTGGAGAACATTGACGAGATTCTCCGCGTGGTGGACGGCGTGATGGTGGCGCGCGGCGATTTGGGCGTAGAAGTGCCGCTGGAGGACGTGCCGAGCCTGCAGAAGAAGCTGATTCAGCGCGGCATTGCGGCGGGCAAGCCTGTTATCACCGCGACACAGATGCTGGATTCGATGATTAAGAACCCGCGTCCAACCCGCGCCGAAGCGACTGATGTTGCCAACGCGATTTACGACGGCACGAGCGCCATCATGCTCTCCGGCGAATCGGCGGTTGGTGCGTATCCGGTGGAGGCAGTGGAGACGATGGTGCGCATCGCCCTGCGCGCGGAAGCCGATATGGACTACATCCGCCGCTTCTCCCGCGACACGTCCGCCTCGACTGACGTCACGAATGCTATCAGCCACGCGACGGTCACTTCCGCGCACGACCTCAACGCCAGCGCGATTATTACCGTCACCAAATCCGGCTCGACGGCGCGAATCCTCAGCCGCTACCGCCCCGCGTGCGTCATTGTCGGCTGCACGACGGAAAAGCACGTCTGGCGCCAGCTTGCGCTTTCGTGGGGCACGGTGCCGCTGATGATTGCCGAGGAAAGCAACACCGACGACCTGTTTGAGCACGCAGTGGATGCTGCCGTGAAGAACGGGCTGGTGCATGATGGCGAACTGGTTGTGCTGACGGCGGGCGTTCCGCTGGGCATTTCCGGCACGACAAACCTGATGAAGGTGCATGTCGTCGGGCATTTGCTGTCGCGCGGGCAAGGGCTGCATGGCGGCAAGGTGGTTGCACCGCTGTGTGTCATCCGCAATCTGGAAAAGGACGCGAAAAACTTCAACACCGGCGACGTGATTGTCTGCCATCAGACGACGCGAGAGATGTTCTCCATGCTGCGCAAATCCTCCGCGATTGTGCTGGAGGACGACAACCCGGAGGGACACGGCGCGATTGCGGGCATGTCGCTGGACATTCCGGTCATCATCGGCGCGAAGAACGCCACGAATATCCTCAAATCCGGCGCAGTCGTGACTGTGGACGGTGAAAAGGGCACGGTGAGCGCCAATTGACGCATGTTCTGACGATTGACGGGCGACAGTTCTCGGACGGGAAAGCCGTCCACCGGATGCTGAAAACGCTGCTCTGTCTGCCGGACTACTACGGCGGCAATGCGGACGCGCTCTATGACGCGCTGGATGAGCGCGGCGAACGCATCGACCTGCGCCTGCTGTCACTGGGCGGGGAGGATACGGCGAAAACGCTGCGAAAAGTGGCGCGCGTGGTGCAAGACCTCGGCGGCACGGTGATTTGGGCGGACGAAAAGCAAGAAAGGAACTGAAATTCAATGCGCTGTTCCTGCAAGGAATGCGGCACTTACATGATTCAGGCAGAAAGCGACCATCTGGGCTGCGTCTGCCCGGATTGCGGCTATCGCTGCAACGACTGTCTCGGCACGAACACCGTCGTTGGACGGGAGAGCCTGAAAGCGCTGGCGTTTGACCCGCGCTTTGACCCGGATACGATTTTCCGGGAAGCCTTCTTAAATCAGGAAGAGGACGAAGAAGAATAATACTATTTCTTGCATTCTCATTTGGAAATAGTATACCAGAAGGGAGAAATGCATCATGAACGAAATCATCAAGGCAATAGAAGAGCGCCGGAGCATCCGCAAATTCCAGCCGACGATGCCCACCAAGGACGACTTGGAGCAGATTGTGGAAGCCGGGCTGTACGCGGCCAGCGGCATGGGCAGGCAGTCCGCTGTCATCGTGGCGGTGACGAACAAGGAACTGCGCGACGAGTTGGCGAAAACGAATGCGGAAATCATGGGCAAGCCGGATTTCGACCCCTTCTACGGCGCACCGGCCATTCTGATTGTGCTGGCGGACAAATCCTGCCGCACCGCCATCTACGACGGCAGCCTCGTCATGGGCAACCTGATGCTGGCGGCGCATTCGCTGGGGCTGGGCAGCATCTGGATTCACCGCGCGAAGGAAGAATTCGAGCGGCCCGAATATCAGGCACTGCTGAAAAAGCTGGGTATCGAGGGCGAATGGGAAGGCATCGGGCACTGCGCAGTCGGCTACATCGACGGCGAAGCCCCGAAAGCGGCGAAGCGCAAGGACAACCGCGTGTTCTGGGTCGAGTAATCGCACACAATAAAAAGCATCCCGGCGAGTGAAAATGCTCGTCGGGATGTCTGCGTATTACAGCGTCACGCCGGTTTTGAAGATAGCAAGGTCGTGGAAGCCATTGCGCTCCGAGCAGACAAGCCGACCGGAAGCCGTTGCCAGCACGTCCTCCATCAGCGCCTGCGAAAGCTCCGGCAGCGTCTTGCCGTCTGTCAGCAGCTGACCGGCATTGAAGTCAATCCAGCCGTGCTTTTTCGTGGCGAGAGGCGTGTTCGTGGCGATTTTCAGCGTCGGCACGGGACACGCGAACGGCGTGCCGCGGCCTGTGGAGAACAGCACAATCTGCGCGCCCGCCGAAGCCAGCGCCGTCGCCGCCACAAGATCGTTGCCGGGGGCGGACAGCAGGTTCAAGCCGGGCGTGTGGACGCGCTCGCCATACGCCAGCACATCGCGCACGGGGGAGAAACCGCTCTTCTGCGTGCAGCCCAGCGCCTTGTCTTCCAGTGTGGAAATGCCGCCCGCCTTGTTGCCGGGGGAAGGATTCTCGTAAATCGTCTGATGATGTTCCTCGAAATAGCGCTTGAAGTCGTTAATCAGCCGAACCGTTTTGTCGAACAGCTCCGGCGTGTTGCAGCGATCCATCAGGATGGTTTCCGCGCCGAACATTTCCGGCACTTCGGTCAGAATCGTCGTGCCGCCCATGCCGCACAGCAGGTCGGAGAAGCCGCCGATGACCGGGTTCGCCGTGATGCCGGAGAAGCCGTCCGAACCGCCGCACTTCAGCCCAATCACAAGTTTGCTGGCAGGGCAGGGGACGCGCTGCTCACCGCGCATGTTGTCCGCAAGTTCGCGCAGCAGCTTCATCGCTTCGGCAAACTCATCTTCCACCTGCTGGCAGACGAGGAAGCGCACGCGCGACTTGTCGTAGTCGCCCATATGTTCCTCGATGATGGCGGCGCTGGAATTTTCGCAGCCCAGCCCCAGCACCAGCACGCCGCCGACGTTGGGGTGCGTCGCCAAATCCGCCAGAATCGTGCGCGTATTCTCCTGATCATCGCCCATCTGCGAGCAGCCGTAGGGATGCGGGAAAGCGCAGACGCACTCCACGCCGCCGCCGACAAGCTCCTGCGCCGCGCGCTCCAGCTGGCGGGCAATGTCGTTGACGCAGCCGACGGTGGGCAGAATCCACAGCTCATTGCGCACGCCGACGCGCCCGTCTTTGCGCGGATAGCCCATGAACGTCGCCGCAGGAATTTCCGGAATCGTCGGGTACGTCGGGTGATATTCATACGTCAGCTCGCCGGACAAGCCAGTGTGCAGGTTGTGGACATGCACATGCGCACCGACGGGAATATCCTCCTTCGCGTAGCCGATGGGAAAGCCATACTTGATGACCTTTTCGCCTGCCCTGATGGGGAAAAGCGCCACCTTATGCCCTGCGGGAACGTCCGTGACCGTGGTGAGCGCAATGCCATCCACCGTCACGGTCTGCCCGGAGGACAGGGCGGTCAGCGCGACCGCCACATTGTCCTGCGGGGTGATGCGAAGCAGTTCAGCCATTTTTCACACTCCGAACTTCTCGTTCATGACCGTGCGCATCCCCTTGTCGAGGATTTCGCGCAGGGACGCGCCGACAGACTCCACCAGACCCGGCACTTTGAACAGGTCGGGACCGAAGAATGTTTCATTGGAAATAAATTCCTGCGCCTGTTCTTCGGGGGATTCACTGGAAGTCTCGGCGAAGAAGTTCAGCACGGCCGCGTCATCCTGCAGGTAGTAGGGCTGACCGTCGCGCTGGCATTCCAGACGACCGTCGCCGGTCAGCTTGCCGCCGCGGTACAGGCTCATCAGGCTCGCCAGAGAGAACGTCAGGTGCGCGGGCAGCTCGCCGGTCTTTTCCACATAGCCCAGCAGCGACGGCATGCAGCGCGCGCGCCACTTCGACACGCTGTTCAGGCAGATGGAGAGCAGCGCGTGCTTGATGAAGGGATTGCGGAAGCGCCCCGTGACCGCTTCGGCAAACGCCGTCAAATCCGCCTTGGGCAGGGAAAGCGTCGGGATCACTTCGTCGTAGAGCGTCTTCTGCATGAAGGTGGCAATCATCGGGTCATTCATCGCGTCCAGCACGATGTCATAGCCGCACTGGAAGGCCGCTGGGACGAAGGACGTGTGCGCGCCGTTGAGGATTCGCACCTTGCGCTGCTTGTAGGGCTTCTGATTATCAGTGTAGATGACGGGCAGCCCGCACTGCGGCAGGGGCAGTTCGTCGGAAAGGTCGCGGGGGGATTCGATGACCCACAGACCGAAGGGTTCAGCGGTATCCAGCAGGTTGTCCTGATAGCCCAGCTTCTCCCAAATTGCCTGATCCTCGCCGCGCGGATAGCCGGTCACGATGCGGTCAACAAGCGTGGAGGTGAACACGCACGCCGTCTCCAGCCACTGCTCGAACTTCTCGCCCAGCGCCCACTGCTTTGCCAGCGCCTTGACGCACTTTTTCAGCATGATGCCGTTGTCGTCAATCAGCTCGACAGGCAGGATGATGAGTCCCTTGTCCTGCGCGTAGTCAAACGCTTCGGCGCGCTCGAAGAGGAACTTCGTCAGCTTGCCGGGGTAGGATTTAGGCGGGCAGAGGGAGAACTCGTCCGTCTCATCCAGCACGATGCCGGCTTCGGTCGTGTTGCTGACGATGAAGCGCAGCGACGGCAGCTTGGCGTAATCGGCATAGTGGGCATAGTCCGCATACGCATCCACAGCGTCGGACACGGACGTGACCACGCGCGTCTGCTCCACCGCCTGACCGTCCACCAGACCGCGCAGCATGACCGTGTAGCGGTAATCCTGCTCCTTGAACGCCGGGAACAGCGTACCCATCTGAATCGGCTTCACCAGCGCGACAGAGCCGTTGAAGTCGCTCTTCTCGTTGGCAATATCAATCATGTAATCCACAAAGGCGCGCAGGACGTTGCCTTCCCCGAACTGCAGCACCTTGACCGGGCGGACAGGCGCGGGCGCCATTGCAGCATTCAAACGTTCCATTTCGATGTCCCTCCATCAATTCATCAGGCAAATCATCAGGCATGTAAGCGATTACAACACGCCTGCATTTATTCTACTCTCTTTTCGCGCTTCCGTCAATGGTTCCGCCGATATTTCCTGCAATTTATGCAATCTGGGAAAAAGTACGCCGAATTTCCTGTGAATGTCGGCACGAAAGTGCGAAAATGAGGCTTGCAAAAGGGGAGAAAAGCGTGTATAATGTGGATTGACGCGGAGAATGGAAGTGTTTACACACCGCGAATGGAAGGGGGAATGCCGCGAGTGAACATCTATGATATTTCCCGTCACGCAGGCGTATCCATCGCAACCGTATCCCGCGTACTGAACAACAGCCCCCATGTGTCGGAGGAGACGCGCCGGAAGGTGATGAAGGTCATTGACGGCTGCGGCTATGTACCCAATGCCTTTGCGCGTGGTCTGGGATTAAACACGATGAAGACCATCGGGTTGCTCTGCCCGGATGCGGCTGACCCGTATCTGGCACGCGCGCTGGCTTACCTGGAGCATGCCTTCCGCCAGAAGCACTACGACTGTCTGCTCTCCTGCACGAACCGCGATCTCGCGGCGCGCCGGCAGGGCGTCGAATTACTGACCAGCCGCCATGTGGACGGCATGGTGCTCATGGGCTCGACGTTCATCGAGGAAAACTCGGAAGAGAACGACTACATCCGCCAAGCTGCGACGAATGTGCCGGTTGTGCTGCTCAATGGCTCGTTCCAGTGCCCGAACGTGTTCTGCGTCCTGTGCGATGACGAGCGCGCGATGAAGGAAGCTATGAACCAGCTGCTGGACAGCGGATGCAAGCGCGTGTTGTACCTGTACCACTCCAGCAACAACTCCGGGCAGCGCAAGCTCGCCGGATGCCGGGATGCGCTGGCGGCGCACAATTTGCCGGTGGACGAGACGCTGATGCGCCGCTTCGACGCGGACAAATTCAGCATTCACGCCGTGCGCGACTGTCTGATGGAACTGGAACGGGAGGGCTTGCAGTTCGACGCGGTGCTGGCGAGCGAGGATGTACTGGCGGTCGGCGCGATGAAGTACGCACAGGCGGTCGGGAGGCGCGTGCCGGAGGATCTGTCCGTCGTCGGCTACAACAACTCGAACCTCTGCCTGTGTACCGAGCCGGAGCTGACGAGCGTGGACAACCGTCTGCCCGCTATCTGCGAGCGCATTGTCGAAACGATGCTGGGCGTGCTGGAAGGACGCGAGATGCCGGAAAAAACCGTCTTTACGGCGGAAATTATCCAGCGAGGCTCAACACGGGCGGCACAAGACAAATAAGCTTTTCCCCGCATGGTGCGGTTTCATATAGTAGCAATTTTTGAAAGGAGTTCATGACGTATGACCAACTTCATGGATAAGGATTTCCTGCTGAACACCGAGACGGCGCGCAAGCTCTACCACGACTATGCCGCGTCCTGCCCCATCATCGACTACCACTGCCACATCAGCCCCAAGGAAATTTGGGAAGACCAGCGCTTCGAGAACATCACGAAGGTCTGGCTGGGCGGCGACCACTACAAGTGGCGCCTGATGCGCTGCGCGGGCGTGGATGAATACTACATCACCGGCGGCGCGAGCGACTACGAGAAGTTCTGCAAGTGGGCGGAGGTTGTCGGCAAGGCGATTGGCAATCCGCTGTACCACTGGACGCATCTGGAACTGCAGCGCTTCTTCGGCTATCACGGTACGCTGAGCGCCAAGACCGCTGACGAAGTGTGGAACCTCGCCAACGAGACGCTGCAGAAGCCCGGCTACACCACGCGCGGCCTGATTGCCATGAGCAACGTCGAAACCATCTGCACCACTGACGACCCGGTGGATACGCTGGAGTATCACCAGAAGCTGCTGGCGGACAAGTCTTTCAAGACGAACGTGCTGCCCGCATGGCGCCCTGACAAGGCGGTCAACATCGAGAAGCCGGACTTCATGGCGTACATCGCCAAGCTGGAAAAGGCGGCGGAGATGGAAATCCACTCCTTCGCGGACTTGAAGGCGGCGCTGGAAAAGCGCATGGCGTACTTCCACGAGAACAACTGCCGTCTGTCTGACCACGGCCTGAATTATGTGGTCTATGAGCCGGCGGATGATGCCGCGATTGAAGCCATCTTCGCCAAGAAGGCGGCGGGCGAGACGCTGACGGACACCGAGGTCGCGCAGTTCAAGACCGCGATGCTGCTCTTCTGCGCCGCGCAGTATAAGAAGCTGAACTGGACGATGCAGCTGCACTACGGCTGCCGCCGCGACAACAACCGCGTGATGTTCGAGAAGCTCGGCCCGGACACTGGCTACGATACCATCAACAACTATACGCCCGTTGACCAGATGGCAGCGTTCCTTGGTGCAGTCGAGTCGGTGTCGGGGCTGCCCCGCACGATCCTCTACTCCCTGAATCCGGCGGACGATCAGGCGATTGACACGCTGTGCGGCTGCTTCCAGTCGTCCGAAGCGGTCAGCAAGATGCAGCACGGCTCTGCGTGGTGGTTCAACGACCATTTCACCGGCATGACCAACCAGCTGACGAGCCTTGCGAATCTTGGCTATCTGGCGGGCTTTGTCGGCATGCTGACCGACAGCCGCTCCTTCCTGTCCTATCCGCGCCACGAGTATTTCCGCCGCATCCTGTGCCGTCTGCTGGGCGAATGGGTGGAGGATGGCCGCTTCCCGCAGGACTACGACATCCTCGGCGAAATCGTCCGCGGCATCTCCTGCGACAACGCGCGCAAGTATTTCGCGTTCCCCACGAAGTAAGGGGAGCAATGTTATTTCGGCATGACATTGCATGATTGCGCAGGGAGTTTCGCCTCTGCGGAGGCGACCAAAGGGCAAT
>ENA-OUOW01001047-OUOW01001047.1-human-gut-metagenome-genome-assembly--contig:-NODE-1047-length-20471-cov-8.094583_pt1 | contig 20471 bp, 16 predicted proteins | sample MGYA00237938_ERZ548769 | MGnify/ENA primary metagenome ERZ548769 (study PRJEB26490, sample SAMN05356870) | human gut metagenome | biome: terrestrial biome; feature: human-associated habitat; material... | reverse complement strand
ACTATTCACGCGGGACGCCCTTTGGGCGTCCCCTACGCAATCGCATACAGGCGAAAAAAAGGGCTTGTCGCACGACGACAAGCCCTTTAAAGTTGTTAGTGGCTAGCAAGTTAGTTGTTAGCGGATGGCTTTAAATTTGAAGGTTTTCTCTGCAAACTACAAGCTATAAACTCCGGCCTCTTATCCCAAAATCTTTTTGAGGTCAGCTTCCGGCGTGCTGGTCGGAGTGATGTTGAAGTTTTCTACCAAGTAGTTGAGGACATTCTTGGAGACGAAGGCCGGCAGTGTCGGGCCGAGGTAAATATTCTTGATGCCCAAGGAGAGGAGGGTCAAGAGGATGCAGACAGCTTTCTGTTCGTACCACGAGAGGACGAGGGTCAAGGGCAGATCGTTGACGCCGCAGTCGAAGGCTTTTGCCAAAGCGACAGCTACCTGGATAGCGCTGTATGCGTCGTTGCACTGGCCCATATCCATGATGCGCGGCAAGCCGCCGATAGCGCCGAGGTCGAGGTCGTTGAAGCGGTATTTGCCGCAAGCCAGGGTGAGGACGACCGTATCAGCCGGGGTCTGTTTAACGAATTCCGTGTAGTAGTTACGGCCCGGACGAGCGCCGTCGCAACCGCCGACGAGGAAGAAGTGTTTGATAGCGCCGGCTTTGACAGCGTCGATGACTTTGTCAGCAACGGAGAGGACCGTGCCATGACCAAAGCCAGTCGTAACGGTGCTGCCGCCGTTGATGCCGGTGAAATGCTGGTCTTCTGCATAGCCGCCGAGTTCCAGGGCTTTTTCGATGACCGGCGTGAAGTCTTTGTCTTCGCCGATATGAGTTACGCCGTCAAAGGAAACGACTTCCGTCGTGAAGACGCGGTCGATGTAGGATTTACGAGGCGGCATGAGGCAGTTCGTCGTGAACAGGAATGTACCGGGAACGCCGTCGAATTCTTTCTGCTGGTTCTGCCAAGCCGTGCCGAAGTTGCCTTTGAGGTGTTTGTATTTCTTCAATTCCGGATAAGCGTGAGCCGGGAGCATTTCGCCGTGCGTATAGATATTGATGCCTTTGCCTTCAGTCTGTTTGAGGAGGAGTTCCAAGTCTTTCAGGTCGTGGCCGGTGACAACGATGAACGGGCCTTTTTCAACCGTCAAAGGAACTGTCGTCGGAACCGGAGTACCATAAGTAGACGTATTAGCTTCATCGAGGAGAGCCATGCAGGTCAAGTTGACTTTGCCTGTTTCCATGACAATCGGGAGGAGTTCATCCATGCCCCAGTCTTCGCCGATGGCCGACAAGCCTTTGACGAAGAAAGCATCGACTTCTTCGCTCGATTTGCCGAGCATGAGAGCATGATAAGCATAAGCAGCCATGCCGCGCATACCAAAGAGGATGAGCGATTTAAGGGAACGGATATCTTCGTCAGCGTTCCACATCTGGTTCATATCGTAGTCAGCTGCGGGAGTGGACGAAAGGGCAGCGGCTTCAGCGTGAACTTTATCGATCATAGCCTGGGTCGTCGTCGTGTTGAAGTTGACGTTGGTAATGGTCGTGAACATGCCTTCGAGGATAGTACGATAGGTCTTAGCCGTCGGAGCGGCAGTCTGACAGGTGCGGGCCAAACCAACAAGGGCGCCGGTCAAAACATCCTGCAAGCCGGCTTCAACAGCCGATTTGCCACAAACACCGGCACAACCGGTACAGCCAGTACCCATAGCGGTCTGTTCACACTGGAAACAAAACATCTGTTTTTCTTTTGTCATGGTGAAAACCTCCTGTATTTCATACATATAATAAATTGAATGGGTGATTCGTAATTCTCTGCTCTCATCGAGTACACGTAAAGTATAACAAAAAGAAAGAAATATTTCTGTTGCATTTACAACCAAAAGGGAAATTTTGTAGGGGACGCCCAAAGCCTTTCTGGTCCGCCAGGTACCGACTATCGGGAGGTGCAGGGCGGCTGCCAGAACGGACAGCAGTGGCGGGCGTCCCGCCGTGAATCCTAGGCATAGCCGGAATTTATGACGGACGGTACATGGTCGTAATACTATCATGAGTATGTCGCGGCGGAACGCCGCATATGAATCCGAGAGAAAGGCCGTGGTTCATTGTTCGTGGCTCGTAAAAGCCTGCTCTCGGATAAGTTATAGCCAAATTTCTCTAGCGGACTCGCCACGTGCGAGCCCCTACAAACATACCATTATAACAGAATAGGCTGTGGCAAAGTTTCGCAGCGGGCTGCCCTCATCGGGACAGCCCCTACACACAAGGCCATGGGCCGTGTATTTTTTTTGCGAACTGCGACCTGCGAAAAAAAATGAGGTTGTCGCCTGAAGTAATCTTGACTTGGTGCGACAACCTCATCGCTATGGCACTATTTCTTGCCCAGTGCCTGCTGAATCATTTCGCCTTGCTGGGCTACAAGAGCTTCCAGTTTAGCAATCTTTTCGTCTTGTTCTTTCATCTTAGCATCCTGTGCTTTCAGGAGTTCATCTTGTTCTTTAATCTTCTTAGCCATGACCGTCTTGGACGTCGTGATACCGCTGCCGCCGCTGCCGAGTTTGAAGCTGACGCCGGCGTTGATCATGTTTTCGCCGCCGCCGAAGCTGCCACCGATGCTGAACATGGTGTTTTCGTTCGGGCGATAGTAGGTACCGATAGCGACTGCATTGGCGCCGGCATAGTTGCCGTAACCAGCTGCGAAGTCCCACTTGTTGTCCGGGTCAAAATCGAGCGGGTGGAGGGCTGCCAGAGCGGCTGCGCCAGCACCGACACGATTGATGCGGCTATCCAGCTTGTTGAGCGAATGGCTCAGACTGTTGATGTTTTCCGCGTTGGCAATGACGGCCTGATTCGTGTTGTAGAGCTGGCCACCATTGACAGCGTCCGTCGAGCCTTCAGCAATTTCACCATCAGCCAGGTTGGTAATCTTCTGGCTGTTCATGTCGATACCGCTGCTATTGATAGTCGGCCCATTGTTGACGGTAATATTTTCAACATTGGTGATGCTCTTACCATTCATGTCGATACCAGTATTATTAATGGTCGGGCCACCATTGTTGATGGTAACACTATCGACTTGGATATCCGGTTTCAGGGAAACGGAAATGGTATCCATGCTGCCTGATCCAGTAACGGTAGCTGCCGTCGAGATATTCGTACCATCGCCAGCAATCTTAATAGTTTCACCGTTTACGACACTGGCAGCCTGGTTATCATCAGCTTCAAGCTTGATATCTTCCGGAATACTTTCAATTTGTATAGCTTTACCGGTATCTGTCGTCGTTTCTGGAGCAACTTCATTAGACTCTGTCCGATACATGAGGTCCATGACTTGGGACTTTTTAGCGCCCGACGAACCGGATTCGGAACCACTTTCTGTCGAAGTGCTGTCACCTGTCGAAACCGTTACTTTGCCTTGGTTATTGGTAACGCCTTCAATATTAACATTGATTGTGTATTGGTTGCCCGTTTTGGCGACACTGATGCCATCACCAGCCTTGATGGAAACTTGCGAACCGCTGATAGCCGACTTGAGCTGACCGACGTTGACCGCATCCGTATCAAGGATACCAGCTGCTACGTTGGAGATAACCCGGTTATTGGCATTGAGACCGTTGGAGTTGATGTAGGTCAAGCCGCCAACCATGAGGGCACTTGTCGTCAAGGACGAGGTGCCTACGTTAAGAGCACTGGCCGTGAGGGAAACATCCGTGCCGACTTGGAGAAGTCCATCCGTCAATGTCGTATTTTCACCGACTTTGACGCTGCCCTTCTTAGAATCATTCTTAGTCAGGTCGAGATTGTCGCTGAGGGAGAACGAGAGGTCTGCGCCAGCATTGCTGATGAGCAAGTTGTCATTGCTGCTGGAGAAGTCTACCGTGCCGCCCGGTTTGATGTTGGTCTTGCTAGATTCTTTACCGTTAGTCGTCAGGTTCCAGCCTTTGCCAGCCGTTTCGATAGCTTCACCAGCTTTGCCTGCAACTTCCTTCAGCTGTTCTTCCGTAGCTGCCCGGCCACTGCCGTTTGCAAAACCGGTGTAATCCGTTGTTTTATTGGTCAAGCCAGTAATCGTAGCCGTTCCGCTGCCACCGTTGACCAGGACACTGCCGATGTGGGCTGTCGAACCGTTGATGATCGTCTGGTTACCAGCACTACCATCGACCGTAATCGTAGCTCCATCGATTCTCGTTTCATTGGTCAAGCCATTCTTAGCCTGCGAAACCGTCAAGCCGCTGTTGTTGAAAGCCAGCTGGGCTCCGCCCGATTTAGCGCTGATGGAGCCATCGGAACCGTTCAGATAAATCGTATCGCCCAAGTTGACATCTTTATCGAGATTGACTTTGTATTCCGCATGACCATCAGTCGTCGGTACAGTTTCAACGTTTGTATTCGTACCATCGACAACTTTCACAGCTTCTTTGGCAAGGTTATTGATGACCGTCTTGCCGCCTTCTGTGATGTTGGTGAGGTCCGATTTGGCGATGCCCGTAATCTTAGCCGTGCCATCAACTTTGTTTCCATTACCGTCTACGTAGGTCATGGTGACGGAACCATCATTACCTACCGTATAGGTATCAGATTTAATATGGACATCTTCGCCTTTAGCGATGTTTTGAATCTTTGTTATTGCATCATTCGTGATGTTGGTGAGGTCCGTATCTGCCAGACCAGTAGCTTCAAATTTAATCTGACCATCTGTTCCAGTGACGGTAATATGGTCACTTCCAACAAAGTTGACTTTCTGATTGACAGCTTTGACATCTGTACCGCCAGCCTGAGCCGTCCAGAGATCGCCCGAGCTTGCCAGTCCCGTCGTAGAAATCTTGATGTCTCCATTGTCGTTGCTGGTAATATCGATGTTATCGCCATCAATGAAGTTCAACGTGCCGTCTTTCGCAACGGTCTTAGCATTATTTCCATTGACCTGGGCTTTCCAGCTGACATTCTGTAAAGCGTTGTAAACCGTATCGCCTGTGACGATGTTGGTATTATTCTGTTCAATCTTGCCGCTTGTATCAACATTGACAGCATAAGTCGTGACATCGCCATCTTTACCCGGCGTAACTGTCGTGTTCTCACCATCGATAACTTTTACAGCTTTGTTAGCCACTTGGGTAATATAGGTATCGCCTTCTTCAGTGATGTTCGACAGATCCGATTTGGCGATGCCCGTAATAGTCGCAGTCATATTATTAACAGTTTCACCCTTGCCATTAACATAGGTCATAGTAACGGTGCCATTCTTATCTACTGCATACGTAACGGGCTTAATATGGCGTTCTACCTCTTTTGCAAGATTGGTGATAACAGTTTTCCCCTGATTCGTAAGGTTATTCAAGCTAGAATTGGCCAATCCAAACGAATCAAAGTCGAGAATGTACTCCGTCCCTCCAGCCAAATTGGTTTTGCTGTCTACGGTAATACGGCTTCCTTCTTCTGTTGTAATGGTCGTATGTTTTGCTGCTTCCGTAGCGACGGCATACAGTTCACTGCCATTGACGGCATCAGTGCTAGTTTCACTAACGCGGCCAGCAGCTACAGACGGCATCAGTGCTAGTTTCACTAACGCGGCCAGCAGCTACATTGGTAATCGTCCGCAAACCATTAGCAGAACCAACGCTAACGGTTCCAACCGGATTTGTTCCATTCACATTATAGGTGGTATTCGTGTTAGGAATCGTAATCAACGAAGTTTGGACTACAGGATTGGTCGTCGCATGGCTACCGAGCGCAACCGAATTAGGTTGCGAAACTACAGCATCGTAACCAATGGCAATTCCGTTTTCAGCTTCTGCCTGACTCTCGGCACCTAAAGCAATGCCATACGCTGCAGAATGTCCATTACCACCAACGGATGCACGTCGACCGACAGCTACCCCTTTAGCGGAATTTCCCCAAATTTGAGCTCCCATTCCGAGAGCAGTCCCATCTTCTGAATCTACTTTAGCCGACTGTCCAACAGCTGTCCCGTAGTTAGCATGAACTTCAGCCTGAGAACCAACAGCCGTTGCCGCTTCAGCCATCACCTGATCCGCATCAGATTTATAGTATCCAGCCGCAGCCCCCCAGCCGATAGCAGTTGAGTTGCTCCCATTAGTGAAGGACTCTGCACCCAGGGCTACCGCACGGGTTCCCCTTGCATCGCTAGAGTACCCAAAGGCTGCCGACTTTTCATCGGCTGTACTGTTATTTCCTACCGCCGTTGCTTCTTCCGTAGCCGCCGTATTGGTGCCGATAGCAATGGATAAGTTGCCAGCACCATCATTATTGTAATTTCCTTGGTTAGCTGACGCATTGACGCTGAAGTAATGAACTTTAGCTCCGTCAATCAACTTATTAACAGTCGTCGCACTGGCCACATCTTCCAAAGTCACTGCATTTCCATCCGTATCTTTAATGGTATAAGTAACACCACCAGATGTTGCGTTAACGGATTTTTCTGCAGATCTATTGGTCAAAGTAGTATTTTTTGCCGAGATTTTATTATTTTCATCAATACTTACATTAGTGCCTGCCTTATATTCCTGGGCAGAAATAACATTATTTTCATCAATGGTGATGTTTTTTCCGGCGGTATACTTCGTATCCGTATCAACAGCAGAAATAACATTGTTTTCATCAATGCTGACATTCGCTCCCGCAGTATACTTCGTATCCGTAGCAGAAATCGTATTATCAGGAGAAATCTGGATGTTTGCGCCGGCCTTATAATCTTTACCGGCTTTAATCGTGTAATCGACACCATTAATCGTCAGCCCCGTCGTAGCATCAGTCGACCCAATGGCGCTGACTTTCGAGCCTGTCGTGAAGGTCTTAGAAACTTCTTGTCCATTCGTCGTGTTGGAAATACGAACATAGGTGTCATTACCACCTGTGCCGCCACCATTAGTAATGGTCAATGTCCCATCGACAGCCGGACTGCTCGTACCATCACCGTTACGCATAAGGGAAATAGTTGCCGAAGAATCGTTCGTGCTCATATCTACGGACTTAATATCGTTATGATAGAGCGCAAAGTCATTGTCCCGCAAGACGTTGAGGTCTTTCTGGTATTCGGCTACCCGATAGGTATCCATCGTAGCGCCAGCGTCATTGACTTCAGCGCCCCAATAGCTGTAGTAGCTGCCATCAGATTTCTTGACAGTCATCAAGACTTCATTATTTTTACCAAAGACCGTTCCCGTATAGACTTCTGATCCCGAAGCGTTGGTGAAGACACCGATTTCCCCATCAATGACATAGATATTGCTATAATCAACGACTTTGCCATTATACGTATATGCGCTGAGGGTAGCGTTCCAAGCTAATTTAGAACCCGCATCCGTAGTTCTGACAAAGCCTCTGGGCTTGCCACTAGAAACTAAGTCAGCATATCCGTTGCGATAATTCGAATCACTGACAATACCTTTCCAACTGGAGTCTTTGACGATGTAATTCCAGCTGCCGTCAACCTCTGTTCCACCAGAATTGCTCACGCCGGCATAGGTCCCAGCGTTGACTTGCTGCAACGTTTCGCCAACATTGGTCGTCACATTCGTTTGGACATGAGTCGAAGTAACGCTTTCTAAGATATCCGACGGCTTGGCATTCGCATCACCCGTCCAGCTGACATCAGCCCGGCGGCCATTACTAGACAACGACGTATAGGGCTGGCCGTCGACCATAGTCAGAGAATAACCTTCACGGACCCATTAAAGAATGGGCTGATTATCTCTATCCCTCATACCACTGTCAACAGTATCATATTTTTCTCCATTAAAAGTAGTATGCCATTGACCATTACTGAATTTAGCCCTTGAATCACCATCTTTAGGTCCTGAAAACTTTAATGCAACATATTGATTCTTTGCCGTTACAGCTCCCGTTCCATCCGCTGCATACGCAGGAGCCACTCCGCTTCCTAAAGCCGTCATTCCGCAGAGCGCCAGTACGGTCAAGGTAACTTTCAAACTCGAAGACTTGCCGTTCGATGTGCTATGTCTGCCCGATTTTGAGCTAATCAGTTCGGATCCAACTACGTAACAATTGCGAACTGTATTCCATACTACCTTATAAATCTTATTCATAAATTGCCGCCTCCTTTGTCTTGTCATCGAATATATTAACGTAAACAGCATTTAATTACTTTTAGATTGTATATACAATGACTTTCCTTGCTTGTAGTGTAATATAAAATTCTTTTGTTGAATATTATACTTTCGTATACTCTTTAGATTATTTCAACAAAATTATCTGTTTTTATCATCTTTTTCCTTTTGTTTTAAAGATGACAATTATGAATTCTATCTATTACTTAGCAAGATAACTTATCTATATTTGCATTATACGATGTAATTTTGACGACAAGACAGATTTGTCACAAAACGACGTTTTTTTGACGTAAGCGGTCATTTTCATAATTAAAAGATAATGATAATCATATATAGGGGCCTAACGGCCCGCCGGTCGCAGGCCGCAGTTCGCCGTTCGCCTCGGGCTCAAATGCCGCTACGCGGTAACAAACTCAAAATAACAAACATCGCCTCGAATGACCCTCGGCTCGTGAAAAAATAGTGGCTCGTGGCTCGTGGCTCGTGATTCGTAACTCGTAAAAACCTACCATCATACAAGAATAGGTATGGCCAAACCTCACAACGGGCTGCACAAGGCTCCCTTTATAGGGGAGCTGGCCGCCAAAGGCGGTCTGAGAGGTTAAAGGTCGGCCCCTATGAATGCCCCGATTGGGGCTATTTTTGCAGTCTGCTACCTGCGACCAGCGCGCTTCGTTTATTTCATGAGTTTATCACGGCATAGCCACATCTGAATCCGAGGAAAGCAAAAAGAGGCTGTCGCATTAAGATAGCCTCTTTTTGAGTATTAAGTTTGCAGTTTTTAGTTTTTAGTGAATGGTTTTAAATTTAAAGCTATTTTCTACAAACTACAAGCTTCGTACTACAAACTTTAAAGAGAAAGGGGCTTCGCATGATGGCAGAAACCTTCGTGCGACAGCCCTTTTCCATAATAAGCCTCAGCCGAAGACTTCAAAGATGACGATGAACAAGGCCATCAGTCCCAGGCCCAATCCCAGGGAATAGGCACAGAGTTTTTTTTCGATGGGCTGCAAGGGGAAATATTCGTCTGCATCCCGTTCGAGCTGTCCCGTATGGGTCGCAGCGTCTGTCGGGGTTACGGTTTGGTTGTAGTAATATTCGTCAGCCGTCGATGCGGCAGAAGTGATTCGCGATGCCATAGCAATTAATCCTTTCTATGATGAAGTTATAATGTCGGCGGAACAATGCCGTGATAGAAGATGTAAGAAATGAACAGGCCGACCCAGATGATGAAGCCGACGAGGGCTACGGCATAGACGCCGATGACACGGCCCAGGCCGGATTTCCAGAGCTTGCGTACATTCGTTACCAGGCCGATAGAGAAGAAGCAGAGGCCAAAGAAGACGGCCCGCAGGAGGTTAGCCTGTCCGGCGCCGGCTTTCGCAGCGTCGACGATGCCCGGCTGCAGCCAGCCAGCTGCAAAAATGACGACCAGGGCCAGGACGAAACCGATGATGAATTTCGGGAAGCGTTCCCAGATTTCCCGTTTGGAAACCTTGCCAGCCCCGGATGCGACGGCTGCCCGCGGGTCATTGAGATGGTAAATGGACCAGACGATAGCCAAGATGAAGGACCAGACGCCGATGAAAACGTCGATGAAGACCTTGGACGTCGTCGCAGCCATGAGGATCCAGCCTTCCTGGTAATTGACGCCGAATTGCTGGAGCGCACTGTTGCGGATGAGCGTATCTGCGATTGCCCCGGATGCGACGGCACCGCCATCACTCTTGACGACCAGGCCCAGCCAGGACCCGGCGACCATCGGTTCACTGGGCAGGAAATAAGCAGCTGCAAAGGGCAGGATGAGCAATTCTACGGCAACGAAGACGATGATGACCGATGCCAGGATAGTCGGGATGATCTGGCGCGCCTTGATGGCACTGCCCGTAGCAATCGCTGCGGCGACACCACAGATGGAAATGCCCGACGCCATGGGAGCTGCCCATTCCGGCGTGAATTTAAAGAATTTCCGGGCCACGAAATAGACGATAGGCCAGTAAATCAGGTAGGCTTCGACGACGGCGCACATGCCGCGGACGATGACCGTACCGGCCAGCCCCAGGGCACTGATGGCCTGGATGCCGATATTCATGCCCAAAATGACGATGCCCGTCTTGATGTACCATTCCGGTTTGGCAGCATCAGATAAGAAACGCGTCACTTTCGGGAAAAAATTACCGATGACCAGCCCGGCCAGCAGGGCAATGACAAAGCCCAATTCGCCAAGACTCAAGGACCAGCCGATGTTAAAAGCTTCCCGCTTATTCGGCGTCGCTGCCAGATAAGCATAATTGCCGATGACCGTCGCCGCCATGGTGATCCAGTAAATCACGGTATAACCGGCGACGAATTTCTTGACCTTCGTCCCCATGAAATACGCACCGATAGACGTTACGACCAGGGTAAATACATACGTCGCCACTAACGACCCGATACTGCCGAGCCAGGCAAACCCTTTCGACCCCGGCCCGACCGCCTTGGACGGGTCGATCCAGACACCGAACTTAGCAGCCCAGCCGAGCAAATCGATGTGCCAGATCTGTCCGGCACCGAGGACGACGATAAATAATCCGAGCCATACGGCCCACCAGTCTTCGCTTCGCAACAGGCCCGACCGGTTGACGGCCTGTGCAGATACTTCGTTACTCATACGGACACCCCTTTTACAAAATAAATAAAGACGTGCCGATGACAAAGCCATAAAAAAAGCGCGCCATCAGCTACAGATGACGCGCAAAATCCCTTCCATTTCTCGCTCATCTGCCGGGAAAACTCCCGCTGGAATTGGCACCTTCCGTCCCCACGGAGGTTGCCGCAGCATCATAGGGCCAGTCCCTCAACTGCTCTGGATGATTGATATTCATTCATCAAACATATAAAATGTTTACCCAAATAGTACACTATTAGGTATGTTCTGTCAATACTTTCATTTGAAAATAAAGTATAAAGTGAAAAGATTCTCAGAAGTGCCGACCAATCGGGAGATACAAGACAGTGGCCAGCTTAATCCGTTTCTGGCCCGAAATCCCAAAAGCCGGTCCCCGTTTCTGGGTCATATTTCCGCCGAATCCGTCCTTCTATAACGGGGCGCAATTCGATTTCTGCCGTGTACAGTACCTCTATCGATTTGATGTGCCCTGCCGCAACGTGATGTTCCCCATCCTGTTTATAAGAAAAAGCAGCGTGAGTATGATGAAAATAAGTTTCATCATCATCGCTGACGATATTGCCTGTCAACGAAACCAGCTCCAGCATCCCCTTCAGCTCTTGAACTTCAAAACTGCCCGTTTCTGGGATGAACGTCTGTATTTCTGCCGAACGGCACCCGCCGATGCCCGAAAAAATGGCCGATGCAATCTGTTCTTTCTGACAGATTCCCAGAATCGTGCTGATGATTTCATCCCCCTTATCCATCCGGATATAATAAGTTTCACCAAATTTGCGATAATCCATACGTCATGCCTCCTGTAATATCATAACCTACTGCCACTGTAAGACCGGCACCAGAAAAGAGACTTGTTAGTTCGTTTGTAGAGTACCCTCTCTATTGATCCATATAGGCTGTAATCGAAACGATTTTACCATTCTCCACACCAAAGCTCAATCCACACATTCCCGAAGGATGAGTGAAAATAAGTAATTTCTTCATAATAACGCCCTTCCCGTTTCACAAGCGCTTACAATTTTCCAAGAGTCTTCAACGCATAGAAACCACAGCTAGCCAATTGTTCCATGTGAGATTGTTGTTGCAAGCCGAATTCCCATTGATGCCACTGGTCTTCGCTTTCAAGTTTCCAAAAACCTAAGTCCGAATGAGGCCTATTGTCATAAACAAAAGTATACGCCGTGCCGTCATCATCAATAACGTTGATTGCCGAACGGCTATAAGATTGAACCATCCCAAGATTAACAGCAGAGCTTTCATCTGCATAAAAGGCAAACACTGTATTTCCTATCAATAAAGTTCCAGTAAGTAGCAACATACTTACAATTCGTTTCATCATATGCCTCATTCTCCTTAAAAAGACTTACCTCTCAATCTCAATATATGCTATATAGATTCTACAAAAAACTTATAAAGTCCTGCAAAGGAAGTTTATAAATTCAAAATTAATGACACATCATGTGATTCGTGATTCGTAAAGACTTACCATTATATCGAACAGGCTATGGTTGAATCTCACAGAGGGCCGCCCTGTCCGGGTCGGCCCCTACGCACAAGGCCAGAGGCCGTGTATATTTTGTATCCGGTGAACGTTGTTTCCATTTATCGTCTGGCTGCGATTCTGTAGGGGGCGTCCTGATAAAGGCGGACAGCTACAGCTGTCCGTTTTGGAAACCGTCAGGCGCCTTCTTATGGTCGGCGCCTGACGGGCCAAAAAGGCCGCGTGAATTTTGTGCATAGCCGGAATTTATGACGAATGGTACATGTTCGTAATACGATTTGAGTATCTCGCGGCTAAGCCGCATATGAGTCCGACTCCACAACTGTACAGTAAAGGCTAACTGCCTAAATCCATCACATAGTATCCGCTTGACGAAGATAAATAAATGACGTTATAATAGACATGAAAAGAGGTCCTGCCGATAGACGGTTGGCCCCGATAAGTCAACAAAAATAGTCGCTTAAGATGGGGGTCTCTGGCGGCTATTTTTGTGTTTTATTTGAACTCTGACCTAGGGCATAACCAATTGCAAATGCGGCCATACCGAAAGATAGTATACTGATAAACAGATCCACCGTTAAAGTCATTGTCCTCCCCTCCTTTCCAGTTGGATTGGAGGGGCACACAAAGTCCCTCCGGGAAAAGCAAGGGACCAACCGCCTACCGTTTTAGGCAAAACCTCGGATTCAGTATATCACAGGCAGACATTGCCGTCTACTTGAAAAATTCAATCATCAAAAATCTAGTATAACAGGCGCTGTCACGCGAAGACAGCGCCTGTTTGCTTTGTCCATTTCAAATTCATAAAGACCTGCCATTATATCAGAACAGGCTACGGTAAAATCTCACAGTGGGCCGCCCTGTCCGGGTCGGCCCCTACGCACAAGGCCGTTGGCCGTGTATATTTTATGTCCGGTGAACGTTGTTTCCATTTATCGCCTAGCTGCGATTCTGTAGGGGCCGTCCTGATAAAGGCGGGCAGCCACAGCTGTCCGTTTTGGCAACCGTCCTGCGCCTTCTTATGGTCGGCGCCTGACGGGCCAAAAAGGCCGCGTGAATTTTGTGCATAGCCGGAATTTATAACGAATGGCACATGGTCGTAATACAATCATAAGTTCGTCGCGGCGAAGCCGCATCGTAGGGGCTCACACGTGGCGAGCCCGCGTGAATCCTGTACGTAGCCGTAATTTATGACGAGTGGCACATGTTCGTAATACGATTTGAGTATCTCGCGGCGAAGCCGCATATGAAACCGAGGAAAAACACGCAGCTCGGTGTTCGTGATTCGTAAAGGCTCTCCATAATGTTAGAACAAGGTGTTGTTAAATATCGCAGCAGGCCACCCTGTCCGGGTCGGCTCCTACGCACAAGGCCGTTGGCCGTGTATATTTTTACATTGCAAATCTACTCGGCTTTTGTAACCGCTTTTGTTTTATACGTATAAAAATGCACATTTTTTGTTCGAGAAATTTGGCAAAAATAGGCCCTAAAAAAGGTTTTTTAAATTTTTCTGGTACACTTTTGGAACTTTTGAAAAAAAGAAAGCCTCACAAACGGCTTGGTTAAGCGATTTGTGAGGCAATTTGCAACTATTCCCATTCAATCGTTGCGGGTGGTTTACTGGTGATGTCGTACACGATGCGGTTGATGTGGTCTACTTCGTTTACGATGCGGCTGGAAATTTTATCGAGGACGTCGTATGGGATACGCGCCCAGTCAGCCGTCATGAAGTCGGTCGTGGTGACGCCGCGCAGGGCCAAGGTGTAGTCATAGGTACGGAAGTCGCCCATGACGCCGACAGAGTGGTTATTGGTCAGGACGGCGAAGTACTGGTTGATATCGCGCTGCATGCCGGCATTGGTGATTTCTTCGCGGAAGATGGCATCGGCATCGCGGAGGATGGCCAGTTTTTCTTTGGTGATTTCACCCATGACGCGGATAGCCAGGCCCGGTCCCGGGAAAGGCTGGCGCCATACGAGGTATTCTGGCAAGCCCAGTTCGGCACCGAGTTCGCGGACTTCGTCTTTGAAGAGGTTGCGGAGCGGTTCGATGAGGCCTTTGAAATCGACGACAGCCGGAAGTCCGCCTACGTTGTGATGGCTCTTGATGACGGCTGCATCGCCGGCACCGGATTCAATGACGTCGGGATAAATGGTCCCCTGGGCCAGGAAATCGACGGAACCGATTTTACGGCCTTCATCTTCAAAGACGCGGATGAATTCTTCGCCGATGATTTTCCGTTTCCGTTCAGGGTCGCTGACGCCTTCGAGTTTCTTCAGGAAGCGTTCCGACGCATCGACGCGGATGAAGTTCATGCCGCTGTCCTTGAAGGCCGCTTCGACTTCGTCGCCTTCGTTCTTGCGGAGCAGGCCGTGGTCGACGAAGATACAGGTCAGCTGGCTGCCGACGGCTTTGGAGATGAGGGCTGCTGCGACAGAGCTGTCGACGCCGCCGGAAAGGGCCAGGACGACTTTGCCGTCGCCGACGGTTTCTTTGATATTGGCAATAGCCGTCTTGGCATAGTTGGCCATAGTCCACGAACCGGTGCAGCCGCAGACTTCAAAGAGGAAGTTATGGAGCATTTCCTTGCCGTGTTCCGTATGGAGCACTTCCGGATGGTACTGCATGGCATAGAGCTTCTTAGCCGGGTTCTGCATGGCAGCGACCGGGCAGTTGGCCGTGTGGGCTACGATTTCAAAGCCTTCCGGGATGGAAGCGACGTAGTCCTGATGGCTCATCCAGACGATTTCTTTTTCCTGCAGGCCTTTGAACAAAGGCGAAGCCGTATTGACATCGATTTCGGTCTTGCCGAATTCGCGCATGTCGGCGTGTTTGACTTCGCCGCCTAAGGTCTGGGCCATGAACTGCATGCCATAGCAGAGGCCGAGGACGGGGATGCCGAGATGGAAGACTTCTTCTTCGATCTTCGGCGCATTATCTTCATAGACGCTGCCAGGACCACCGGTAAAGATGATGCCCTGGGGCTGAAGTTCTTTAATCTTTGCAACTGCTTTGTGATACGGGTATACTTCACAGTATACGTGGTTTTCACGGACGCGCCGTGCAATGAGCTGGTTATACTGACCACCAAAATCGACAACGATGACGAGTTCTTTGGTATCCATTAAGTGCCTCCTCGTGAAATACTTTCTGCGGCAGCGGCCGCTGCCTAAATCATTCGATTATAATATTATAGCACACGAGGCAGAGAGTGACTAGTCACAAAGGTCTAATACTTCCATTCCCGGTACAAATCTTTGAGGATGCAGGCCCGGGTGATCATGCCGACGACGCGCTTGTTGTCCACGACAGGAAGAACCTTCAAGTGTTCCAGGATCATGACGGCTGCGACCTGTTCGACATCGGCCTTGGGCGTCGCGATCATGACGTTCTTGGTCATCAATTTTTCGCAGGGCTGATCCAGGAGGTTCTTGAATTCCTTGGCGTATTTGCCGACGCGGCTGGTATAAATTTTGGTGCCGATGAAGGGCAGGCGCGGAATGTGTGGCTTCGAACTGCGGTACATGAGGTCGGCGCTGGAAATGAGGCCGATGAGGTGGTCTTCTTCATCGACGACGGGCACAGCCAGCAGGCGATGCTTGATGAAGATGCGGAAGACGTCGCGGATGGGAATATCCGGTGTCACCGAGACGAAAACCTTTTCCATGACATCTTTGACGCGGACGACAGGGCGTTCCGCTTCCTTGTCTTCGCCCGGTCCCGGACCTTTATTGATGTTTTCAGCCATTGTCTATTCCCCCTTTCCCCTAGTCGTCGCCGTATTCACGGTACAATTCATCGAGGATGTTGCCGCGGGTGACGATGCCGACGATGTGCTTTTCTTTAACAATAGGAATGACCTTCAGATGTTCGGCCACCATGACGCCGGCGATCTGTTCGACTTCCGCATCCGGTGCGGCAATGATGACGTCTTTGGTCATCATATCTTTCGCCGTGCAGGCCATGAGTTTCTTGAACCCCTTGTCGTATTCGCTGATGCCGTTATAATAAATGCTGGCTCCCAAAAGATTGACATAGTGAGGGACATGAGGTTTGACCTTCTTGTAGAGCAAATCCGCATCGGTGACGATGCCGGCGAGCTCATCTTTTTCATTGATGATGGGAATGGCCGTAATGTGGTTCTTGACGAACATGTTGACCAAATCGAAGGCCGACGTTTCCGGCGTTGCCGTAACGAAATTCTTTTCCATAATATCCGATGCCGTACGTTTAAACATAGTTATCACTCCTTTTCCTTATATTATAAGTATTAGACATGAGACCCCCGATTTCCTGCTTGGGAGGTAAAAAAAGCGCTGTCGCATGAAGACAGCGCTTTTTTACGTTGGTCGTAGGTCGTTCATCGTTTGTCGTACGGGATGAAAAATATCAACCTATCACGATGAATGATGAACTACGAACGAAAAAATTTTAAGTCTAAAGGATTTTGCATGATAGCAGAAGCCTTCATGCGACAGTCCCTTTTAGTTGTTAGTGGTTAGCGGATAGTTTTAAATTTAAGGCACAGCGGGCCGCCCTACGAATAACGAGCCACGAATCACGAGCCACTATAAATCCAGCTTATTTCCCGCAATAGGCGATGACTTCGACTTCTACGAAGACGTCTTTCGGGAGGCGGCTGATTTCGACGCACGAACGGGCCGGCAGGTTCTTCTGGAAGTATTTGCCATAGACTTCGTTGACGGCGCCGAAGAAGTTGATGTCCGTCAGGTAAACCGTCGTCTTGACGACATCATCGTAAGAGAGGCCGGCTTCTTCGAGGATAGCGCCGACGTTCTTCATGCACTGTTCAGCCTGTTCGACGACACCGCCGGAAACGATCTTGCCTTTTTCCGGGTTGATGGCAATCTGACCGGATGCGAAGAGGAAATCGCCGGCTTTAATAGCCTGGGAATACGGGCCTACTGCGCCCGGAGCTTTAGTCGTGCTGATAACATTAACTGCCATGAGTATGCATCTCCTTAATTTTAATCTAACTGTATTATACATCGCAGGCCCAGGGAAAGCCATAGACCTGCGACAGATAATCACGATTCCGATTCAGTTTTGGCGACCGTCGCCGCATCTCCTCCAGCCCCTTCGATGAGGTGCCCTTATTTATCGTACTGTTTCTTGTTCAGGCCACAGGCGAACCAGGCGATGACGACGGCGGCGATGTAGACCCACGACGAGAAGATGGACATGCGCGTATCAGGATTGTAAATCATGCCGATGGTGACGAGAATCAGGAAAATGATGCAGAAGTAATTGGAATAAGGATAGAGCGGCGATTTGAAAGGATGTTTCGCCATGACTTCCGGTCCCCAGGCTTTGCGGAAATTTTTCTGGGCATAGGCCAGGACGAACCAGGCGACCATGCCCGGAAAAACGGAGGCACTGTATAAATAGAGGAACAATTTGGAGTCCGGAATGAGATAGTTGAGGATGACGCCGATAGCCAGGACAACGATGGTGACGGCAATACTGTTGCGCGGCACGCCGGTCGGTGACAATTTGGCGAAAATCTTCGGCGCCTGGCCGTTCTGGGCCAGCGTATAGAGCATACGACCTGAGCTGTACATGCCGCTGTTGCAGCCGGACAGGGCCGCCGTGAGGACGACGAAGTTGATGATGCCTGCCGCTGCCGAGATGCCGACCTTGGCAAAGGTCATGACGAAGGGACTGCCGATATAGCTGACTTCATTCCAGGGATAGATACAGAGGATGATGAAAATCGAGCCGATGTAGAAGATGAGGATACGCCAGACGATATTGTTGACGGCCTTCTTCAAAGTATGTTTCGGGTCCTGGGCTTCGCCGGCCGTGATGCCGATGAGTTCGACGCCCTGGAAGGACGCGGCGACGACGCACATGGCCGCCAGCATACCGCCCCAGCCGTTAGGCATGAAGCCGCCGTTGACCCAGAGGTTGCTGATGCCGACGGGGACGCCGCCGTTGCCGAAGCCAAAGAGGATGACCGCCGCACCGACGATGAGCATGACGATGATGGTGACGACTTTGATCAGGGCGAACCAGAATTCAAATTCGCCGTAATATTTAACGGCCGCCATATTCGCCGCAGCGACGATGGCCATGCCGGCCAGGGCCGATATCCATTGCGGCAGCAATGGGAACCAGTAGTGGACATAGATGCCGACGGCTGTGATTTCCGACAGGCCGACGACGACCCACAAGAACCAATAGGAGCAGGCAGTGAGGTAGCCGACGAAAGGACTGATGTACTTATGACCATACGTGGCAAAGGAGCCCGTAACCGGTTCCTGATAAAGCATTTCCCCCATGATGCGCATGATGAAAAACATGACGACGCCCGTTACGGCATAACAGAGCAATACCGACGGTCCCGCCATCTGAATGGTGTTGGCCGACCCCATGAACAAGCCGACACCAATCGTCCCCCCAAGAGCGATCATCTCTACGTGACGCGGCTTCAGGCCGCGTTCCATTTTCTGCTGTTCCATGATCAGGCCTCCACTACTTCAAGGTAACAAAATAATGATGGTCTTTGAGCATGGTCATCAATTTTTCAACGTGCTTTTCGTTGGCCGTTTCCAGTTCCAGTGAAACAGCGGTCATGCCCATGTCGATGCCGTGCTGGCTGCGTTCATGGGTGATGGAAAGGACGTTGGCATTGGTACCGGCAATGAGGGTCAGGAGCTTGACCAGTTCGCCCGGTACGTCGGGGATAACGGTCTGGAAGAAAATCTTGCGCTGGGACTTGATCAGGCCCTGGTTGATGACGCGGGTCATATTATTGACGTCGATGTTGCCGCCGCTGACGAGGGCTGCGACTTTCTTGTTGCGGATGCCGGAAATCTTGCCGCTCATGAGGGCTGCTACCGGTACGGCACCGGCCCCTTCGGCAACGGTCTTGCCCCGTTCGAGGAGGAGCAGGATGGCGCTGGCGATTTCCGATTCATCGACAGTAACGATTTCATCGACGTATTTCTTGCAGATATCAAAAGTCAGGTCGCCCGGTGTCTTGACGGCGATGCCATCGGCCAGGGTAGCCTTGCCGTTGTAGGTGATGACCTGCCCCTTTTCGACGGATTCCTTCATGGACGGCATGTTTTCCGTCTGGACGCCGATGACTTTAATCTTCGGGTTGACGCTCTTGGCTGCTACGGCCAGGCCGGAAATGAGGCCGCCGCCGCCAATCGGTGCAACGATGGCATCGACTTCAGGCAGCTGTTCGATGATTTCCAGGGCAATCGTCCCCTGGCCGGCGATGACTTCCGGGTCATTGAAGGGATGGACGAAGGTGTAGCCGTGTTCCGTCGTCAATTCAACGGCTTTGGCAGCGGCTTCGTCGAAGAAGTCCCCGTAGAGGACGACGTTGGCACCGTAGCCGCGGGTTGCCGTAATCTTGCTCAAGGGAGCGTGTTTCGGCATGCAGATGACGGACTGGCAGCCGTATTCGCTGGCTGCCAGGGCGACGCCCTGGGCATGGTTGCCGGCCGAAGCGGCGATGACGCCTTTTTCCCGTTCTTCCGGTGTCAGGGATGCGACTTTGTTATAGGCACCGCGCAGTTTAAAGGAGCCTGTCCGCTGGAGGTTTTCCAACTTCAAATAGACTTCGCAGCCAGCCAGATCGCTGACGGAATTGCTGTACGACAAGCCTGTCTTCTGGGCGACGCCCTTCAAGCGTTCCTGGGCATCTTTGATCATTTGTAAGGTTACTTTTTCTTCACTCATGGTATGTGCTGCTAAATAGCAGCGTCCCTCCTTCGTTAGTTAGAATAAATACGGTTTGCTTATGCCTTTACTATACGCCTTTGTCTGTCCATTGTCAATAGAGTATCCACGTGTTTGTCCATTATAAAGAGACTCATGTTTACTGAACCAGAAATCATCATTGCTTATTTTGCATAAGCTGGCATCGAACGATGCGAAAGGAAGAAGCTTCCTTTATGGCAGTTTCTTCGTGACTCGTAATCAGCAGTCAGCCGTTAGCAGTCAGCCATTAGTAGCTCGCAAGCGCTTTACTAACTACGAACTATAAAAGGGACTGTCACACGAAGGCTTATGCCATCATGCGAAGTCCCTTTGCTTCAGAGTTTGTAGTACAGAATTTATGGTTTGCAGAGAAGACCTTTAAATTTAAAGCCATCCGCTAACCACTAACAACTAGCCACTAACAACTAAAAAAGGCTTGTCGTCGTGCGACAAGCCTTTTTTATATGGTGACCCCTACGGGAT
>ENA-OUOW01001042-OUOW01001042.1-human-gut-metagenome-genome-assembly--contig:-NODE-1042-length-20516-cov-7.644641_pt1 | contig 20516 bp, 24 predicted proteins | sample MGYA00237938_ERZ548769 | MGnify/ENA primary metagenome ERZ548769 (study PRJEB26490, sample SAMN05356870) | human gut metagenome | biome: terrestrial biome; feature: human-associated habitat; material... | reverse complement strand
GCCTTCCATTTTTCGTTCGCACGTTTTTGTGCTTCTGATGTCATCGCTTTTTCAACTCCTCATCAAGACGCCGGTTCTCTCTTTCAGCATAATTATATCTTTTCCTAACCTGATAGTCTTTAAAAAAAGAAATACCTACCGCTATTACTGAAATCACAACTATAAAAACCCAGCTTTCATCCATAATATATGTTATGATGAAGGTGCACCAAACTAAGGGAATCGGCTCCCTCGGTTTGGTTGAACAATTACTTGTTGAGTTCTTGTTCAATTCTTTGATTTTCTAGCTCTGGTTTTCTCGCTTTTGCTCTTTCGATGCGTCGTTTAACTTGTCGGTCGAGCAAGTAGCTGATTACTAGGGCTATTGTAATTGCCTTCGCCATATCTTTCCTTCTTCCTACACTATTTTTATACCTCCTAACCTATACAAAGTCGACCTTTTTCTTCAAAAATTCCTACTTTTTTATATAAAAAATATCCCCCGTTCGGCACGGGGGATTACGAAGCTATATACGATTGTGGCTATGTTATACCACAGAAATCGTCAGTATTCCAAACGCCAACCAATAAAAAAACAGATGTTGGACCGCTTGCTGCCACATCTGCTTTCTTGAATCTGAATCAATTTACAAAGATTAACTTTTTCGCTTGAAGCGATTCTTAATCTTATCTGAAATCAAATCAGATATAACGTTAGTTAGTATGGTTGTTACTAACGATATTAAAGCTGGTATCAAGGTTTTCACCTCGATTCTGGCACACTTTCCAAGATGGTTGGTCTTGAACGTGCCAACTTTAATTTTATCGAATTATTGACACTATCACAATACAAAATGTATAATGTAGTTGGTATCAAGGTTTTATATCTCGATTGGAGACCGGTTATCTCCATTAAATACGGTTGGTTACCGTGATTTGCCCGCCTTTCTGCTCTTCAAGCTGAAAGGCTTTTTTTGGCGCAAAAAAGGCTCACCAGTCATTACCAGACCAGTGAGTCTTCCTTAATGTCAGATATTTAATTTTTGTCCCAGATAAATCCAGTTAGGATTGCTCAAACTGTTCATCTTCTGTAATTTTTGCCAGGTTGTGCCATAGCGATTTGCAATGCTGGATAGCGTATCCCCACGTCTGACAGTGTAGGCACGTGTGGCGGTGACGGTCTGTCCACTGATGGTCAGACGATCGCCCGGGTGGATAACCGTGTAAATCGTCTTTCCGTTGCGTTGTGCCAACGTATACATAGACAGTCCATACTTAGCCGCGATATTCCACCACGAATCGCCAGGCCGAATAATATAGTAACTTCCGGAAACAGTAACAGTCGGCTTAACCGCCACGGCGTTTTTAACATCTCCTTTAATAACAGAAACAAGTTCCACGTTTCCATCAGTACCATGCCAGTTATCCGCAAATTGCCACATCGCTACATAGTTCATTGACGGGAAATAAGCAAAATCCGGAGCTAACTGTAACCCGGTTGTCTTATAGCTAGCAACCCACAGGCACGTTCCAAACTGCTTACCAATACGCTCAATATCTACATATCTTTTCATATAATAGGCACCGCTATATAGTAGCGGTTTATACCCCGCGCTTTTAACGGCTGACATAAACTCAATAATTGCATCGGTATTGGCTGTTCTTGACATCGATGCACCCTGCTCGTAATCCAATGCGATAGCAGCGCCCTGTTTTAACCCTGTCCTGTGCGCATCCGATACTGCATACCTGGCCATCTTTTGCGCGAGCAATCTATCTGATCCAAACTGTCCCCAGAAATAGCCTGCAACGTCCTGACCGCTTTTTGACGCATTGGCTAGCTGTGCCGAAGCTTTTGGATTTTGATAATGTTCTCCTTCAAAGCCACCGGAACCGCCTAGCTTGACAATGGTAAATTCAGACCCTAGCTGTTTGCGTTGTAGCATGTAACCGAAATCACTCAATTGATAGCTAGATACGTCCTGACCTAATCGATTTGCCTGCACGTTTTGACCGCATAAAAAAAGCCCTGCACACATAGCAAAGCCCAACATGATTTTATTTTTCATCGTCATCACCTCGATAGTCATCAGATAACTTATAAATGTATTTTTTAAGCCAAGACGGAATCGGGATTCCCATTTGGCCTAAATTTTCCGTGATGGAAATCGCATAAAACAGGATGTAGAAAATCAAAAGCGTGTCTGCCATTCCGCTAGCTCCGTAAATATCGCAAAACGGATATAGCATACATACGATCAGCAACAGCGTCGAATGTTTGATAAGTCCACCGATTCCCTTACTGGATGTAGTTTTCTTGTTGACCAACGATTTGACGAACCCCGTCATGACGTCGATTAGCACTACTAGAAAAAACGCGAAGAAAACAGGGTTATCAATCAGTGCTGACAAATGTTTAATGTATTCTATATGCAACATTTAATCACTCCTTTTTTTATCCTACCCACCCACCGCTATAGTTATTATTCTGTTTCAGTTTCTGAGTAAACCTGGTCTTGCACAGCATAAACAAATTCTCTGAACGAATTTGCATCATCTCTTACAGCTTTGGAATTTTTGCGATAAAGATCAACGTTGGCAATTGTTGTAACGATATCTTGACTCAACGCATCATTTGAAGATACCTGTGCTGAAAAACGTGCTACAGTTTCATTGTCTATTTTTGATTCTCCAGAAAGGTTGACTGTTTTCTGCTTCGTAAGTGCCATTGCTACTCCTCTTCTTTCTTTTGATTTGCTTCTGCTACCATTTGTTGCAATTTTTCATTTTCAACTGCTAAGTTAGCTAATTTGATATTAAGATTACCAATTTCAGCAGCAAGATTGCTGATGATTTTTTGTAATTTTTCAGTATCCATTACTTATCCTCCTTATTTTCTGCTCCAATAATGTTAACTAATGACGGATCTACACCGTTTTGCTTGCAGAAGTCCTTTTGCTCTGCAATGGCTGCTGCCATAAATTCCTGTTGACGTTTCTCGATAACCTTATCATCTTGCTCAGGCAAAATAGCCCTGCCATCATCAGAATAACCAATCGGCTCTGATAGCCCCATCGTTCTAACAACAGGTGTGCTGCCATCGCCTGTTAAGTATGTTTGCATTTCGGCAATTTCGTCACCGTTAGCATTTTCGATTGTATCCGTAAGAATGATTGTTTTTTTCAAAGCCATATTATTTCCTCCTATTTTATAAATCGCGAACCTTGGACCCGGCAAACTCTCGGATTCCGCCTGAAGCAAAGGCAATCCCGGATGTCGGTGAAACTCGATTGGAAATCGCAGGTATCTTCCATTGCTGATACCAGTTGGACCACTGACACCACGTAAATCTCAGCTTGTTAGAAGCGCCACAAGAAATTTCCACATTTTCCATGTTCATAGTTCCCCACGGCTTTATGTCGTCCCAACGAAATGCGATTCCCGATGATGATTTAGTATTTTCGTTGTAACCAACCTGTATAGATGGATAATAGTAGCCACTGTTACCCCAGCGTATGTTCCTGATATAGAAGGGATCCTTTCCTCCCGTATAAATTGTGCGTGCTTTGTCATTTTCCAATGTACACGTATCGTACCAGTGAAAGCCTGAGCCGAAACCTCCATAACCTGTCGCAGACCACTTCATCGAAGGGCTCCATTCATAACCGCCGTCAAAATTACCTTTAACAACCTTGCCAATCGAGATTTCATCCCCATTACCGCCGCTGCTACTTGGGCAGACTACCAATCCTAATCCGTTCAAATTCGTGTTTGCCACATTTTGGCCATAAACTAATCCACCCGTCCAACGATAATCACCCGATTTTGGTTCTTGGCGCTTAATACGATACCCTGCGCTGCCAATATCAAATGTCCACTGATCCTTGTTAGCGGCTGTACCACCTTCAGCGTGTATTCCTGACCCGTCTAAGCTCATCCACGAATTGTTGCTACCTATTAGCTTTGCGATTTTAGCCGTCAGCGTGCCGGTGGTGATTTTAGACGCATCGATATTGATGACGCTGATTTTAGCCGCATCGATGGTGCCGGCCAGCATCATGTCGGCCGTGATACCAGTTGCTTTGATTTTTTTTGCAAAAGTCGTCCCGTCAATCGCAACATCGCCATTCAGCAGGATATGCTTTGAATCAATTTTAATTGCCGCACTAGTCATATCGATTTTCGATATGTCAGAACCCCCGACGAGTTGGGCAACTTTTAAACCAATTCCATCTGATGACTGTTTGATTGACGTCATGTTTGACTGAGTGTAATCATCAAGCTTCACAAAACTTGCATACGCTACATAACTTGCGCCACCTTTGCCAGTCGTATCTTTAGTTGCTATGCATGGCAGAACTCGCGTGACATTATCCGGCACCGTTACAACGCCCTTTACCCATCCCCAGTGGTCTGGAGTGATAGTGACACCTGGTCCCCTCGCCCAGTACGTTTTCCTGCCTTGCTCATAGCGCAAATACGCAGCAGGTATAACGTTCAGCCCGTTATATACACTCTTCATATTGGCGCACAGTGCCTCAACGTAGAATTTATCTCCCGGTTTGACAGGTATCCATGAGGTTCCATAGTATAAATCACCACCGGTCGAGGAGTACACCCAGTTATAGAATCCGTTAACCGGCCCGCCTTTCTGAAGGGTTGCCGGCGTTTTAAAATCAGCACAGCACCAATTTCCGACTGCCGAATCCTCAAAACTCTTCTTTCCGATAAGCTCGCTGCTCGAATCAAGATTGTATTTCCAAACCTGTTGCTGAAAACCCGTTGCATCCTGTAACCAGCTTGAGTTCTGATTAATCTTAATCAACTTTTTCCAATCATCGGTGGCCTTTAAGCTATTGATCGTCGAGTTCTTAAGCGCATTCTCTCTAGTCTGCGTTTCCGTCTTGGTATAAACGGACGATGATAAAGCATAAGTACGCTTGACTTCGGCTTGATAGGCCGTGAGTGCATCGGCCTGAGTCTGTATGCGCTTGTTAATGTCCCCATCCGACATGCACCAGTCAGTAGCTTTAGTGCCTTTTTCGAGTTTTACGTGGCGGATAGCGATTTGACCAACAAAAGAGCTTGTAGTGCATAGCTGCAGAACGGTAGCCGCCGAGTCATTGGTCGGCTGTACCGGAGATGTGGCGATGGCAGACAAGCGGACAGCCTGTCCTACTTTAAGCGTGCACTCTCCACTCGTCCCGTAAGAGAACCAATCGCTTTTTCTACGAATTAGCAGCTCAGCCGTGGGCAATCTAGAAGAGCAGTTGAGCAACTTAACATCGATACTAACTGTATAGATTCCCGCTTCCGGTTGGCCCTTGGGCATATCGATGTACCAGTTGTTGCGGTTTTGTTTTGCTGTTTTCTGCGTGAAGACTGTCCAGCCGTTTTGGAAACTCATAGCGTCATACGAGTTGTGCCCTATCGCCGCGCTTTCCATTGAGCTATTGTCTAGCAAATTCGCTCCGCCAATCTGTAACCCGTCGATTTTGCCATTAAGCGCCTTGTACGCTTCTGTCGTACCGTATGCATCAGCCACTTTTTTGGCAAATCCGCTGCCAAAAGATCCAGTCGATGTGTTGTAGTCAAGCGCACTGATCAAATTGGTTGTTTGCTTTTTTGTTTGACTGGTTTCATTGCTATAGGCAGATACCAACGTGTTCAAATCACCTGTTGCCCCGTCCTTGCCAATCAGTTTTCTGATCGTAGTATCATACCCGGCTACTTTCGTATCAATACCGCTTGCCTTAACAACGCTGTTTGCGAAACTTGTCGAGTTCATAGTCGTTTCAATAGTGTCAGCTTTTGTCTTTACAGACTTGACATCACTTGCAAGCGTGTCAACTTTATCTGCCGTCTGTTTAAATTGTGTCCCTGTTACATATCCGTTCAAATCGGTTTTGTTGGCTTTTTGACTGAGTTCGGTTGACGTTTGTCGCTTAAACGTGTTGTACTCACTACCATCGACTTTAGAATCGACCAAAGATTCAATTCGGTTATTTTCAGCTTTGACGCTGATCAATCCGCCCTTGCCGTCGCTCAATGCTGCTTCCAGAGCACCAGCTCGGGCTGATGCTGATGTAACCTTGCCATCAAGGGTAGCATAGGTAGCTTTTACGCCGCTGACATCTGACTTGATTTCCCCGATTGCTTTGCCGTTTTTTGTCACGGTTTTAGCAACGTCATCAACTTTAGTACGTGCTTCGGCAGCAACACTGCTAGCCTCTGTTGCATTTTCAGCAGCAGTTTCTGCCGCTGTCTTTGCAGACTGAGCCGTTTCCGAGGCTTTAGTCACGGCCGTGGAAAAAGCCTGCTTCTCAGTCTGGTAAGTTTCATTAGGTACGTACTTGTCATCGATTTCCTTAAATTGTGCATTGACGTCTTTGATGGCCTGGTCAACTTCCTTCTGCGTGTTATGCAGCTCTGTCGTCGACGTAATCAATTCCCAGTTACCATTCTGATACTGGTACATTTCAGTTTCGCCATTGCCTAAGTCTTTGTACCACAAATCGCCTTCGACGGCATGCAATGGTTGGCTAGCGCCATAGAAGTTGGTATTCTTACCGTTTGCCGACTGCAGGGCAGACTGTGAATATTCTTTGGCCGATTGTACGGTGTCCTGCACTGCGCTGATTGTTGACGTGATGCTTGCTTTTTGGAAATCGTCGCCCAGCTCGATCGTGTTGTTCTGCGCATTAAGCAAATCGTGAGTGACCTTGTATACACGCGTCAGGTACTCTATTTTTAAATCATGCCTAATAATTGCAACAGTATCGCCCAAATTCAAATTACCGACGTCTGTAACAGATGCTTTAAATGATACTTTCGGTCGTTTGAGTTCCTGCAGCTTGTCATACGTTGCCTTTATCAACAAATCCTTGTCATCGATTTTGTCAAATTCGACAAAACCGATTCGCGGCTTACCGTCAGAAAAACCATATACGGCCGTTGCAGCCGGGTCTTCAAGGTATTCTTGCCCTGCCGGTTTATCAAGCGGATTGCCCGCTGATTTTTTCCAAACAACGTCAGCAAACGTGATCTTACGACTGTAACCGTCAGGACTGCCATCAGTACCTTCGCTGACCTGCACACTGGACCCACGGCCTACCAGTGCAGTTACCAGAGTGTCACTGGACTGTTCGCATGTTACGCTGAGCAGCTTATCGCCGTACTCGTACCTCCGTCCGGTTCTGGATCCCATTTGAGTGTACATGTTAACCAAGCGCCTTTTGACATGATTGTCAATCGGGTCAAAAACAACGTCAAATGTAATTTCCAGGTTAAACAGGTTAACCACGCTCTGCAGACTAGCCAACACGGTCGTGTAGTAAAAATTGGTGGTCTGCCGGCCGGTGTCAGCGACATAGCCGACCGAGTACCGGGTTTGCGCAAGAATCTGCGTCAGCATTTCTTTTGCAGTCCGATTCTGCGGTCGCAAATCTTTGATGTATGAGTATGCTCCCAGCTCATCATATGCCGATTCAACCGCGGTATAACTGACCTGATTGTCTTCTTGAGTTTCGGTCAAGATTTTAAAACACATGTATGTTGTCGCGTTCGGCCGTTGGAACAGTACGTACAGGCAGTCATCACGTAGCTTTTTTGCCGTCGCGAATTTCAAGCTGCCTGCAGTGTTAATCTGCTCCTCGAACGTTGCACTTAAAATATCTGACGATACTATGCCGATAACGTCTTGTTTTTTATTCAACTGATACAAAATCACAATTTCTTCACCTCGAATCTGACCGTATATTCACCGTCTGCATTAAACGTCAGTACTGTATTCTTATCAATCGTAAAATCAGCAAAGTTGCTGTTAAGCGATACGCTCGACAATACGTTTGCACCATTGACAGTACACGACAGTGTTTCAAAATCAACTACTACCTTCTTGCCGGCCGAAACCGACTGGTTAAGCAGGAACCTTTTGCTCTGATTGCTTGTCATCTGAAAAACAGAGATGGCCGAGCTAGGCGTGAATTCGACTGAAAGAGGGACGTTAGAGAATTCGCTATCGTAATCGACAAAAGCAACCGTTTTGCCAGTGCCTGTTTTTTGCTGTGCAACCGAATAGCAGTACGGGTCGCTCAACGTCACTTCGATCGAGCCTGTCGGGTGTAGCGTAGTATCGTCAAGCGTAACTGATGTCACTGTGCCTACATACTTATATAGCGGATCATCGGCAAACGAAACCGTGGTATTCTTAGCCGAGAGAATCCGCTTGAGTTTGCTCGTCTTGGCAATCAAATCTGTCAAGCTGACAGATTTAATAAAAAACTTAACCGTCAGCTTTTTTGATTCTAAGCGCGAACTCAGATATTTGGCGCCGTCGCTAGCTAAATCCGTAGCAGTTACTGCACGGGTAAAATCACCTCTGCCAGCAACCGAAAGCGTGGTGAACCCATCTATATTACTATCCAGGCACTGACCGCCATAGCTGCATGCAACTTGAGATTTCATCTAAACCCTCCTTCCTAAAATTTATAATTGCGTTGGAACTGTGCTTTGGTCCCCTGTGCCTTTGAAATGTCATCGACAAATGCAGAAAAATCACTGTTTCCAAGCGTCAAATTGATCACAACTGGTGTAGTACCAACCGGAGCAGTACCTGTTTCAACGTTCCCGGAGGTGGCTAATGTAGCAACCGGATTAGCAGTCAGCGTATCAGCAATCGTACCACTCATGCCCAGCACGGTTGACTTAACGTTTTCAAATCCGTTTACCAGTCCCCCGTTAAGCCCAGCCATGATTGCATTGCCGGCCGGAATCAGCAGTTTTTTATCATAGCTGATAGGGCCCTTATGTTTCTTAATCCACTTGGCAATACCTCTTACAAAGTGCTTGACACCTCCCCAAGCGGATTTGAGACCGCTCAGAAGACCGTTCATGATAGCTGCACCGGCATGCCATAAATTGATGTTCCGCAATCCGTTAAATGCAGACCTAACACCGCCCAAAACACCCTTGACGCCGCCAGACACGTTGGAGACGCCACGGCCGAATGCGCTAAATGCTGCCTTAGCGCCACTGACGGCTCCGCGTACACCGCCGGATACGCTGGAAACAACGCTGCCTAATCCATGCCATGCTCCTGATACTGCACTCCGCAAGGCATTACCGGCAGACTTCAAACTGTTCCATGCGATTTTCAAACCGTTGACTACGCCCTTGACGCCTTCACCAGCGAGCTTTACACCATCCTTGATTCCGTTCCACGCAGTGCTGACAACGTTCTTCATCGTTTTAGCCGCACCGCCCAGACCACCGAACTGACCGATTAACTGCCCGATAAAACTTGCCAACATTGTAATAACTGGCGAAAATGCTTTGAACACATTAACAATCACTTGAATAATCGGCGTGATGACCTGGATAACGACCTTGAGCGCGTCAAAAGCAAATTTAATCGTACTCAAAACACCCTTGAACACACCACCCAAGAATGCGCCTAAAACCTGAAATGCCGGTTTAAGCGCACCAGCAATTACGCTGACTAACGGTTGAGCCGCATTCCACAGTGACGCAAACGATTTGACCACTCCGCTGACAGCAGGACCTGCGACTGAAACGAATGAAGAAAAACCGGCTGAAACCGCTGGCAGAATTGCATTGGCAAGCGACTGCAATCCGCTAAAATTCAAATGCGAGAAGCTGTTTTTAATCGTATTGACAACCGGCTGAATTGCCGACGTGATTTTTGAAAAGCTTGACGTAATGCTTGAAAAATCGATTTTAATGCCGAGATTTGAAAACAGTCCTTGAATACCTTTTTGAACATTGGGAGCTGCCGCCTGAATGAACGTGCCTATCGCACCAGGCAGATTCTTAAAAATTCTGCCGACCATCGGCAAGAAGTTGTTAAACAGGAAATTAGACGTGGTTGTCGCCAAAGCATTAAGCGATGGCGTGATATCCAGTTCCCCGTCAGATAGATTGCCAAGAACATCCTGAAACGAAGCCTTCATCGAGTTGAACGACCCCTGAAGCGTAGTTGATGCTTCCTTGGCCGTTGTACCCGTAATCTTAAGATGTTCCTGAACCGCATGGATTGCCTTGACAGTATCGCCAAAATCGCCGACAGTGTAGTGTTCCCCCGTCAGCTTTTCAGCGTCCTTCATCAGTCGTTCCATTTCGGATTTAGTACCACCGTAGCCGAGTTTCAAGTTGTCCAACATTTCATAGTTGCCACGGGCAAGAGATTGATACGTTTCCTGAACTAGTTCCATATCGGTGCCCATTTTATTAGCGTTATCGCCCATGTCAGTCATTGCGGTATTGGCCAGTTTTGCGGCCTTTTTCGTGTTACCACCGCACGACGACACAAGGGACGCCGCAAAACTGGTTACGTTTTCCATGTATGAGTTAGCCGACACGCCGGTTGTCCGGTACGCTTCCTGCGCATACCGCTTAACCATACCTGCCGAGCTTTTGAAAAGCGTCTCTACACCACCGATTGACTGCTGCAGCTTGCCGCCTTCTTCAATCGAAGCTGCGATCGCCTTACCGATACCGGCAGCCGCGATTGCGGCAGAAGCGACTGCGGCTAACTTTTTGCCAAGGGTCAGTCCGCCGGTACGGCCGGCTGCATCGGCTGCGGGAACAACTTGATTTGTGATTCCGCCTGAAATTCCTTTAGCGGAAGGCACGATTTGCACATAAGCTTTGCCGAGCTCAATCGCCATCAGTTTCCACCCCTTTCAAAATTTTGTTGCGTGTTTCTTCAAACTCCTTGCCGCTTGCGAATGATATATTTTCAGTCTCAGGCTCTTGTGCGTTGCCTGTCAGCAAATCTACTACGCTTGCTGGTCTGTTCTTGCCGGTTTGCGCATCCTCTGTTTTTTGCCAGATGAGAATGCTTAACCTGTCTAGAATGCCCGCAGACAAAAGCGTATCAAGCGTATATCGCATGTCAGCCATTGCCATTTTTATGCGAGAATCGTCCCTTAAGCCATAGCAAAAAACAGCTACCCGGTATGCAGGTAGCTGTCTGTAATTGTAAATGCCATACGTTTCAGCCAGGTCGCATATCAGCGCATCCTCATCTGTGTTAATGGCAGCGGCAAGGAATACTATTTTTTTAAGGTGGCCTGAGTTGAGAAAATGTCTTGAAATTCAACCAACATCTTCTCGATATCAACAACCCCTTCTTCGTCTCTAACGTGGTTCTTAAGTTCATCGACTCGATCACCGAGTAACATCTTAAAGATTTTAGGCAAGACAAGCGGGTTATCGTCAACCTCTGCCAGCAACTCGACTAACTCATAGTTCTTCAAGATTTTTTCATCAAATTCGTACTCAAATCCTGTCTTTGTCTTGCCTTTAAGCATTATGATCACCTCCCGCCTTTGGTTTGACAATGTACTCGTAGTGCGTGTTTGAGTTGTCATCGGGGAAGCAGGTAACGGTGGTTTCATAGCCGACATCATCGCCGTCAACATACTTGATTTCGCCAATTTCGGTGACTTTCCCCTGCGGAATCACAATTCGCTTCAGCACATTGTCCCTCAACACCAGCTCAATGACAATCACGTGTTCTTTTAGCTCAGTTGAATTCGATTTAACGACTACCCCTGTGTCAAGCGTTCCTGTGACATTGGCATCACCATACACTTCCTTCAAAACGTCAACATTCAGCACTTCGGCCAAAGTGTATTTGAACGTATCCGTCTTTTCCTTCTGGACGGAGTTGATGATGTCACCGCCCCAAGCCTTGATATCATCAGTCTTGCGTTCATCCGAATTCTGAATGCCGTCATCTGACACGTATCCAAGGCACTTAAACGCTGCATTAAGCGCACTGGTTGCGTCAGTCGGCAATGCCGTCCCGGTCGGAGCGCTGTAAATGGCACCGCCGACTTTAGGTTTTGCATTCGTGACATATTTAACTGTTGTTGCCATCATATGACCTCCTTACAAATAGTTAATATCATATACCGCCTGATAGCGGTAATTCTTAGTTTCAGTATCAGTAAAATTGTAGCTGCCGTTAAGATGCGCACCACCGACGTTCTCAACCGTTGTCAGCCCGTCCATTGCTCGGATGACATCCTCATTGAGCTTCGCCGCATTATACAGTGATGTTCCGTACGATTGAATGGCAACCGTTGCCTTCTTCAAATGATTTGACTCACTGCCGCCCGTTTTATCAAGCAGGACATACGGTACAGTAACGCCTGTTTTATGCTCCAAAAGCACGGGAACATCAAGCACACTGTCGAGATACTGTTTCAAAATGAGTTCAATCACGTGCCGCATTCACCGCCTTCAGAATCGTATTATGCTTCGCATTACTGCGTTTTGCCTTGATGGAATCGGCATATACCATAGTGTTTGCACGATTCTTGCCGACATATATATCCTGTTCGTATCCATCGCCGCACCGTTCCCGAATGATTTTAGCCTTAGCCTTAAGCCCTGACTGCATCTCGGACGATTTGAGCAGCTGTGCAACACCGGCACGGTTTAGTACAAAACGGTTCTTACTCATATCGTTCCACCATCACTTTCCTATTCCACGCCAGCGGTATCAAGCTTTCGATGCCTTCCTGAGGAATGCCCACAGTTCGCCAGGTCTGGCCAAAAAACTTGACCTGCCGATTGGTCCAGTTGTGCGAATCTCCTTTAGGTATGGCTAGCTCATACACGATCTTCTTGCCAGTCATGCTCATCTCAGCAGTAACATCATCCGTTGACGCTGGCGCTACCAGAACGTTGTCAACCGCAATCTCTTCCTTGACCGTAACCGGCTGTCCGAACGGGTCTTCTGATTCCTCTGTCTCGTCAACGAGAATAACTGTAATTCCTTTAAGCATACGGGTCAATCACCCCATATCTCTGACGTTTCAATCCCAGGCGCTTAAGCTCAGTGTCCTTGATAAACAATCCACCGCCAGGAACAAGGAATGAACCACTGTAGGAGTAGCCTAAAGCGCTCTCCGTCATCTGTGTCATCGGTTCATGATCAGTTGACGTCATCAGCGTTCTCGCTACAACATCAACGGTCACAGACTTTAAAACGCTCGCATAAGCATCGCTGTCGGCCGCCAGTTCATCAAGATTTTTGCCAACTTTGTCCGCTTCGACACGCAGACTGTCAGAGACAATCTCCAACAGACCTTCCGCACGCTCGCGTTCAGCAGGCTTCAAATTGCGCCACAACTTTTCCATATCTTCGATAGTTGCAAAATTTGCCACCCTACCACCCCCTAAACTAATCTATAGTGACTATTCTGCAGGTGCTTTGATACGTGCAAACGCCTTCGCGTCAAGCACGCCCCAACCGATAAACGACTCGGCACGAAGCAGCACTTCGTTGTTTGCCTTGAGGTCACGGCCTGTCTGATCAGGGTCGCCATACTCGATGACTTCAAGCGGGATTTCTTCCGAGTAGCCCCACTTGAACGCATTCTGAAAATCGCCTGCAATCACGTAGTCGTTTTCGGACGTAGCGCCTTTTGTGGCAAGCGTCTTGTTGACATCAGACGTCATACCGTAAAATGCATCAGGGTTTTGTCCGAAACGGAATTCCGGATATTGCACTACACCGTTGACCTTGACCTGTGCCAAAGCTTGACCTGCGGCTGGAGAAAGTGCGAGACCCGTAACATCATAATCATTGGCAACAACCGTTTGAACAATTGCGTCAATCTGGTCATCGAGCTGTTTCTTAGCGTCAAAATCAACACCCGTTACCAAACCATCAAGAGAATTTGTTGCCTTAAATGAAGCATCAGTGAGCGATTTCGGCTCCAGACCATGAATTGCGGCCAAATCAAAGGCAACCGCAACCTTTTTAGCAAATCCATCAGAAAAGGCCTGAAGGTAATCTACCTGCTTGGCCTCAGAGCAGTATTTGAACTCGTCAGTAATGCGTGCCTGATAGACAAACTTTGTTGGGCGAATGACCTTTGACTCGAGAGTTGCCTTGCCCGGCTTCTTCGTTTCGCCTTCGCCTACAATTTGTGCATTGCCTTCCAAATTAAAAACAAACTGTTGTGAGCCGTTGAATGGAATCGGTGTTTGTGCGCTGAGTTTTGCAAGGGTTGAGTAGCCCTTGACCTTCGACATCAATTCTGTGACAAGCTCCGGTGAAAAAGTTGTACCGCCTTTTAATGTGTCAACCATAATATCAATCTCCTTTTAAATTAATGTTCTGTAAGCTGGCGCGTCATCTGCGCCCAGCCTTTATCATCAACTGCCGGTTCTGTCGATTTCAACGGGGCAGCCGACTTAGGCTGCATGTATCCGGCCAGTGTTTCTGCATCGCGCTTCAGGCTGTCTTCATCATCACCTCGTAGCCGATTGGCAAACTCAAGTGGCAAACCACTCTGCAAAGCCACGCGGGTTTTCATTTTCTCCGTTTCATAACCGGAAATCTTGGCCTGCAGGTCTGCGATTTGCTTGTCAAACTCGCCTTTTTCCGATTTGGATGATTCGACCGTCGAATGCAGCTCAGCATTTTCAGTTTCAAGTTCCTCAACGCGTTCCCTGAGCTTGTCGTAATCGGCGTACTTCTCCTTCTGACGCGCCAAACGCTCTTTTACGATACGATCAAGTTCTTCCTGCGTTTCGATTGTTTTAAATTCAGACATATCACTGTCTCCTTTCTCCGCATTTCCCGTGCGTTCGGTAATGTCAGCAAGCTAGTAGCTTACTTTCTGCTTTTTACGGGGCTTGAGGGTTGCACAAGCCCAGTGCGCCAGCAGCGCGCTGTCCATAACACTGATATCCATGTCATCAAACTGCGATCGGTACCCAAAACCGCCGCTTGAGCCGATGCTGCGCTTATCACAGTTCGTTGTGATTCTGCTAAGCGTCGGCTGCCCTGCGTGACATAGCGTTTTCTGATAAATCGCTTGCTCCCACATGGAATTGGCCATGATAATTTCCTTGACGGTCGGCAGTACCACGTTTTTGACGTGATAGTCTTTGAGTTCATCGGCCAGAATTTTTTGGCGACTAGCCCCATCAATTACAATTTGCTCCACATCAGCAGTTTTCAGGAAATTAACAATCCACTGATTACCGTTGCGGACCGATTGACAGTCGATGGTTTCGACAAACACCCGCTTGTCTGCGGTATGTACCGCAATGCTTAACGCAGCGTTTGCCCCGTCTTGACCAAATTTGACACCGGCAAACAGTTTGCCTTGAAAAGCCGGCAAACTGTCAACTTTTAGCGCATCCCATTCAGTTGCTGCAATTGCAGATTTCTGATTGTACGCTGGCCAAAAACCCAAGCGTTGAACGTTGTGGTCAAGCTTATCTTCACCAAGTTCAGCTTCAATTTTGCGTTCCGTCAGATGGAAACCCAACGACGGGTTGGAGTTGTACCATGCATCGATATCGTAGATTTCCTTTTCTTCAGATACCGACCACTCCGCCCAACCAGAGTATTTTGCTTTGCCAAAAAGGCAAGTTTCACGGTATTTTGTGAATACCGTACCGCTTGAAACGGGTGTGGGTGGTGTACCGCACATCACGGTCATCGGGTTTTCGCTGTCGGTCACCGTGTACTTGAGTGCCGATTCCTGTTCGGTCGTATACTCCTGTGCCTCGTCGATAACGAGAAAATCAAAGCCTTCGCCCAGTCCACCGTTGGATGTCCTCGTACGAAACTGAATGATTCCGCCCGTCTCATACAGTTCAATACTTTCCTGGCCTTTTGCACGAATGGAATTGAAATCTTCGCCATCCTTCATTCCCATCTTTTCAAGATACTTCTTGACCTTTTCAAAAGATGAATGAGAAGTACTGATCCTGTGCGCCGTATGCAGCATGTTAAGCCCGTGCTGCAGACCCCACAGTTCTAGAATATAGATGATTTCCGTTTTACCGTTACGACGGGGTATGGAAAAACCGAACTTCTGATGCACCCATAAGCCATCATCATCAACAGCCATGATTGACTTGACAAGATTTTTCTGCCACAGGTAGCTCTTCAGCCCGGTTTTTTCGTATATTGCGATTGCTTCATCCGACAAAGATTCAGTGTACGGTAGAATTACCGATTGAGTAGGATTCTGATTGCCTAGTCGTTTTTTAGCCATGTTTGCACCTCTTAAACACGTTATGGAAAAATAAAAACACCCTTACGGATGCTTAGATTTTAATCTTTCAGGTTTTTCTCTACGCAGTTTTTCAACATAATCTTTCAACTCTTTTGCTCTTTCTTTTTGAAGACGCCGTTCTTCTTCGGTATAATCCGGCTTGTTGGATTCTGAATCAATTCGTTCCTGATAATATTTTCGAGCCAATTCCTTACTTAACATAAAAGTATCACCTCAATTTATAAATATATAAATCAGCCTCTTTTTTCACTAACTCTAAATCAGCACCACTGTTTATAAGAAACTCTCGCTGCTTTCTATATGCTTCATCAGCTATCAACTCAACGTAACCGCCATTACTTCCCCTGGGAACAATAATTGCCACATTGGATACCTTTCCTATTACTGCCTTTGGAATAGCTGAAGTGCTCAAAAACTTATTCAACCGCTGATTAAGTTCTTGGAGTAATTTATCGTTCCTGTATACTATTATATCATCTTTCAACCTAAGTTTCGATATGGCGGCCTTGATATTGTCTGCGTTTCTCACCGTTGACGGATTCTGCGCTGAATCTGGTAATCTTGATGTTGGAGTCAGTGATGCCAAGGAGTTCAAGAGTGTTGTCCATGAGCATTTCAAGGCCTTCTTTCGTAAATGAGCAGGTTAATCATTGGGAGTCAGCCTCTCTGAGTCCACACCCTCCAGCCGTAGTTTCCGGAGGGTAAGCATTGTGATGTCAACCGCAATCAGGCAAAGTCGTGGAGCGCGCGACAGAGACAAGGTGTGGAACCGAGCGCTTAGCCCGCGAGCACCAGGCCTGCTCGAACGCCAGCAGGCGAGCCTGCCAAGTGAGAGTACCTGGGCGGAACGGGCTGCGAGGTGAAACCCAGTTAGGTTGCAGCGCGTTCGAGCTTTGCGAATCAACGGCGGATGTCACGCAACGTCAGACGGAAACGAAGATGGGAATGATAGATTCAGCTGCATTGGTATAGTTTCATTTTATAGCATTGCGAAGATATTTTGTGAATACAAAAATGGTGTTGAAAAATCATCATCAACACCATTTAGTATAGGCCCTCAAAAAACGGCCTAACCGCAGAACAGTTCCGCAATCAAGCCGTATCTTGTTAGTTAAAATTTTATATTTGAACTGTATACTTGACAGGACACAGTACAGTTTATAAAAAGGAGAGTACAGGATTTGAACCTGCGCGCCGGTACTACCGGTTCGCCGGATTTCGAGTCCGGTGCATTACCACTCTGCCAACTCTCCATAACAGTATTAATTATATCAACTAATATTGCTATTGGCAAGAGAAAAATTCATTATCTCTTAAATAATTCTTTTTTTATGCCGTGATTGACAAGATAAGCCACTTTTTTGGCACGAGATTGATGCTTGAAAGCATATTCTGCTTTCAACGCACTGGATTTGTCAGAAAATTCTTCGTGATATATCAGCTTGACGGGCCGCCTGTTTCGCGTATATTTGGCTCCTTCGCCGCTATTGTGCTTTGCTGTACGAACTTTCAAATCGGTCGTAAACCCTCCGTAAAGCGTTTTGTCAGAACAAAGAAGAACGTAAAAATAATATTTTTTATCCATATACGATCTTCCTGACTTCTTCCGTGTACTTCCCGTTTTCTTCGTAGACGAAAAGCGGCGGCATAAAGCGAAGTCCGCCCGGCTTGCCGTCTTTTATGGCTTCAACGAGCACCATGTTTGCTTCGCGATTCCTTTTTGGATAGACGAACTGCACTCGTTTCGGCTCCAAACGATGCTTCTTCATCAATTCGATCATTTCGATCAAGCGTTCCGGACGATGAACGTACGAAACCCTTCCGTTCATTTTGAGCAAACCGCTGGCCTGCTCAATCGTCTGCTCAAGCGTCACCGCAAGCTCATGCCGAGCCAATGCCAAATACTGATTGGGATTTTTCTTGCTGTCGGGCTGATCTTCAAAATACGGCGGGTTGCAGGTCACCGTATCGATCGAGTCCTTTGCCAAATAGTCAAAAACATTGTTCAAATCATCGTTGATCACCGTTACGCGTTCTTCCAAACCGTTTAAATCAATGCTTCTTTTCGCCATGTCGGCCAAACGCGGCTGAATTTCGACTTCGTAGATTTGCGCACTGGATTTTGGCGTCAAAAAAAGACCGACCGCACCGTTTCCTGCACATAAATCAACTATTTTCTGCTCCTTTTTCTTAGCCGGGTTGGCAAAATCAGCCAATAAAACGGCATCTAATGAAAACGAAAATACCTCGCTGCTTTGAATAATCTTTATGCCGTTTGAAAAAAGCGCATCGACGCGCTCATTTTCATGAATTTCAACATCCATTTCTGTTCCCTCGTTCACTTGTTTAGGATATCTGTATATTATACCATTTCCCGGTCAGCTTTTCGAAAAACTTGTAATTTATGTCGTTTCATTTTAATATTAGGTATGAATACATTTTGAAAAGGAGAAAAAATTTGTTCTATTCTTTTATCAGAGTCGTTGCGCGATTCATCGTCTTCGTTTTAAACGGCAACGCTCATTATGAAAATAAAGATAAACTTCCAAAGGGAAACTATATCCTGGTTGCGCCGCACCGTGCTTGGTTTGACATGATCTATTTCGCCTTGGCGGCGGCACCGAAAAAATTTTGTTTCATGGCCAAAAAGGAACTTTTTAAAAATCCAATCCTGAAATTCATCTTGGTTCATGCCAATGCTTTTCCGGTCGATCGAGAAAATCCAGGGGCATCAGCCATCAAAAAGCCTGTCAAACTGCTAAAAAGCGCTGATTTGTCGCTCATAATCTTTCCGTCCGGCACGCGTCACAGCCAAAACCTCAAAGGCGGTGCCGTTTTGATTTCAAAACTTTCCGGAGTTCCGCTTGTTCCCGTCGTCTACCAAGGACCCGTAACCTTTAAAGATTTATGCAAACGCCAAAAATTAACGGTTCGTTTCGGAGATCCGATTGAAGTCGATCGTAAAATGAAACTGACGGATGAAAATCAGGCTGAAATTCTTGAAAAAATGAATCAGGCATTCGATAAGCTCGATAAAGAAATCGATCCGAATTACCATTATATCGATCCGCATCCGAAAAAATAACCGAGACCGTCAGTTTCTCTGGCGTTTTTTGCTTTATTCGCAAATAGTTTCAAAGCTAAAAAATACCTGCTGCAATCGCTGAAGATGCAACAGGTATTTTTCTTTGATTCGAATTAATTTTTATGCGCCTTGCCCTTGTGTTTGCGCACTTTGCATGCGATAAAGCTCAGCATAGCGTCCGTTCAAAGCAAGCAGGCTTTCGTGATTGCCGCGTTCAACGATATTGCCCTTGTCAAGAACGAGAATCAAATCGGCATCCTTGATCGTTGACAGACGGTGGGCAATCGCAATCGTCGTTCTGCCCTTTCGCATCTGATTCATCCCGTGCTGAATCATCATTTCAGTCTGGGTGTCGATATTTGCCGTTGCTTCATCTAGAATCAAAATCTTAGGATCTCTGACGATCGTTCGCGCAAATGAAAGAAGCTGCCTCTGTCCGGCCGAAAAAGCTCCTCCGCGTTCAAAGACCTTTGAATCATATTTTTGCGGAAGTTTTTCGATAAATGACGAAGCATTGACAAATTCAGCTGCTTCTTTGACCTGTTCATCGGTAATCGATTTGTCATACATCCTGATATTCGTCTTGATGTCGCCATAAAACAAGAACGGCTCTTGCAAAACAAGTCCCAGCTTGCTCCTCAGTTCGGCAGTCGAATAATCTCTGATGTCATGTCCGTCGATTAAAATCTGACCGCTCGAAAACTCATAAAAGCGCATTAAAACATTGATGATCGAACTTTTGCCGCTGCCGGTATGTCCGACCAAAGCAACGGTCTGCCCTGGTTCAACGGTAAAATTGATGTTTTTCAAAACCGGATTGTCTTCATCGTAACCAAAAACAACATCCTTAAACTCGATTCGCCCGGCAGTAATTTCAGCATCAGACTCTTCATTTTGCTTAGGGGCGTACGTTTTTTCGTCCATGATTTTCAAAATGCGGCTTCCGGCAACGATTCCGTCCTGAAAAACGGACATGTAATCCATCACGTTCGTCATCGGATTGAAGAAGTTTTGCACATACGACAGGAACGCATAGATAACGCCTGCCTTGACGAAATTATCCAATCCTTGCACGCCAAAATATGTCAAAGTCACCAACTCAGCCAAATTGAACAATAACGTAACAATCGGAAAGAGCAGCAATGAGTTGATCTTGATCATCTTGAAACGCATCTGCATATATGCTTCGTTTTCATCTTCAAATTCATGCGTGATTCGTTTTTGTTGCCTGAATTGCTGAATAATGCTGATTCCCATCAAGCATTCGTTCAGTTTCGTGTTGATTCGACTGAGATATTCGCGCAGGCGTCGATAAATTTTTGAACTTAATTTTTCATAAAGATAAGTCGTCGCAAAAATCACCGGCAAAAAAATCA
>ENA-OUOW01001039-OUOW01001039.1-human-gut-metagenome-genome-assembly--contig:-NODE-1039-length-20561-cov-4.575685_pt1 | contig 20561 bp, 15 predicted proteins | sample MGYA00237938_ERZ548769 | MGnify/ENA primary metagenome ERZ548769 (study PRJEB26490, sample SAMN05356870) | human gut metagenome | biome: terrestrial biome; feature: human-associated habitat; material... | reverse complement strand
GTTGAACTCAATGACCTTCGGGCCGTCGGCGGTGGCGATGAGGCCGGCGTACAGAATGCCGGTGAACGGCGTGCCCTCGTCGGTCATGGCCTGAACGGTCGGCTTGACGATGGTTTCGATGGCGGTGTCGATCACATCCTGACCGATCTGCGGAACCGGGCTGTAGGCGCCCATGCCGCCGGTGTTCGGACCCTTGTCGCCATCGTAGGCACGCTTATGATCCTGCGAAATCGGCATCGGCCAGAAATCGGTGCCGTTCACAAAGCTCATCAGAGAGAATTCCTGACCCTCAAGGAAATCCTCGATAACCACCTTCGCGCCGGCGTTGCCGAAGCGGTGGTCCACGAAAATGTCCTCCAAAGCGGCGATGGCGGTCTCCTCATCCATCGCCACGGTCACGCCCTTGCCTGCGGCCAGGCCATCGGCCTTGATGACGATCGGCGCGCCATGCTCGCGCACATAAGCGGTGGAACGCTCCAAATCGTCGAACGTCTGGTACTTCGCGGTCGGAATGTCGTGACGTTCCATAAGCTGCTTGGCGAAGTCCTTGGAACCCTCGATCTGCGCGGCGGCCTTGTTCGGGCCGAACGCCTTGATGCCGGCGGCAGCGAAATCGTCGACGATGCCTTCGATAAGCGGCACTTCCGGTCCGACGAACACCCAATCGTAACCATTGTTCTTCACGAAATCGATGAGCGCCGCATGATTGGACGGGTTGAGCTGCGTGGTGCGGATGCCGTCAAGCTCCATGCCCGGATTGCCTGGGGCCACAGTGACCTCGCTGACGCTGCCGCCACGCATGAGCGCGTGGGCGATGGCATGTTCACGCGCACCGGAACCAATGACCAGAACCTTCATATTTCCTCCTGTTGTATCCCTTATGGGGAAGAGTGCCAATCTCAAGAAATAATATCGGGGGTGCCTGTTCGGCTACCCCCGTATGTTCGTTTACTGCAGTTCGACGTCCTCGCCGGTCTTCTTGACGATATTGCCCAGCACATAGCCGGCCTCGCCATTGGACTTCAGCAGTTCCATGGTCTTATCGGCATCTTCGGCGCTGACGGCCAGCACCATGCCGATACCCATGTTGAAGATGTTGAACATTTCCATATGATCGATGCTGCCGGCCTTCTCGAGCACGTCGAAAATCGGGAGCACCGGCCAGGAGCCAAGGTTGATATGGGCGGCAAGACCGTCCGGAATCATACGCGGAATGTTCTCGATGAAACCGCCGCCGGTGATATGCGCGACGCCCTTGACCACGCCCGCCTTGAACAGCGGGGAAAGGGCCTTCACGTAAATCTTGGTCGGAGTGAGCAGCACGTCGCCAAGCTTCTCACCGCCCAGTTCGTCCAGTACGGTGTCCACGGTGTAGCCGGCCTGCTCGAACAGGGCCTTGCGCACCAGGGAGAAACCGTTGGAATGCACGCCGGTGGACGGCAGGCCGATAAGCACGTCGCCCTCAGCGATGGTGGAGCCGTCGACGATAGCGGACTTTTCGGCCACGCCGACCGCGAAGCCAGCCAGATCGTACTCGTCCTCGTCATACATGCCCGGCATCTCGGCGGTCTCGCCGCCGATCAGACCGGAACCGGCCTGCACGCAGCCGTCGGCCACGCCGGAGACGACCTGCTCGAGCAGAGCCGGATCGTTCTTGCCGCAGGCGATGTAATCCAGGAAGAACAGCGGCTCGGCGCCCTGGGCGGCGATATCGTTGACGCACATGGCCACGCAGTCGATGCCGATGGTGTCGTGCTTGTTGGCCATCTTGGCCACGACCAGCTTGGTGCCGACGCCGTCGGTGCCGGAAATCAGCACCGGCTCCTTGTAACCGAGGGAAGCGAGATCGAACAATCCGCCGAAGCCGCCGATGCCGCCGACCACGCCCGGACGGTTGGTGCGCGCCACGTGGGACTTGATACGCTTGACGACTTCGTAACCGGCCTCAACGCTTACGCCGGCTTCCTCATATGCTTTTGGCATATCTAACCTTTCTCGGGTCTCAGTGTTCTTCTTGGGATGAAGTGGTGGTGTATTCGTTGCCTTCGTACTTGCTCTTGTACAGGGCGAATTCGGGCAGACGGACACGATCCTCCGGAGTGAGCGACTTCAGGAAGTCGGCTTCGTAGTCGTCCAAGGCGGTCGGATAGTCGCCGTTGAAGTAGGCTACGCACAGGCCGCCATACGGTGCGTCCGCGCCAAGGCCGATGGATTCCACCAAGCCGTCGAGCGACAGGAACGCCAGTGAATCGGCTCCGATGTAGTCGCGGATCTCGTCGACGGACTTCTTGGCCGCGATCAGCTCCTTGGTGGTGGAGATGTCGATGCCGTAGAAGCACGGGTACTTCAGCGGCGGGGAGCTGATGCGCATATGCACTTCGGCCGCCCCGGCCTCCTTGAGCATCTGCACGATGCGCTTCGAGGTGGTGCCGCGCACGATGGAATCATCGATGACGACCACGCGCTTGCCCTTGACCACGCCGCGCACTGCGGACAGCTTCATACGCACGCCCTGCTCGCGCAGCTCCTGCGTGGGCTGGATGAAGGTGCGTGCCACGTACTGGTTCTTGATCAGACCCATTTCGTTCGGCAGGCCGGCCTCCTCCGAATAGCCGGAAGCCGCCGACAGGGAGGAGTTCGGCACGGCGATGACCATATCGGCGTCGACGGGGGATTCCTGAGCCAGGCGCGCGCCCATGCGCTTGCGGGCCGAATGCACGTTCACGCCGTAGATGTTGGAATCGGGGCGTGCGAAGTAGATGAATTCCATCGAGCAGATGGCCAGCTGGGTCTGATCCGTGTAACGGTCGATGCGGTAGCCATCGTCATCCACGACCACGATCTCGCCCGGGCGGATGTCACGCACCAGTTCGGCTCCGACAGTGTCGAGCGCGCAGGTCTCGGAAGCGAGCACATAGGCGCCGTTCGTCATCCTGCCAAGGGACAGCGGACGGAATCCGTTCGGATCGAGCGCGCCGATCATGGCATGTTCGGTCATGATCAGATAGGCGAAGCCGCCGTGCACGGTGTTGAGCGCTTCCTTGAGCTTGTCCATGAACGTGGGCTTGCTGGAACGACGGATGAGGTGCATGAGCACTTCGGTGTCGGAGTTCGAATGGAAGATCGCTCCCTCGTCCTCCAGCTTGCGGCGTAAGGAGGGGCAATTGGTGAGATTGCCGTTGTGACACAACGCCATATCCCCGTCATGGAAGCGGAAGATGAACGGCTGGATGTTGTCGGTGCCGCCGGAACCGGCTGTGGCGTAACGCACATGGCCGATCGCTTTGTCTCCTTTCAGGCGTTCGATTTCCCGTTCGTCGCTGAACACTTGGGTCAGCAGACCCGTTCCGCGATGACCGATGAGATGACCATTATCGTTGGAGACAATGCCGGCACCCTCCTGACCGCGATGCTGCAGCGCGTGTAGACCGAAGTAGGTGAGTCGGGCGGCGTCCGAGTGGCCCCAAACGCCGAAAATACCGCATTCCTCGTGGATGTCTTCGAGTTCAGCTGACAAGCCAAAGCTCCTTCCAAAACCATGGAGACAAGGGGTTCGCTACCGTTCAACCCTACCAACCGGCGGCTACAAGCGGTGGGTCTCGGCATGGCTTGGTCGGTGTTTCAACTAGAGGTCGATAATATCGAACACTTGTTCGAAACCTATGCTATGATGATAGTTGGCAAGCATATGGTTCCGTACATGTGCGGCGGCCCTGCGATGTGATTGGTACCTCCTATTGGAAGGGTGTGGAAAAGAGGTTTCGGATGGTGGAGCGCACATATATCGCCATCGATCTGAAATCCTTCTACGCGTCATCCGAATGCGTGGAGCTGGGCTTCGACCCGCTGCGCACACACCTGGTCGTCGCCGACGAATCGCGCACCGACAAAACCATCTGCCTTGCCGTGTCGCCGTCATTGAAGGCCTACGGGCTGCCCGGGCGTGCCCGATTGTTCGAAGTCAGGGAGAAACTGCGCCAAATCAACGCGGAACGGCAACTGCGCGCGCCAGGGCATCGATTCCGCGGCACATCGTATTACGCCGACGAGCTGGAAGCCGATCCGAGCCTGGCGGTCGACGTATACATCGCCAAGCCGAGAATGTCGCACTATCTCAACGCCAGCGGAAAAATATACGGCATCTACCTGCGGTACGTCTCCGCGGACGACATCCACGTCTACTCCATCGACGAAGTGTTCATGGACGCCACGCGCTACCTGCACGCCTACGGAAAAACCCCGCACGAACTGGCACGCGACATCGTGCGGGCGATCTACAACGAGACCGGCATCACCGCCACCGCAGGCATCGGCACCAACCTGTACCTGGCCAAAGTGGCCATGGACATCGTGGCCAAACATATTCCCGCCGACGCCGAAGGCGTGCGCATCGCCCAGCTCGACGAAATGTCGTACCGCCGGCTGCTCTGGGGACACAGGCCACTTACCGACTTCTGGAGGGTCGGGCGCGGGTACGCGAAAAAACTCGAATCCCACGGGCTCATGACCATGGGCGATATCGCCCGCTGCTCACTCGGGCGAGCCTCCGACTATTACAACGAGGAACTGCTCTACCGCCTGTTCGGCGTCAACGCGGAGCTGCTCATCGACCATGCGTGGGGATGGGAGCCCTGCACCATAGCCGACATCAAAGCGTACAAGCCCGCCGAACACAGTGTGGGGTCCGGGCAGGTGCTGACCAGTGTGACGCTGTTCGGCACCGCCCGGCTGATCGCGAAGGAAATGGCGGAAACACTGGCATTGGACTTGGTGAGCAAGGGGCTGAAAACCAACAGGGTGGCGCTCGCTGTCGGCTACGATACGGCAAGTCTTGACCCGGGGAGATTGGATGCTGGTGCGCCGATCGAGCTGAAACGCGCGGCCGAAGCCGCCGCGGCGTCATATACGGGGCCGGTCGGCACGGACTATTACGGCAGGCGCGTACCTAAAGCAGTGTCGGGTTCGGTCGATTTGGGTGGGTTCACCTCGTCGGCGTCAACGATTCGTACTGCGATCGATAGGCTGTTCTGCCGGCTTGTCGATTCGCGCCTGCTGGTGCGCAGGCTGAACGTGACGGCGCTTGATGTGGCGACGCCAACGGAATTGGCGGCGGGTAAACGCTACGAGCAGCCCGACCTGTTCTCTGCTGCCAGTGGGGGCGACGACGCGCAGACGGGTTCAGGGGAGCGGGGAAGCCATGGTGTGGCGGACGAGCGTTCTGAACAGGCCGTGCAGCAGGCTTTGCTGGACATCAAACGTAAATTCGGCAAGAACTCGGTTATTAAGGCCATGGACATGTTCGACGGGGCGACCGGCCAGCAGCGCAATAATCAGATTGGCGGTCATGCCGCATGATTGGTTGCTTGAGTGTGACTGAGCGTGCTTGAGTGTGACCTGAGCGTGCTTGATGAGATAGCGGCTGAACGGTATTGGAAGATTGGAAGCGAATGAGGGGGACGTATGGCATTTACGGAAACGCATGACTACGACGACATCATTAACCTGCCACACCACCAGTCTCGGCGTCACGCGCATATGGCGTTGTCCGGCAGGGCCGCGCAGTTCATGCCGTTCGCGGCGCTGACCGGGTATGAGGATGTGCTCAACCGCACGGTTCACGTCAACGAGGAGGCCATCGCCAAAGCCAATACCCCGGTTGATGTGGCGGAAGGCTATATGCCGGCCTGAGCTATTGCCGGGTGGTGTGATTCGTTGGTTTGGTGAAGGCGAGCTTGTGCGGGCTGCGCGCGTGACGGCAGCGGTGGTTTGTATCGCCGGCGACTTATTCCGGCATGGGGTATGCGTCATGCAACAAAGCGGAGAAGCTTTCGCTCGCCATGCCATAGAACGCACCGAGCAGCAGTTGCAGAGCCAGGTCGTCCGGTAAGTCGTTGTCGTTGGCAAGGGAACCGAGAATGCCTTCAAATTTCTGCGGATTGTTGCTCCAGATTGCCGACATTTCCTGCAATGTCAGCAGTTTCGTTGCCAGCTCGGGGAATTTGGGTGATGACAGCAGGCGGTTGATGGTGGCGGCACGGTATTCGTGCATCGGGTCTCCATCGTGCGTGTGATTGTTCTTCTGCGGTGCCCGTGGTGTCCCGATCCATGACCGGACGGCGGCGATGGAGCTGCTGCTTAAACCGGTAAATGCGCAGGCATGGCTCATGGCATAGGTCTTCTCGTCCGTTTCGCCGGTTAGGTAGCCGACATCCACGCCGAAGAAGTCGGCGATAGTCGCCATGGTTTCGTATTTGGGAAAACCGATTTCGCCCGATGAGGTGCGATTGCCGGTGTTCAGCCATCTGCTGACGTCCTTTTGGTGGAATTTTGTGAGGTACTGCCGGTTCAATGCGCGTACGAAATCCAGTTGCGTGAGACCTCGTTCATCCATACATTGCTTGAGTCGTGTTCTCCAGCAGGCGCTGTTTCGTGTTGATATACCACTCATAGTATAAACCCCCTTCAAAATACGAGTGAATTATAACATGTTACGTCATTGACGCCATAGCAGGGATGAAAGAGGATAGACACCAAAAGGAGAGAACTCATCTGCTGTGGGACTCAACACCGTATTTTCGCGTCTTGTGGAAGAAGGGAGAAGCTGCACGCGAAAAAATCACGCCCCCTGATGACGGGTTCCGCAAAGAGACCGATTCGTGGTCTTGGAATGACTGAAGGTCAGTCGTTTCTCATAGGGAACGCCGTCAGAAAGGAAGCAAGGTCATGTTCGCACAACTGGCAAACACGATTCTGCACGGCGTACGCATATTCGACGAGGCGGCAAAGAACACCACACCGGCCGAGATGAATCGCCCCGACGATTGCGACGAGGCACGGAGCGGACATCATCGCGGCGAGAACTCCCGCAAGAAAGGAAACGACAATGACGTTCGATGACGAGCCGGGAAAGACGGCTTGCGGACTCTATATCGGGTCAGCGGGAAATGGGAACACGATTTGCGAAACGGCGACGCAGCTATTTCGGAAGAATTAAGGAGATGAAAATGAAAAACGGGACTGTGAAAATCAGCTGTGCCCTTGCGGCCTTGGCCCTAGTCATTACTGCGGGTCTTTCTGGATGCGGGGTTGAGACAAACAACAAGAATGGTGCATCCCCAAAGCAGAACACTGCGACGTCATCTAAGAATAAGAAGCAGTTTGCAAAAAACGTGCCTGACGTGGCGGGGCTTCCTTGGAGCGTGGAAGAAGCCATGGAAGACGGCTCCGAACGTGTACAAGTTCAATATACGAATACATTGAATGAAAGTCTGTCGGCTTTCTCGGTGCTGTACAAGATTAAAGATGACGTAACGGATGATCAGCTAAGCAGTGCCTTTGCCGACTCTCTGGAAGCCTCTGCGAACAGCGACAGTGAGGATAAGTTGACCGTTGATGATCTGCGCAAGGCAAACTTGCAATGTGAAAGTGAGATGATAGTCAAGCCGGGAGAAAGAGGCATTGCTACCTGCGCATTCGGCTGGTACTACGCAACGAGCGAGGATCAGGTGAAGCTTTGGGACGTTGATAAGGTCAAGGTCACTTGCATCAGCAAGGACGGGAAGAATCTTGAAACATTTTACTATACCCCGGCAAAGAAGAAGACCATCAAAGACAGTATTGTCGATCCGGCCTATACGTGGCCTGACAATGATCTGTCGGCTAAGCTTCCGAAGCCTAATTACCCAGTCGTTACTGTAGGCATTGATTCAGCAACTGGTTTTGATTTCGATATCAAGGGCGTTCCGGTAAGTGAAACTAAAGTCTATGCGAAAGCATGCGAAGACATGGGATGGCAAGTGGAGCGGGAGTCCGACGAAGATACCTATAACTTTGTCGTAAAAGATGGATACCGTCTGCATATCTACTATTCGAATGACTATATTTCCGTTAGCTTGATGAAAGCAGCTGAACAATAGCGCGGATTTGTGAAGGCGAAGTCGTTCTCCGCCCCACATTTGGCGGTATGGGGAACGGCTTCGTCCTAGTAAATAGCCAAGAGTAGAGGGGCCGCTCAGAAAAACATGGAAATGGTTCTGGAATCAGTTGGGACGTCGGCCAAGTCGTTTCCATGATGTCGGAACATCACGAAGTGCCTCTGCAGCGCCTTTACAGAGGGAGAAGGACATGACCAAGGAAGACAAACCGCAGCCGTCGAATATCAATCAGACGATGCAGCTTACTTTGCTGGCTGATCAAGCCTATAGCTTGCTGAAAAACATGCTTTCCTGCAGCGCGATGTTTATGATGCGCCGCTGGGATGATGAGAAGCGGTCGATTTCGTTCAGTTCCTTCGATGATATCGATCTTGTTGCAGTGATTCATGAGAAATCCGAATCCGAATGTGAGGTCAGGGTAACGTCGGATAGCCGGGATGCGAATCGTGCTGTACGGCGTATCGGCGATTTCTTCCGGGACTACCAGGCGCAAGTCGGCATGACTTCAGTGCAGTTGGACCATGAGCGTCGAACGGCATCGCGGAGAGCGGATGCAAGGAAAGAGGCAAAACATGGAAGCGGATCTGTGGCTGTTGCCTCCGAGTTGGCGCAACGTGTCTCCAATGCACCTCTTACCACGAAAATTCTCGTAGGCTTTGTCGTTCTTTTTATCGTCATAGGTCTTATCTGCGGCATCACCTCGTGCGGGGCTTCGTCCAAAGCGGCCAATGATGGGAAGATAGCGATTCCGGAGTCTTCATCCGAATTCGAAGGTGAAAACTACAAGGACGTGGTCACAAGACTGGAATCGGCGGGTTTCACCAATATTGAGACCGAAGGCCTTGGCGATCTGATCACAGGATTCTTCCATAAGGATGGGGACGTCAAGACAGTGTCGGTCAATGGAAGTACGAGCTATAGCTCCAATCAAAAATTCCGGCCGGATGTACGGGTTGTCATCAGATATCATTCCTACTCAACAAGTAGCTCGTCATCGGAAAACGAGGATGATTCCACTTCTTCAGAGGAATCAAAGGCGGAAACTGACGATGCAGAGAACGAGCCCTCCAGCTCGTCTAACTCGTCGGAAGGCAAAAGCGAATCTCCGCAAACCGATGAAGGCAATATTTCGATGCAGAACAACCAGGAATTCGCCCAGATACTTGCGGGCGGAGATTCCGGACAGGCCATCGAGAGTTTTGCAAACAAGTATCAGGGGCGCAATATCGAATTCGATGGCTATACGGCATCGGTATTACCGCATGACTCAAACAAGACACGATTCGACTATCTGATCCTTGCCGGAAATGTAGGGGGTACGCACGGTCCGAACTTTCATTTCAGTGATGTGAATTATTACGATCTTCACTTAACCGGTGGCAATGTTCCGAGCTCGTTTACTGAGGGGCTTAACATTCATGTCATTGCTGAAATCGAAAGCTATGACTCCGCATCCGGCTTGTTCGAGCTCAAACCTGTTTCCATCACGATGAGATGAGAATCGCCATGCCTGGATACATGCCATTCCCCAATGAGACGGTGACGCTCACCAGCCATTGCGCGCGCTGCAAGAACATCGACGGAGAGCAGAATAATGCCAAACTCATGCTCACCAATATGCGTCTGGTATACGAATGGAGCAGCAAAACACGGATGGGGGAGGACCTTTCATGCCTGTCCTACCCATTGAACGAGCTGGCAACGCAGAAAGACGAGATTCGAGCAGATTGCCAAACTTCAGATTATGAAACAAGCTTCAAACTCCACCCAGCCGGGGAGGAAGTCTCCTTCGTTTTCCGTAGCCCGGAGAAAAACGCGAGCCGTAAGGTGGCTGCCGCATGGCTGGACGCAATCAATATGGCGGTGACGGGAACCAAATCCTCCGCAGCCATGGCTTTACGCAGAAGCGTTCCTGGAATCGAAATGCTAGCTGGTGCGTTGAAAGACACGTTCGATGTGGTCAAAACGACTTTTGCCGGCCCAAATACAAATCAGCGGAGCGCTTCCGCGAGAAAAGCCATCACGGCAAAATGCATTGGATGCAGAGCTCCACTTTCGGGGTGGACCGGTATGACCGTGCAATGCAAATACTGCGATACGGTGCAGACGCTGTGACTGGAACGGATAACGGGCTAAACGGGAACGAGGAATAAGACATGGGCATGTTACGCGCAATCGGAGGAGCAGTAGGCGGAACTCTGGCCGACCAGTGGAAGGACGTCATTACTGCTGGTCGGTTTGATGAGCATTCCGCGGTCGTGCCCGGCGTTCTAAAGGATGAAGACAACGGCCGCGGCTCCAACGGGCGTGGCTCGGAAGGCGTCATCACCAACGGTTCAAAGATTTACGTGCCGGAGAACACGGCGGCGTTCATCTTCAACCAGTCCGGCATCGAGAACATCATCTCCCAGCCAGGCGGCTACGAATACCATGACGGGCAGGACAGTGTTTTCAATGGCGACGGAGTAAAGAAATCGATCTTCAAACAGATCGGCGAGCGCATCGGTTACGGCGGTATCACGTCCGATTACAAGCAGATTGCCTTTGTGAATCTGCGTGAGATTCGTGACATCAAGTTTGGCACGCGCGGCCCGCTCATGTATAACGATCTGTTCTATGGGACGGATCTTGAGATTTTCGCCTATGGTTCGTTCACCATCCAAATCGGTGACCCGGTGCGTTTCATTCGTAATTTCGTTCCGGCGAACGTTACCTACTACTCGTTTGATGATCAGCGAGCACGTTCGCAGATTCTGGCTGAGTTTCTGCAGTCGTTCACGGTGGCACTGAATGTGCTGTCAACGCAGTACAGAATCTCGCAGTTGCCGGCGCAGGCGAACGATATTGCGGTCAAGGTGGCGAATGATAGGCAGAATGCGGGTACGTGGCCGGCAAGGTTCGGTTTCAATATCGTCAAAATCGGTATCGAGAACATCGAGTTCTCGGATGCCTCGCGTGAGCTTGTGCGGAAGTTCTCCGCCAACAAGATGGATCTGAAGGCGTATGAGGATGTGTCGCAGCATGCTTCGAATGTGGCGGCGCAGCAGAAGATCGCGCATGGTGTGGAGGAGCATGGGTTTGGTGATGCGGGCGCGATGATGTTCGGCGCGGCTTTTGCGCAGGGGATTAATCCGATGACCGCAGCGCAGACCAATCCCGCGATTGCGGAGCAGCCTATGGCGGCACAGCGGCAGACTTCTACTGCTGCGGCGCCGTCCATGTCGGTCGTTGAACAGTTGGATGCGGTCAAGAAGCTCAAGGAACTGCTTGACGCGGGGATCTTGACCCAGAATGAATTCGATTCCAAGAAGAAGCAGATTCTTGGTCTATAGATCTATAAGGAGGACAACATGATGAAGAAGGTCTTTGCTGCGATACTGAGCATTGCATTGATTGCTGGTGTATCCGCATGCGGCGAGAAGAAGGCCGAGGGGCCAGACTATGCCGATGACGAGGCGATGTCCATTATCGCGGAGGGTTTCAGCAAGCGTTCCTCGCTTATCGATAAGCTCAAGGGGCAGGGCAAGGATACAAGCGAATCAAAGAATCTTCAGCAGATCGTTCAGGCTGAGATCGATAATGATAAGCCTTTGAAGGCTCGTCAGTTCAAGGATTCGAAGCTCCAGGAGCAGATCATCGCCTATTTGAATTCGCTGGATGATCAGCTGGCCGTAGTCAAGAAATACTCGAGTACCAGTGCTGAATACACTACTGCGTGGAGCGAAGCATATGACAAGCGGTCCACAATTCTGAAGACATTCGTGGATAAGTATGGGCTTAAGGTCGATTCGAAATACCAGGACACCCTTGACGATCTGGTTCGTAACGGCAATTCCGTTCAGGAGAAGAACGAGACGGATCAGGTGATCAATAATCTGGTTTCATCGGCTCAATTTGATAGAACAGAAGCGGAATATGGTGGTTACTACACGTATTCCGCGGTCATCGAGAACACCAGCAAGATCAATTTTGGCAATGTCTCGCTGCTGTTGGCGCTCTATGATGCTGACGGTGTGAAGGTCGAGGAGACTTTTGCCAACACCAGTTCATGGGCGGCAGGTGAGAAGGTTCGGTTCGAGGCTGGTAGCGATGTGAACGCCGCGCAGGTCAAGGTATCGGTCAGCGGCTATGAGGTGACGAAGTAGAGGGCCTCGTTTTTCTTATGCGCCGGCTGACAGAATTTCTGTGAATTCGACTTTCCGGAATTCTGTCAGTCGGCCAGAGGAATCCGGTTTGGAATGAGTTCGATTCCGGAAGAGGATTCTTGGAGCACGGCCACCGATGGGAATCGACGGAGTGCTGGTGGAAATCGACTCATGAGAAGGACTTCCGCAATGCTGGATATGCAATTCGGATTTGTTGGATTTGCGATGTTGCAGATGATCTGAAAGTTTGTACAGCCTGAATGTCTTCTTCGAACCAGTGGGCGCTCTCCAGTACAGGATCTAGACGCCACAGTGAATGAGGTCTTATGGAGAAATACGGTTCCAGCGGATGATGCTGTTATAGACTGTTCAAATAACTGGAAATGATCAGGGAAAGGAATCCTGTTCCCGGAATGTTATCAACGGGGATACACGGATTTCTGCGGAGGGGATGGAATATGGCAAAGAAGGCCGTTCGGATTAAGTACGATCCATTTGCATGCAACGTGTCTTTCCGGATCGCACAGAGCGTTGGCGGTTCCTGGCAGGAACCTTCAGAAGGTGCCGCGCTACTTAAGTTCACGAATCGTCCCATCCTCCTTTCCAATTGTATTTTCGGTATCGTTACCATCATTAATGAGAAATATAATTCCGTTATGGACGGTCTCGAGATTCAATTTTCAGGCCCGAACGATGATTTTGCCCTACTCGAACAGGTTATTAAGAAAGTCGACGATCAACAGAACGGGGTTGGACCACTTTCGTGCAGATTGATTGGCACGTACCATACCGCCGAGGATGCATTGGAAACCATTCGTCGCGATTATGCCACAATCAAACATGAATTTATGCCATATCTTCCTGGTGGTGACTATTATGAACACACGTCGAATCAGATTGGTGATCAGATTGTCAGGTTTGAAGATACCATCAGCGATGCGGTACCGGTATGTGTTGTCGGCAACTACAGCGTTGGTAAATCAGCTCTTATCAATTCCTTGATTGGTGAAGAGATTTTACCAAGCCAGGTGAATCCAAGCACGGCGAAAAATGTGAAAGTGGTTCGATCCAGTACGTATTCGGTGGCTGTGTATTATCCAGACGATAATGGCGACTTAAAACTACATCGTTTTGGAGTGGAGCCGTCGTTGGGACTTGTTGCACAGGATTCCGATGAACATGGTTCCGAAATCGCCGCGAAGCTCAATGAGTTTATTGGATGTGTCCGCGGTGATGGAGACAAGAGGGAAGTCGAAATAGAGCGAGCGGTGCTCGACAAGTTAAACCAGGGAAAGAATGCTGAACTGTCAGGCGAGTTTCTTGGCAAATTCGGAAGCAACGTCATTCTTGAGATGCCTTTTGCCGATTCCATATTGGAAAAGACCGATAGCAGAATCGTCTTTTTCGACACTCCGGGTAGTGATAACGCCGAGGTCAATCAGAAGGAGCATAAAGAGGCTTTGGAATTACTTCTCGGCGACCAGACCAATGCCTTACCCATCTTGGTTACCAGTCGTGATCGGGCGGCCGGTGATGGTACGGAGGCGATTATGCACATGCTTGACGAACATGCGAACAATTTTTCCAGTCCAAGCTGTCTGATTGTTATCTCAAAATGTGACAGGCTTGCCAAAGCCCAACTTCGTGAACCGGTCTCGGCGTTGACCAAAAACTGGCATGGCAAATCCATCGTTCTGTTTGTCACACCCATTGGCGCGCTTGGTGTAAGAAAAGGCGAGGATGCCGATTGGCTGGATGAAAGCTACAGCGAATTCTATGAGGATTGGAAACGTAAACAATCCGGTGCACATAAAGTCAGCCTTCCTGAATACAACGTTTACCCCTGTGATCGGCGCGTATCCATGGATGAGTTGGGTGTGAGTCAAGAATTGTACGATACCGGAATTCCCTCATTGGAATACGAAATTCAGTACTACGTCGAGCATTATTCCAAATACAAGAAGTGCGAGCGCGGTCGGAAGGATCTGCTTGGCGCATTGGCCGTTGCCGAGAGCGAACTTGCTGAGCAGAAGCAGCAATGCATCGACAAAAAACAAGAAGCTGAGCGTCGTAAGCTGGAAACCCGGAACGCATTGCTGAAAGAACTTGATGAAATCGATATTTTCATAGACCCGAACCTGGCGTCGAATATTGCGACTTATTTTGAGGACGACCTGAACTCCTATTGCTCAAAGTTAAAGGACGCCCTTTATGAAATATATGATTCCAGCGATCGTGAGAATCTCCAGGATTTCGATGATGCGATAAATGAGCATATTCGGCATCATTGTCAGGTCAACCTCATCGATAAGGTCTATCTTGCGGCAAACGGCGCGAAGGCGAAGATTCTTGCGAGCATGGCAGGTTTTGCTGAAGGATATGCGCGAACATTGCAGACCTATGTGGAAAAGAACAGGTCGCATTTCAGCGAAATCGGTAGAAAACAACTGCGCGAATGCCTTGAACACAACTCGGCATTGCCTGAATTCACCGAGGTAAAAAGTGTGTTGGAAGGTATTCAGGCACTATTCGAAAAATTCGCTCTAGTCGGCCATACATGGCGAATGATTACCAAGAAAGAAGACGAGGCACGCGAAAAGCTGGTCTGTGCAAAAGCCAAAGCATTCGAGCAGAGGCTGCGCGGATATGATGATGTTTTCGGGAAAAATAAGCCCGGAGCGTTTTTCACTACGGTATTCGCGAAGCCGGTCGATCAGTATGCACAGCAACTCCGAATATGGGCGGATGAGTATAAGCAATACATCAAGGATCAGCTTGATACGGACAGCGTCATCTTAAGCAATATGGAAGATGAAATCGCATCTTTGGACGCGAAGGTCGATGATTTGAAGACACGCCTTTCCAAAGTGGAGGATGTCAGGACCGAACTTACATCGTTACTTGACGAAGTGGCTATTGATTAGGAGGAAAAGCGTGCTTAACAATTCCAAAGAGCTGGCAAAGAGCATGGCACCCTCTGCAGAGCAACTTGCGCAGGTGAAAGACAAATGCGATCGATATTATGGCCAATGTCTTGCGGGGGTATTCAAAGAGTATCTTCCGCATATAGCCGAGTGCTATAGCGTGGAGGATTATCAGGGACTGGGCAGTCCGACGGAATCCGTGGCGAGTTTTGAAATCAGCAAGCTCGTTCTGGAAAAAGACGACAAAGTACTGGAGAAGCTGAAGAATGTATATCAGCTGCTTTCGGGTACCGGCAACAGCATAGCCATGATCATTAATCGTTCGTTCCGCCAGTGCAGGATTTTCTTTGCGGTTGGGACGGAACACGATGATTCGGAACTGGCGAAGAATCTTGCCATGAACGTACGTGATGCGTTCTTGGGCAATTTTCCTGGTTCCGAATGTGACGATGTGCACTACTATTCCGATGGCAGGGGTTCGGCTTTCAATGCGTTGAATGAAAACACGGGGTTCGGCGTCGTCGATTTCAATTCGATAGGCATCGTGTCGAATATTGCGACGGATTTTTCTGAGGAATTTTCCACGCAGGGTATCGAAAAGCTCATTGATGGTATATCTCTCGGCAGAGATGAGGAATACACGCTGATTCTCGTCGGCCGTTCAATGCCTGCAAATCAGCTGATGCAGAAAAAGAATGAACTATACCGACTCTATACCGGACTCAGCCCCTTCGCTTCAGTCCAAAGGAATTGGAGCTTTCAGGAGAGCAAAAGTTGGAGCCAGAATCTGGGCGTGAGCGGAGGCACGGAACTGCCGGGTGCTATCCCCGGGTTGCCGCGGTTGAATGTTGGTGCTTTTGCCAGTGTTGGCCATGGCACAGCCAAAACCACGGGTGAGGGCGGAAGCGTAACTCTTACCGAATATGGCGTGAAACATATGCTTGACACCATCGAGAAACAGATGGAGCGCTTGGAATTATGCGAGGCCTTGGGACTATGGCAATTTTCGGCCTATATCCTGTCCCCGGACGTGAGATTGGTCAGCGAAGCCTCTCACATGTATCTGTCTCTGACCCAAGGCAATAAGTCCAATCTGGAACGTCCCGCTATCAACATTTGGAATGCGCAAGGCAGGAATCCGGCTACCATTGCCGAGATAACCAAATTAAGAAGCTATCTTACGCATCTTGAACATCCGCAGTTCGTAAAGAAGGAGGGTATTCCGAATACCTTCTTCAACCAGGAGAACTGGCCTAAGAGAACGACGTGCACTGCGGATCTATCCGGCGAAGAACTCGTGAAAGCCATCAATATTCCCCGCAGTTCCGTACCAGGATTGCCTGTGATCGAGTGTGCGCCGTTCGGGCGAGAGGTTTCTTCATATGACGCGACGAACCGTGGTGATATCCATATAGGTTGCATCCACCATATGCATCACGATGAGGAAATGTCAGTGGAGCTTTCCTCTGATTCGCTTACTTCGCATGTGTTCGTGACGGGTTCCACAGGTAGCGGAAAATCCAATACTGTGTACCGTCTGCTTGACGAGTGCTCTTGCAATTTTTTGGTCATAGAACCGGCAAAAGGCGAATATCGATATGAATTCGCAGATTGCGCAAAGGTCTACGGAACCAATCCGATGACTGACGATCTGCTGCGGATCAATCCCTTCGAGTTTCCCGAAGGCATACATATCTATGAACATATCGATCGAATCCTTGAAGTGTTCAACGTGTGCTGGCCCATGTATGCTGCCATGCCGGCGGTACTCAAAGAAGCCATAATACGTGCGTACGAAAAGGTGGGCTGGGATATGACTCGGTCCACGAATTCCCTCGGCAGGTATTATCCGACATTCGCGGATGTTTGCAGGGAAGTAGATGCGTATATAGATTCCTCCGATTATTCCGCCGATACGCGTGGCGATTACAAGGGGTCGCTGAAGACCCGACTTGAATCGATGACCAATGGCATCAACAGGCTGTTGTTCTGCAATGGCAGTGTGTCGGATGAGGAATTGTTTGATGGGCGCGTCATTGCCGATTTGAGCCGCGTAGGATCTTCGGAGAACAAAGCTCTCATTATGGGCATTCTTGTCATTAAACTCCAGGAGCGCAGGATGTGCCAACGCGCCGCCTCCAATGAGACGCTCAAACACATCACCGTACTTGAGGAAGCGCATAACCTATTGCGCAACAGTCAGACAATATTTGGCGAGACGGGTGGAGGAATTGCCTCCAAGTCGGTGGAGATGATTTCCAACGCCATTGCCGAGATGCGTACATACGGCGAGGGGTTCATTATCGTGGATCAATCTCCAGGATTGCTGGATATGGCCGCGATCCGCAATACCAATACGAAAATCATCATGCGTCTTCCCGACGAGGGCGATCGTCAGTTGGTTGGTAAGGCCGCAGGACTTAACGATGGTCAGATTACCGAATTGGCCAAATTGCAGCGAGGCGTCGCCGCCGTTTATCAAAACGAATGGATCGAGCCGGTACTGTGCCATATAGGCAAACATGAACGCAAGGAAACGGTGATTGCGGACGGACATGAGTATGCCCCGGAGTCTGAGCCGCTATCTTCCCAAGAACTTGAATGTCTGAACACCTGCCTGATATATCCTCGTCGAATCGATATGCCCGAGGAATCGGATTTCCTGCATATCGTAGAGAAATCCGGTCTTCAGTATTCCATGAAACGCGATATCTTCCTTATGGCGCGCAGTTCGTATTCCGACAGAAAGAACCTGTACTGCAGAATCGCATATGACTACTTCGACATGGAAGACTTCTTTGATGCCAATGAAGTGGCCGATGGCTCCGATATTCTTCAGGAATTGCAGACGTATCTTTCCCAATCATGGATTTTCGAGGATCTGTCTGATTGGGATGGTCTGCTCTCGTCGCAATTATTATTTGCTCAGATGATGGTCTTCGAACGTGGAGAACGACTAAGGAAGCTCCGAACACCGCGGTCCGTTGAGGAAATCGGCGATCTGAGCAGAACCGCATTGAGTCTGTCAGCATTAATGGGAGGTCGGTGACATATGAAAGACATAGCCGAAGGAGCGATGGAACATCTGGATTCTGCCAAACGACAGGTGAAGTCCTCGATGCAGTCGATTTCGGACTGCGCGGATGATGCCTGGAACAAAGTCATGGGCGATGCAACCGTTCGTTCCGGGGTCGAAACATTACGGCAGGCCGCCGATAAGGCTTGGCAGACAGGCACATCCGTTTTGGCAAAAACGGGCGATGCCGTGGCGCATGGCGCGAAAAATACGGCGTATGTTGGTGGTCGTGCTGCTCTCGGGACTGCTGAAATAGGCGAGAATGCCTACATCGGTATGCGTGCGAATGCGGAACTCGCAACAGGCAACGAGAATGCGGCAGTCCATACGGCTCATTCTGGTGTTATCGATTCCGCAAAAGAAGCATGGGACAGGACCATGCAAGCGGATGAGTCATCGAAGAAAGCCGGTGATTTTGCTGAAAAAGCCGGTGATTTTGCTGAAAAGGCCGGTGGATTCGCTGGGGAAGCCGTTCTGGGCGGTATGGCTGTCATGGCCAGTCCTGTTGCGGCGGTTGCTTCTACTGCCGTGATATCCCTTAATGAGATGGGAAAGAGCCTTAAAGAATCATCATCCGATGGCGAGATTACCAATGATGATGTGGCGAAGGAAGTCGTGGCCGGAGGGGCTGCTGCCGGCGGCCTACTACTTGGTAGGAAACTGAAGAAAGTCAGTGAGACTCAGGCTAAGAAATACGCTCCGAATTCCGAAGTCGAAGTTGGCGGCGTCAAATGTTTCACGGACGATTCGGGGAAGATATACCGGAAGGAGGGGAATCTCCTTGCCAAGAACAAATACGAGATCAATGGGTATTCCTACCAAACGGATTCGGAGGGGAGGATCGCTTCGGTAGGCGGGCAACTTCATTTGAAGACAGAAGAGGAACGGTTGCCTATCCGTGGCAGTCTGCACACTATCGGACGCGGATGCGAGTTGAAGACCGATGAGAGAGGTCATCTGATAGGAGATATATTCGGTGGCGGCAATGACATGGGGAACATTGTTGCCATGGATGGCAAAGTCAACCGAAGCGCTTATAAGAAACTGGAAAACAAGTGGAGAAGGGAGCTTGAATCCGGAAGTTCTGTCGAGGTGAAAATCAAGCCCATATATGAAGGCGATTCGGCTCGTCCTAGTCAATTCGCGATAGTGGATGTCATTGATGGGAAGAAAAAGACCACTTTTCTTAAGAATTTGTAAGGAGGAATTCAGATGAACGATATTGAAATGGTGCAGGGAATTTTCTCGATTATTGCGCAAAGGCTGCCGAAAAATTGGCAGAGAATGGTTTTCAGGGCTTCGTATGGCGAGGATGCATATTCGATGGAATATTATGTCCGGAAGTCCAATGGTGTTTTTATCCAGTGCTTCGAAATGCCCGGGGTGAAGGAAGACAATTTGCTGAGTGACTTCGTCACCATGGACAAGATGATCGAGGGATATCGCCGTTCACTTGATAAGAAAGATCTTTGGTGGCGGATGACGTTGGCGGTGAATGCCGACGGGACATTCAAAGTGGATTACGATTATGACCAGATCGAAGAAGCGGACGATACCTGGGAAGCCAGATATCTGAAGTAAGCTTCTGCAGGAGGCCGACAAGCAGGCCAAGCAAATCGTGGAGAAGGCGTATTCGCAGATTGCCAAAGAGGAAGGGTACAAGGTCCAGGTCCAGCTTGCCGATAAGTAGTGGGTTATTGCCGCTGCTATCAAGATGAACGTGTCATGGCTAGCGCACTTGGTCATGGCGGATTTCAGCCTTTTGAATATGTTTCTTTGCCTATTTGGGTGCCCTTTCTCCGCCAGCCCGAGTATGAGCGTTGCGATTCCGCGGCTCATACTCGGGCTGTTGCGTTCTGTATGTCGCAAACAAGCCACTTGATGGTTTTCGGGGTTGGCTTCGTATTCGGTGATCTCCGTAATGGTCTTTGACCGAGAGAATGCATAGATCATCGCCATGCTTCGTTCCCGTGCGGTGGCGGCCAGTTCGTCCGTCTTGACGAACAAGGCGTAATGCCGCTCGGAATATCCGGGTATGAGATCGGCGCGGGAACGAAGCGTGGTGATGGTGCCAACGATGTTCTGGTGTGAATGATTCGTTATTGCGTATCCCCGAGCATGTTTTATGCAGATATCGATTCGATCTCTAATTGTTTTATGCTTATGCGCATCATACTCGTGAGCATAAAACGGGGCTCATTGTCACACCTCTATACGGCGGACCAAAAACGCGAAGAGGGTGTGTCCGGAATCCGAAGCAATTCCGAACGCACCCTCTCATTCTCACAGGCGGTTTATATCGAACCGGCCTCTAGGCGGCCTCGCGCAATCAGGCGGCGAAATACTCCACGCCGGCTGCGAACAGCGGCTGGTCCTTCTCGCCGGGCACGTTCACGAACGTGCCGTTGCTGTAGCGCTCGGAGTGGCCCATCTTGCCGAACACGCGGCCGTCCGGGCTGGTGATGCCTTCGATGGCCAGCAG
>ENA-OUOW01001029-OUOW01001029.1-human-gut-metagenome-genome-assembly--contig:-NODE-1029-length-20662-cov-4.139127_pt1 | contig 20662 bp, 24 predicted proteins | sample MGYA00237938_ERZ548769 | MGnify/ENA primary metagenome ERZ548769 (study PRJEB26490, sample SAMN05356870) | human gut metagenome | biome: terrestrial biome; feature: human-associated habitat; material... | reverse complement strand
AGACCTACACCTCTCTATTCGTCGGCAGCGTCAGATGTGTATAAGAGACAGCCCTGGGGTCCGGTGTCTCCCTTGGCAGCGATCAGCTGCCATTTGCTTTTGTCCGTGGGGGATATCCCGGTGCAGGCCGCCAGGTTCAAATAGCTGGAGCCTTCAAAGGCAACCTTGTTCCCCGGCACATAGGCTGCGGCAGCATCGTAATCGTCCCAAAAGTTCCGGGCGGATTCTGCGGCTGCCCGGGCAGTTTCCGCCGTGTTCCGCGCAGCTTCCCCGGATACCCGCTCCTGTTCCGCTGTCTGTCGGGCCGCTTCTACAGTCTGTCTGGCCTGCTCTGCGCCGGCCCTTGCGTTTTCCGCGTCGGCACGGGCGGTTTCCGCCGCGGCAATGCGCGTATTGGTGGCGTCCACGGTTTGCAGCTTGGAGGTTACGTTGCCAATGGCCTCCTGGTAGCTTTGCTGCAGGCTGTTCAGGTTATCAATCAGGTTTTCCCCGATTAAATCCGTGCGGTACAAGACATAATCCGATGAGCTGGCCGCCAGCAGATACCGGCCAAGCCCCGCGATATTCCCGTACTTGTCGTTGTCGGTAAACAGGGGGATTTCATACTTGACAAAGGCCGCGCCATCCTTGGTATAAAACATCCGGTCCCCGTTGCCGTACACAAACATGCCCGTCAGGTTGACCGCAGCGTTGCAGGACTGGAATCCGCTGCTGCTTTCCGGGTAGTCCAGCCGCGTCATGGTCCATTGCCCCTTTAGGATGTCCGCAGATTCCGTGTAGTAAAAGTTGGCCTGGTACTTATATTTGCTGGAATACGGAAATAAAAACACCTTGCCCTGGAACACGGCAATATCCGGAAAGTAGTATGCGGCGTCGTAATCGTCATAGACTTGGGTCCAGGACTGCAGGTCTGTGGATACCGCAGCCCAGGCCTTGTAGTTGTACTCGTCTTCCGTCAAGGCAAAGGCATACCGCCCGGCGGCAATGTATCTGCCGTGAATCTCGTCGTAAGCGATGGCAGTGGCCACCATACGGGTGTTGGGGAGGGAGACGTGGATAGGGGACGTGCCGCCCTCCGTGAAATAAAAAATGTTGTTTCCCGTCGGGGTGCTCTCATAGTCCCCGCCGGGATGGATCAGCGCAAAATAGTTCCCATTGAGATATTTTGTCTGCATAAAAGGCGGGGAGGTGCGTAGGCCGGGGAATGTAATGCTGACCGGGGTGTCCCAGTAAGGCTCCCCTGTGACGCTGGAAATGCCGCCCCAGACAAGCCTGTCGTCGTCGATCACCAGAATGCGCGGCCCCACTGCCAGGCCTTTTGCCATGAAAGCGTGGTCATCGTCCGTGCTGAACTGGGTTTTCTTCCAGGTTTTCCCGCCGTCGGTGGAAAAATAGCTCCCTGTACCGTTCCAGCTCCAGGCGTCGATGAGCAGCAGCGTCCCGTCCGGCGTGATTGCCGCGGTATACTCCTCGCTGTCCGCATAGGTTCCCTGCCAGAGAGGGCGGAAATCCCCCAGGTACTTGTCCAGCACCTCGTCCAGATCCGCGCCGGCTTCCTGGGCCTGTTTCAGCAGCTCCGCGATTTCCCCCTTGCTCTGCAGCAGCGTGGCCAGCGGCCCGAATTCCGGCAGGCTTGCCACATCGTCCAGGTTGTTTGGCTCTACGCGCAGCACGAAGCTTTCACTGCGCAGGTCCATGTCCTGGGATACCACCTGCAGCGTGCAGAGGTGGAGCCCTGCCTTGTCGCAGGCCTGGTAGGGGAGTACAGCCGCCGCAGCGTTGTCCGAAGTCAGGCTGCATTCCACCAGCACGGGAGCCTCCGGGCTTTCAATGTGCAGGGTGACTGTGGCATCCGTGGGAATCTCCACTTCCCGCCCGTGCAGGTCGTGCAGGTGCATCACCAGCCGCTGCGCTTTTGCCTCGCCCTGGACGGCATGCACCACCGTTGTTGCGGCAGGTCCCCCCAGGGTCACAATGGTTTCTTTCATCCTTTTGCCCCTTTCTGTATTTTTGCGATCGTCCTGGCGATATCCTTGGGCAGGCTGCCGATTTCCAACTCCTTGTACCGGTCCCGGAGCACGTCGTACCTGACCCGCACCACGCGGGCGGTTATGTAGACGCCGAATACCCTGTGAGCCACCTGAACACGGTCGTACAGCTTGATGGGCATGCCCTCCGGAACCTCCGTCACCTTGGCCGTAATGCTGGTCTTTGGGTTTATCTCCTGCCGCCTGAGCCAGGCTAAAGCGATGTCTTCCATGTTGGACGACATGGGCTGAGACGGCACGTCGTCCGCGCAGTTGTACAACCGGTACCGGGTTACGCCGTAGGGATTGTCTGCCAGCGTATAGGGCCCGGAGTACCCGCTGTACGTTTTGCTGTCCTTATAGTAGATGTAGACTCCTGTGGCCGACTCCGACACATCGGCGTCTCGGGAAAAGGAGGCCATGTTCCCGCCGTATTCCACAACAAAATCCCGGTCTTCTCCAAAGAGGCCGATTTTTACATCCTGGTTGTCCCATAGGATTTCCCCATTGAACTCTTCCGCCAGCTTTAACACGCCCTCCCGCATGGAATAGGGTTCCTCAAAAGCCCAGTGGTGATAGTCCGTGTCCGCAGGCAGGCTGCAGGCAAAGGTAAACCCGTCCCGGGTGCTGAACCGGTTCGTCAGCATGGTTTCCAGCAGGTACGAAGGCCTTTTGTCGTCCAGGGTAATAGGCCCTGTATAGGAATAATTCAGGTCATAGCTCAAATGCTCCGCGAAAGCCGTGACCACCGGCGTTCCTCCGTCCATGCCGTACTCTGTGCGCGCTATCCGAAAAAGCTGGTTGTTGGACCCCACGAAGGGATTCATAGCGCCCAGGCTGACCCGGATCAGCGCGTCCGGCGCCAGATACCGGAACAGCCTCCCGGAGGCGGGATAGGTGAGTTCCAGTTCGAAAACTCCCTCGATGTCTTCTGTGACCTCGCAGCTCGTACAGTCCGCCAAGGTGCCCAGGCCGTCATGCTCCGGCAGCTTCCCGGTAAACCGGATCTCCGTGCCGGCGTAAATGGTGGGATAGCTCATATCCGCCTCCATCTGGGAATGATCCCGATTTGATCCGCTATCCCTCCGGAAATCCCGGAAATGGTCACGGTGTTTTCCCCGGGGACCAGTACGGGATACCCGCTGCCCGTCTTTTTGCTGTCCGCCGCATTCCCCGTCAGCCCGTCCGTGGTGCGCATGGCTGCGCTGTCAAGATCGATGCGGGTCGCCACATTGGCAAGCGTCCAGCTCTGCTCGTTGACCGTCAGCTTGATGCTGCCCGCCCCATATACCCGGATCACCGGCAGCGCTTCATATCCTTCCAGATTATGGATCTTCGCCGTAGTGCCCCGGAACCGCAGCGCCTGATTCCCAGCCCAGGAATACTTGTAGGGGTCGCACGTAAAGACAAGTTCCTGACGGGCAAATCGCCGGGCTACGATCTCAGCGTCGATAGGTTCCAAGCAGACCGCCCGTCGGAAATAATCCGGATCGTAGCTGTCAGACAAGACACAGTAACCCGCCGGACTCAGCCATTTGGCAATTTCATCCACCGACAGCAGGACCCGATCGCGCTCCTCCTTCCTGCACCATACCCGGTAGGATAGCTCCGCGTTTTCGTAGGCGCCCTCGTCCTCCAGATAGTCTCCGGACCGCCCCGGTACGGAGATACGATTTACCTTTCGTTTCGGTTTTTTTGTAATCTCAGGCTGCTCGATGGACAACCCGAAGTCCCGGGAATCCTTCCCGTCAAACCGCAGATAGCTATGTAAGACTTCCACGCGAACGCACCTCCTTTGACACGTCGTAATCCAGCCGCCTTTTGAACGTCCTGTATATCTCATCCGCATCCTGTGCTTGCGTGTGGATTACAACGGCATCTTTTTCAAATACAATCGAAGGGGAGGGAGAGGACTTCTGCCTTACATCCTGCGCACGGGATCTTGCGGACCCGAGGGAATGCCCCGCGCTGACCATGCTCTCGTAGGCTTCCATACCCAGCCTCCTGCCCGTTTCCATCCAAATCCCAATGGCGTCCGCCCTTCTGGATGCAGCAAGCGGGATAATGGCCTCTCCCGGCGCTTCTTCCGCTACAATTGCCACATGGGGGACATTAAAAATGCCGCCAGCCGCATGTCCGACGGTAGTCCCGACCACTTGATCCACTGTGACTGTTAGTGATTTTTTGTTGAGATATTCCTGCATCCCTTTGAGGCCAGACTCAGCTTCTGCCGTCCAGTCTGGAGTGCTCATGCCGGGTGGGTCCAGAGTGATCCCGTTGAGAGTTAGCTGCATTTCTTCAGCAGCGCTTTTGGCCACTTCTTTGGCGGAACGCTCCACAAGATACTTATTGTTATCAATGGCCTCCGCCGTGGCGGTGTCCACCATAGTGCCTACATCTGTGGCCGTCTTCTCGACATCCGGCATCGCGCTGTCCATCGTATCGATAACAGCATTCATTGCCCCGCTTGTACTCTCTGAAATTTCTTCTGTGCCGGAATCGATAGTGTCAGACACGTTCTGTGGGATAGTATCCGCCTTGGTTTTTACGGCGCTTTCCACATCGGTGCCGTTGGTAGCTGCATTTACCGCCTCCCACATCTTTGTAGCGGAGTTGTAAGTCAAATTGTATTGGCTTGCAAGGCTGTCGGCCAGGGCAGTACCCACCTGTATTCCTTGCTCGTTCATCATTGCGATCGCGTCAGCTTGAGAGGTGGCGCTGGCAGTGTTTACCGTTGTCCACAGTCCGGTGGTGGCATCCATCACCAGCCCATAATTGTTTCTCAATTCATCCGCCAGGCTTTGAGTAATGCTTCCTCCGGCCTGAATACTGGCTGTAATAGCCGCTTGCTGCTCTGGGCTTTCTGAGATTGTGTTCGCCAATAACGCCAGTGTATGGTCAGCGGCCCCAGTCATTTGCTCCAAGGCATAAATATCATTTAGACCTTGGGTCAGGGATGAGGGGGGCAATTTGCCCATATCTACATACTTTTCGCGCATGGCTTCCAGTTGTTCTTTTTGTGGGGACATCAATTCGATCAGTTTTTGCAACTCTCCGGAATTCATAGACGCCACAGAGGAAAAACCGGTGACCAGAGCATCTGATAGCCCCTGTTCCCAATTGTCTTCAATGGTCAGGGTTTTAAAAGCTTGGTCAATATTAAACTGGCAATTCTTCTTTACTGTTTCAATTTCGCTGGAATAGTTGGAAGTAAAGGTTCCCACAGCCAAATCCACCGTGGGAATGGTAAGCTCCACCTTGTTCCCCAACATATTCTGCTGCAGTTCTCCGATCCATTTATCCCGTTCGGCGTCGGAAATATCCATCTCCGACAGGCTCACCATTGCCTCTGCCTCGATACCCTGGGAGCTGTCCAACTGTTCCTGCAATTTTTCGCTTGCGCTGTTTATCAGTGCCGCAAAGCTTTCCGCCGTCAACCCGGATTTGTCAGCGTTCATTGCAATTTTTTGCAAAGAAACCTTGTATTCTCTCTCTGATATCTTGTCCATAATGACCTGCATTCTGGATTGGATATCATTGATGTTGATCAGCTCTTCATCCGTAAGAATACCGTCCCCCAGAGCTCCGTCCACCACTTGGGCCAATTCTTTTCCCAGCTTTTCCAATTCCGCTTGGGATTCAGAATAAAATCTCTGGCTGTACTGGCTCACTGCCGTGTTGGCCTCTGTGCCCGGGATAAGTACCGCATTAATGGATACATGGGCCATGTAGCTGGCGTCTTCCACCGTATCTATGGCGGACTGCACATAGCTTTTCACAGATTCCACAAAACCGCTTTTTTCATCGTCGCTCAGGGTGGTGCCCACCTGGACAAGCCATTTTTCTTTTTCCAGATCAGCTTTAGCGTCTTCAAAATTCTTCCAGGTATTGTCCAGCTCTTCCTTTGCGTTGCTGTACAGTTCCAGCTTCATCGACCAGTCCGTGGTGGTCAACTTTGTAGCGACGGTTTCCACCTCTTCGGCAGATAGCCGGATATCTCCAAAATGCTTCGCGATATCCGCCTTTCCATGTTTTTTTTGATCGTCAATGCTGCAACACCCACGCCCACGAGCACCCCGGCTGCCAACAGCGCGATCCCGCCGGGGGAGGCCAACTTAATCAGGGCCTTGGAAAAACCGCTCACGCCCTCCACGGACTGCACAGCTTTGCTGCCCACTTCGCCAATAGCCTGCGCGCCCTTCTTGGCGGCGCTGAGCTTTCCCAAATCCTTTGCCAATTTACCCACGCCGGAGGTAAGCTTGCCAACCCCTGTGGTGGCGGTCCCGGCAATCTTCAGCACAGGTCCGGAGGCGGCGGCAATCCCGGCGGTGCGCAGGATCAGATCCTTGGTACCGTCGTCCAGGTCGTTGTAGACATCCAGCAGCTTCCCGGCTCCGGAAACCGCCTTTGTAACAAGGGGCAGCAGCTTGCTCCCGGTTTCGATCCCGGCGTTTTTGAGCTTGTTCAGCTCCTTCTGCATTTTGGCGGCGGGGGTGCTGTCCATTTTTTCAAAGGCCGTCTGGGTAGCTCCCGCACTGTCCTTCATCTGCTGCAGGATGGAGTTGTACTCGTCTCCGTTCCCCTTCATGATGGTGAGCGCGGCCTTGCTGGCTTCAGCAGATCCAAACATATCAGAAAGGGAAAGGCCTGAGTTCGCGGCGTTGTCGCTGAGCAGCTGCAAAATTTCAGTGACGGGCTTTCCCTCCGCTACCAGTTCCTTGAAGCTTTTTCCGGAAATTTCTTTCAAGGCCTTGTCCGCGGTGCTTCCACTTTTTCCAAGTTCGTTTAACATAGAATTGTAATAAGTGGTGGCTTCGGCGGTGGCAATACCATTTTTGGTCAGAGTGGCCATAGCCGCAGATACGTCATCGATACCGACGTTTACCGAGTTTGCAGTGGGGATCACCTTGCCCATGCTGCTTGCCAGCTCATCTACGGTGGTCTTGCCCAGGTTTTGGGTGGTAATGAGCTTGTCGCTGATGGCTTCCGCCTGGTCAGCCTCCATTCCATAGGCGTTCAGCACAGTGGTAACCACGTCCACCGCCTTGGCGGTATCTGTAAAGCCGCCCTTTGCCAGTTTTACCATGTCCCCGGTAAAGGCAATGGCCTTGCCGCTGTCCACACCGGCAGAGACGGAGGAATACAATGCTTCGTTAAAATCTGTAACGGCAATCCCGCTCTCATTGCTGGCTGAGATTACCCCGCTTTTGAGCTTGTCGTAGGAAACCACATTGGAATCCAGGATTGTTCCCACTTTTGCAAAAGATGTTTCCGCGTCGGTGGCAAACTTGACCGAGGCGGTACCGGCGGCCAGTAGGGGAGTGGTGATCCCCAGCGTCAAAGCGTTCCCGGCTTTGGAAACAGTTCCGCCTATCCCGGCAAGCTTGTCCCCGGCAGCCTGCATGGCGTCGCCGTACTTGATGGCATGGCTCCTGGCTTCTTCCAGCTTGACTGCGTTCGTTTCCAGCTCTCCGGAAATAGTTGCAACCTGTGCCCTTGCGGTGTTGATCTGGGATTCCAGGTCGTTGACCGCCCTGGCCTGTTTGGAATAGGCGTTTTCTGCCTTGATGGCCTGGTCAGAGCCCTCGCCGTTTTCCCTGCGGGCAGTTTCCAGAGCGGTTCCCAGCTTGTCCAGCTCTGATTTCTGCCGTTCATACTGCGCGGTTAGAGTTTTAACCTTGGCTTTATTTGCGTCCAGGCTTTCGCCCAACACCTTTTGCCGCTGAGACAGATTCCTTGTAGCGTCCTCGCTTTTTCCGGATTCCGCCGCCAGCACTTTCAGCTCCGTGGCTGTGGTTTTGATTTGGCTGTTTACCGCCTTAATGGCGTCTTTAAACTGCTTTTCACCCTCTATGCCGATCTTGGGGCCGATATCGATACCGCTCACTGAAACCACCTCGTTTTTCTGCATAAGAAAAGCGCACCCCGGCAGGAGTGCACTTCATGTTGGAAATTAAATTTTATTCGTGGTCAATTTTCTTGCTGATTTCCTCTAACCTGGTATTCATTTTGTTGAGCTGCCGCAATAACACCCAATTCTGCTCGACCAAAGCACGAAGGCAAGACATCATCACTAAATCGGTAGATTTGGCGCCGGAGAGCAGAGAGCCCCACTCTAACATCCCATTTCCTCTGAGTTCTGCATTAATCCAGTTGACAGTAGCGAAATCCTTATCATCTAAATCAGTTAACCCATATTTTTCAAGAAGACGCTCTTCTTTGCTTTGTTTTGTAGGTGATGAGCTGCTTCTTTCTATTTCTTGATATATTGCATCGTCCGGTGATGTATATACAGCAAGAGGAACATGGCATTTTTCACAATGAGTTAAAGAGATATCGCTGTATATCGTTCTGCACTGTGGGCAAATCTTTTTTGTTGGCACCCTTGATTCAACTTTTTTTGGAGTTGTAATAGGGCGTCCTCCAGTCTGAGTTATGAAGTCATATCCGCACTTAAAACAGCTGTCAACTCCATTTCCCAATAACTCCCCACAGTTTGGACATGTTTTCATTTTTACCGCTCCTTTACGGATTTCTTTTCATAATTTTACGATTATTACTGAAATAAATCAAGTGGAGGCGGGCTTTTCCGACCCCCGCCAGAACGGTTATTTCAAATTGAAAATAGATTGGTCGTTATTGTCTGCGGTCAATGTGGAAGAGGGAGGAACAGCTTCTTCCGCTCCGTCCATGATCTCCCAGCAGGCAATCATATCGAGGAACATTCCCACCGGCATCGGCCAGAATTCCGATGCAGGGAGGTTCAGCATGCCGCGCCAGGAAAGGTACCAGGCTAGGTCTCCGCCTTTGCCTTTCCTTCTCCCGCCGCGGCCCCTGCGTTTTTTCCGGGCTTTGCCAATACCTCTCGCTGGGTTCCTGCCGTCATGGCATCCTGCACCGCTTTGACAATTTCTTCCGTATCAGTGGGGGAGAAATAGGCCATCAGGTCTTCCTCAGAAAGCTCAAAACCGCCGTCTTCCCCAAGAAACCGCTTCTTGTAATTGGCTCCTTCCTCCAGCAGGACAAAAAGGTAATGGATGTTGTGCTCATAGGCGTCCTGCAGGATTGCATCGTCCCCCAGCTCTGGAAGCTCCGTGATTTTTCTGGAAGCACGGATGGAGTAATTCAGCGGGTATTTCTTCCCGGCAATTTCAATTTCCGTGAAATGCTTATCCAAGGGTTATTCCCCCTTGACGGTGACGCTGGCTATGCCGGCGGCCATTGCCAGGCCGGTCACATCCACCTCCGCAATGACGATCTTATCCCCGGCAGAGGCGGTAATATCCGATACGCCGTCCCAGGCAGTCCAGCCAGTCAGATTTTCATACAGTGCAGGCAGCGCCGCATCCGTACCAGCCTTGTACCGATAGGTGCGCCCGTCCATCAGCTGCGGATCCACTGTGACGGATGTGGTGCCTGCGGCACTCCCGGCAGAACTTGTCACCGTCAGCGTCTCAATGGACGGATCCGCAATGCTCAGTACATGCCGGATAAACGAATCCGCCTGGGACTCCGTGTCAAACACGGCTTGAATGCACCAGGTATGTCCAGAGGTATCGTCCCGCATAACCCGGGCGGTAATGGCTTCGGTCTGCCACTCAATCTCCGCCGCCTGGGTATTTGCCGCCTCTTCCGGCACGTTGAACTTTACTTTCGTAAGAACAACCGCCCGCCATTTGGTTTCCCCGTGGACAATCAGCTTGATGATGTCTCCGTATCCCAGATCAGGCGGCTTCATGGTTTCGTCGTATTTGAGAACAGGAATTTCCTGGTCCCCGACGGTCATTTTTTCTTCTTTCAGCCCCAGCATCGTTTTCCGGGCCATCTGCAAAATTTCCGCTACGGTCAGGGTGAGCTCTCCGCTGGAGAAAGTCCCCCCAGCGGTTTCAGATGCGCCGTTGTCGCTGTAAAAGTCGTTTGTGCCGCCGCTTTCCACAGTCAGAGTGCGGCTGACGCCGCGTCCGGCCCTCATACCGTTCCGGTAGCTGACGCTACCCACGCCGTTTTGTATGTATTCAGCAATGTACGGGTTGGAATATCCAACAATAGGCATTTGTTTTCCTCCTTCATTTCTTCATAATGTTTTTGATATTCTCGTCTATGGATTGCTCCATCGCCCGGACCGCCGCTGCTTTTGAGGCGTTGACCGCATTTCTCACAAACGGGTACTTTCTGCGAACGGATGATCCTCCTTCAATGGCCCGGGCCAGCATGGGAACAGGCAGTCCATTCGGATAGGTCTTTGAGGGGTATTCGGTATAACCTGCAAAGCCCGCCTTGGTGTTCCAGTCTCCGTTTTTATCTCGCTCCATCGGGGTCATGCCAAAGCCGCGGAGCAGCGCCAGCTTGTGGCTTTTCGGAGTTCCCCCGAAGGATTCACCCTCTTTGAGGCGGCGGAAAGGTTCCTCCGGCATGCTCTCAATGCTTTGTCGAATCGCGTCTCCTACCACCTCCCCGCCTTTAAATATGGCCCTTTTGGCGATTCCGTCCGCATATTGGGAAAGCTTTGATAACTTGAGGGCATATTCGTCTCCGGCCTTAAAGGTGATCTTAGGCATTACAGCACCGCCTCCCAAATCCATTCATAATGGATCAGCCCGGTGTCCCGTTCCCGTTGGATGGAGCGCAGCCGGAACGGGATGTGATGTACCGCAAACGCCCGCTGTACCTTGTCAAACAGCGGGTCGTATTCGGCCCGGGTATACAGGTCGACAGTGCCTTGTATGGCTTGGCAGAGCATGGTGTTGTTGGCATGCCGGGCGCTGCCCTGGGTATCCTCTGCCCAAACGAGATAGGGGGCTTGTGCGGATTCCGACGCTTCGAAATGATACACGGCCCCGGGCAGGACTGTGAGCAGCGCATCCCGGATATCAGTCAGAGCCATAGCCGCCGCCCTCCAATCGTTCCAATGCCAGATCCATTACCGGCACTGCGGAATTTTCCGGGTATTGTATCTGGCGGATCAAGTATCTCCGTCCGCCGGGCAGCTCCGCGATATCCCGGGCAGAAACGGAAGGCATCAGAGGACAGCGGATCACCTCGTCGATGTGTTCCTGGTTCTGCTTGGCCAGGTAATTGCGCTGCATTCCCACGGTGCGGCGGCGGTAACGCAGGGTGGCTTTGTACGCCAGCCCCTCTTTGGGCATGTCGCCCGGGGCGGCGGTGTTCTCCTTGCGGTACAGCTTCACCACGCCGTCCTGAAAGGAATTATCCTGGGGTTTCTGGTACAGCATTCGCTTGCGCCTCCTTTACCCGGTATTTGAGATGCAGGGCAAGGAGATCGTGCAGGTAATTTCCTTCAAACTCATCCAGAGCCCCTGCCCTGGCATATCTGGCATAGTCAAAAAGCAGGGCACGGGGCTGGCCTTCCTCCAAATAATCCAGCTCCGCGCCCGCCTTGTTGTCCAGATAACTCATGCCGCGCAGGAGAATCCCGGCCAGTTTCTTATCTGTTTCATTGTCCTCCCAGGTGATATCCAGATAATTCCTGGCGTCTGTCAAGAGCCCATCTGGTAATTCCATGCTCCCCACTCCTTGCTTTAGGTCTGCTCCTTTGTCTTAACCGTACCCTTGACCTCGGTCACCTGTTTGACTTCACCTACCGTTTTTACATTAACCTCCTGCACCGCGGGCTCCATCCCAGAAATATCACAGTACACAAAAGCATTGTTGTCCAGAGGCTCCCCGTGGCCGTACAGCTTGCACAGGTAGACCCGCTCGTCCTCCAGAAAACGGTATTCGTCAGAATACTCGATTTTGCCGGACTTTGCGGTACCAATCCCCATAAAGTACCTGCCGGCCAGGCCAATAATCATTTTCCCATCCGGGACATGGATGGACTGGATAACAGTGGTGGGGAAGGGAAGCACGTTGCTTACATAGGTACCGTCTGCCGCCCGGATGGTAGTTGCGGGCATAATCTTGTTGAAGTAATCCGCGGGGGAAACCACCAGGATTACATTCTGGATGGTTCTCTGGTGCCCGTTGGGGGTTTTCGCCATGACGGACAGCAGCCCGCCATAAGTAACGGGGTCCAGCGCAGTGACAGCAACCGTATCCTTTTCCGGATACACCCCGTCTGTGACAGTGACGCCTTCGCCCACCTTCCGGTTCATGCCAATGGGCATGTCCTTGCCTGTGCCTTTCAGGATGGCCTCCTCCAGGCCCAGGTAAATAGTTTCCTGCAAAATCGTCCGCACATAGGTTTCCAGCCAGGCGGGGCCCAAGTCCAGCATCGCCTTGGCCACCGGAATAAAGGCGGAATATTTGGTCAGGGACAGGTTGATCTTTTTAAAGCCGGAGGTCAGCTCCTTGGTGATTTCCGCTGTCAGGGGGCTCCAGGTCCCCAGTTGGTCCTCATGGGTGTTGACAATCATTTCAATCAGGCCGCTGGTGTTCCTGAAGCTGATGGCGTTCAGCAGCGGGTGGGAGGAGGTCAGGTCTTCAAAAACCGCGTCGATCGTGGTCTTCGGCATGACCACATCCAGATCAGCCAGGGCCTGCTTCGGGTTTGCAGACTTCATGGCCTCTCCCAGCTTCTGGAAATATCTGCTTTCCTCACTGGTCAGCTGCCTTGTACCCCGGGAGGCCAGCACATTGGCGTCTGCGGACTGCTGCTGCGCCTCAAACTGGGCCGTCATCTTCTGGGCGATGTTGTCGGAAAATTTGGCGAACGCCCCGGAAAAGGCTTCTGTGTCGTTCTCCTGGAGGGCCGTCTGCATTTCCTGCATAATGGCCATTTTTTCCTGGTTCAATACATCAAGATTTTTCACTGCTTGCTCCTTTCCGCGCTTACAGCGCGTTCAAAAATTTCATCAGGTCAACAGGGCGGGCTTCTCCGCCTTCCCGTGTCCAGCTCTTCACGTCTTCCGCCAAGCGCTGCTTGATGCTCTCATAGATCTCTTCAGGATCCATACCGGCGGGAGCCGCTGGAGCCTCCGCTGTGCTTTTCGCGGGCACAGCGGTCAGCCGGTCAAACACTCTCCGGCGTACGCTTTGAGAAATGCCGCCGCTTTCCTCCGGTTCTGCAATATCGGTGGCGAATCCCATACGCACCGCTTCCTCCGGTGTAATCCAGGTCTCAGCGTCCAGCATTTCTTTCAGCTCATCTTCCGAGATATTCACATACCGCAGGTAAGACTTGGCGGAAAGTTCCCCCAGGGTCTCCAATTCCTCTGCGGACTTCCGCAGGTCAGCGGCGTTCCCGCTGGCATAGGTCCAGGGATTGTGAATCATCAGGGCAGATACGTTGCTCATGGTCCGCTCTGTCCCGGCCATGAAGATCACCGAGGCGATAGAGCACACAAATCCGTCCGCGTAGGTGTGAATTTGGGCCGGATGTCGCCGCAGGGCATTGTAGATGGCCCAGCCCTCCGCCACCTCACCGCCATAGGAATTAAGGTATACATGGATCGTGTCCACGTCCAGGGCCGCGATCTGCTTCGAGAGCAAATAGGCGGATACGTCGCTCTCCATCCAGGGCCAGGAGGTAATGTCCCCGTAGATCTGCACGGTGGCCTCGCGGCTGTCCTGGTTCAGGTCCATTGAATAATACTTTTTCACTTGTTTTCACCCCCCTTCAGGGCGTCTAAAGCTTTTTCCATATCGGTGTAGTTTTTTGTGATGAAATGTTTCCAGGCCCAGGGCTCTTCGATGATGGTGTCTCCCATCATCATGCGGATATCGTTAATGCAGTACACACCGGAAGAAATCAGTTTTTCGATCCCCGCTGAAACGTTCATCACATCAAGATGCCGGATGGTCCGGGTGTCGATCCGGAGATAATTCCCCTGGCGTATTCCGTCTATCCCGTTTCTTTTTCGGTTGATCTCTTCCTGCAGCATGTCCACCAGAGGATCCACACAAAAGGTCAGGAAGTTTTCCAGGGCTTCGGACGTCCCCGCCACCTCACCGGAGAGCAGGGCAGGCGGGATGCCAAAAGCCTTGGCCGTAAAGTCAGACACGTCGTCGATCATGGCCCGGATATCCCGGGTGCCTTCGTTGCTGTAGGTCTTGCTGCCCAGGTCGGTGTATTTCAAGCCGTATCCCAGGGGCAGTACGGCGTTTTCTGCTTCCGCAAAGCTTTTGAATTTCCTGTTTTGTAGGTCGGTCAGCAGCTCCTGAAACTTCTCGTCTCCAGAGGGAGAGGCTTCAATATTCAGGATGCCTTTTGTCCCCCGGGATTTTTGATAGCTTTTCATACCGTAGTCGATCAGCTTCTGATAAACGGCATACAGCCCATCCGCCACGCTTTTCATGTTTTTTTCATTCAGCCTGACAAACAGCACCTCGGATTGGACAAAGCTGCGCCGGAACTGGAAGTCCCCCACGGTAACCAAGGTGAATATATCGTCCAGCAGGGCATATTCCCGATGCTCATAGCTGTCAGCTACCAGGAGCTGCCCATCAAACTCGATAACCAGGGCCTCGTTGTTCCGATATAACTGGGAGATCCATTTGTGCAAAAAGGCGCTGCTGTTTTGGTTTTTGTTGGGGGAGTAATTCCAAAGGAAATATTCAGCGCCCTTGCTTTCTTTTCCTCCTGAAAAGGTCTTGAATTCGCATTTGCTCACCGCGTTCCCTATGAGATTGACGCAAGTCCAGAACGCCAGCTCCCGGACGTAAAGTTCAGCGGAAATCGACCAGATTTCGCCTTCCTCGGTTTCCTGTACAGTAACCCGTTCTGCACCTTCCCCCAGCTTTTCCCGTACCCATTTGAAAAAATTGATTGCCAATATCCCACCTCCTATCCGATGATGACGTCAAAGCTTAGTGATTTTGATATGTCCGGTATATCTAAGTAGTCTTCTATAGCCATTGAATGTACCAGAGCCATAAAGGGATCATTCTTCCGGCTTTTTCCCTCGATCTTGGCAAAATCAAAATTTCCGGTGTCCACGCCGGTCTTGGCTTTTCGTGGCTCCAGCTTCGTGTTTGCGGCGGCCCACCGCAGCACAGGGTTATTTCCCCAGGCAAACAGCTGGCGGTTGAAGCAGCTTGTCACCACAGGAGCAACCTTCATGATGGCGGACGGGCGGACGATAACCAGATTTCCACCCTGCTTTTCTGTTCTGGCATCGTAACCGATAGGCAACAGGGCCTTTCGCATAAGCGGGTATCGGAAGTCATCCAGGGCAATTTTAAGCACCGCGTATTTCTTGGACATTTCAGAAATGTAGTCCGTCAACAGATAAGGAGATATCTCCACGTCATCCACAACGGACAGGGGAGGGCTGCCGCCCCATTGCTTGGGATCCGCCCAATCCTGCCAGGGCGCACGAATCCGCCATAAATCCGGGGACTGGGTGCAGATCCAGGCGTGGTTGATGTCGAACCGCTCCTCGCCTCGCCGAAAGTGGAAATTTACCGCGGCCCAGTCGTACAGCAGCGCGTAGTCAATCCCTACGGTGCAGGTCCAGCCCGACAGGTCCGGCAGCTCCCGGTTTGTGGCGGAGATGTTCTCATATTCCGTCACCGCGAACTCCCGGTCGGTACGCGGCAGGTTCATCCGCTTTGTGTAAAAATCCAGCTCCACACTCTTATCATGGGCCATATCCTGAAATTCCTGGTCCATTTCCAGCTGCAAAGTAGGCAGATAGGGGAGGGAAGGGTTTGCCTTGACCCACATAGCGGGGTCTTTCACCTCCTCCTCGCTGTCCATCTTGTAAAGCAGGGGGCAGAGGCGGGAATTTGGAATCTCACCATTGAGAACCATGTCTGCGGTTTGAAGCTTTTCGTCCAAAACACCCTCCCTCACATAGCCGTTTGTGGTGATATAAAAAATCCGGCTGTGGCGGCGTTTGCCAAAGCCGGAGCGGAACACCTTGATGGTATCGCTGTTTTCGTATTCGTGGATTTCATCAAAAATCAGACAGGCGGACCGCTTGCCGTCCTTGGTGTTTGCGTTGGAGGTGTTGAACTTGATATAACTGCGTGTATTCAGGTTGCGGATCAGTACCTTGGATTTGTAAAAGAACTTTTTCGACTTTTCCCAGGTGTCGGAAAGCACCTCATACACATCGTCAAATGAGGTTTTGGCCTGATCCTCCGAATTCGCAACGATGTCCACGTTATACCCCGGAACGCCGTGGTATTTGGTGGTGAGGTACCAGGAAAGCCCAGAAATAAATCCGTTCTTTCCGTTTCCGCGTCCCATTTCAATGAGAAACTCGCTGAATACCACGGTATCCGTGGACCGGTAATAGCAGTGGACCAGAGCAACAATAAACCGTTCCCAGTCCATGAGGGTGAATCCAAAATAGCGTTCTATCAGTTCAATGGCCTTTTCAATCTTTGCCGTATCGATCCATACATCCGGGCAGGACAGCTTTTTCTCAATGTAGTCCATTGCCCTAATCAGCTCTTTGGAAGCAGGAATAGCACCGGAACGGATTTTCTCCATGTAGGAATCCAGATGCTCACATCTCGTCATCGGTGTCACCGTCCGATTGGGCCGGTTTGATCCCAAGGCTGTCCAGCAGCTTGAGCATCTGGGCGTTAAGCTTGATAAGCTGGTCCACAGAATCGTTCTTTTTCAGGTTGGTCCCCGCGGAGGTGACGCTTTCCACTGTTACCCCCCGCAATTCGATATCCAGAATCAGCCGGTTCTTGGTGTCCCACAGCTTCATATAATCTTTTACCAGGTCGCTGTAATACTGCCCAGTGGTTCCGTTTCGGTCCAGTTGGTCAGTGAGGTCGGATAAGATTGCCTCCCGCAGGATGGATATTTTGCTTTTCCCCACGTTTTTTCACCTCCCTTACCTATGCGCGCACGAGAATTTTTCGACAGTCTTGAGCACCCCCGAGTAAAGCCGTTCCCAATTAATTTTCATTTTTTTTGACCGGGGGATCAGTCCCAGCGTTCTTCTGTCCAGAATTTTTTCTTTCTAGGTTGCTTCCTCATGCGTTCCGGATGACAGACGGTTTCGTGACATTCTTTGCAGACGGAAATGAGCTGTCTATGTTCCTGCCCATCTATCCCGGTAAAAGTGTCGCAAAGAGCCAGCTCCGGATGTTGCTGCAAGTGCTGGACATGGTGAACCAGCACAGCCCGTCTATATCTTCCTTGTTTCTTGCACTCCTGGCATTCATAGTGATCCTGCCGCAGAATCTGCAGGCGTTTGGCTCTCCAGGCTGACCAAACGTAGAAGTCATGCACACGTCCTTCACGGATGCAGGCACGAACGAAGTTTATTTGTTCTGAGGTCATGGGATATTTTACGTCCCGTTTTCCAGTGCGGCCGCATATTCTTTCTTCAGGCGTTCCAGCTGTCTTTCCTCCGCTTCCGTCCTTTGCTTCTTCCGGCAGATCGCCTGAATCTGCTCCCCCAAAGCCATCCGTACCAGCCGTGCGTGAGGACACCGCGGCGCAGAGCAAAAGTGAACGCCTGTTCTGATAAATTCATCATGAATACATTTACCTGGCAACGGGCACAACATGGCACCGCCTCCTCTCAAACTGATATACAAAAACAATTCACCCCGCTATCCTGAACCAGGAAGGGAGGTGAACCAGATGCATTTAGAAGAATTGCTGTCCTGCAGCCAGTCTCACAATATCCTCTATGCAGAAGAGGTGCTGAATCTGGCTCTGGAACAGGGCGACTTTCCACCGGACGCCTACCGTCTGGCAGCTGAACGGCTCCGGGTAACATACCCGGCCCTGCGTCAAGGTCTTTCCCGGATAGCTCCGATACTCTGGGAAGCGGGCTCCGGAATCTTCCATATAGCGGGCACGGCGTACCCAGGCCCTAAAACCACGCTGAAGAAGCTGGCTGCGGCGCTGTCAGGCGGAAAGATCATCACCTGAGACGAAAAGAAGGAGGGCGTTTCGCTCTCCTTTTTTCCATCAAAAAAGACGCTCCGGAAATCCCGAAACGCCTGATAAAACCTAGATTATTTTTGAGAAAACACTTGACTTTTACGTAACGTAATGTTATAATATAATCACAGTCAGGGAGGGAACAACCTGATGAGTAACGGAAAGGAGGACGAAATGGAGTGGGATAAAATAATAGACGCCATCTGCAAGGTGGTCACAACCCTGATAGCGGTTCTTACGTTCCTGGAAGTCCGGAAGAACCACAAAAAAGGGAAACACCGCAAATAGCGTCCGGGCGGGAGGGTGGAAACACCCTCTCAATCCCACATCCATTTTATCACAACCATGAAGAAATATCAAATCGCTATTGCAGTGTGTACGCTTCTGGTGTTCGTCTGCAGCGGGATTTATGCCTATCTCAAGTATCCCGCTGCGCTCGCCGGTGCGGTTATTTGCACCCTGGCAGATATCGCAGCATACATCCTGCTCAGACGCGCAGGAAAGGAAAATCAGGATGGATAGTAAGCCGATCAAGCTTTCCCCCAAAAAAGGAGGGAATGGCTATGTTTCCAGCTATTCTGTGAATTTGGGAGTAAAAGAGGTAAAGGCATGCGGATTCTTTTCTGAAGACGGGACTCCGCTGCCGCTGGAAAAAATTATCGACGAGGAAAACGGAAGAATCATCATTCAGCGGGCCGGGGGATAGTCCCCGGCTGTTTTTTCTTCCAGCTTATACTATAGCACAGGTGCAATAGGACATTCTAGGACATCATTCACCTTTTCCAAAGCGTACCCATGAATCCTGCAAACCTGTTTGTAACTGTAGTGCATATCAACCGCAATATGCTCAAAAGTATAGCCCGCCAGGTACCGGTACTCCAGCAGAACACGCTGCGCCCCGTCCGGCACCTTTTCAATGGCGGCCTCGATCTCCCGCCGGACAGCCTCCCTCTGGAGAATCTGTTGTTCGATTTCCGCCGCCGCGTCCGCGATCCGGGCCACGGCGCCAGATAGCCTGTCCGGGTCTCCGGAGCTCTGTACCCTGTCGGGGCGGATCGCCTGGGTGATCTGTACGGCCTGTTCCCGAAGCCGCTGCAGCTGCGCCCGTTTCGCGTCGATGCTCTGTCCCAGGTCCCGGTACCGGGATAAGTACTCCTTTGGTGTCATGCCGCCTCCTGCCGTTTCCTGCACATCTTGATTTTCAGCCGCAATTCTGTGAGGATATCCTCCAGCCCGGAAATTTGAGCGTCAACGTTCATCCCGCGATGTTTTCCACTATTTGCCTTCAGCAGGGAAATCTTTACCTGAATCCGCTGCATGTCCTGCAGGCATTCCTCTTCCATTTTTTTGTAGTCCATTCGTTCTTTCCTCCCATTCGTCGCAAAATCCGTCCGGCTCCTTGGTAGTCAAATAATTCTGACAGATAGGCTTGTCTACGTCGCATTGGTACCAATCGCAGGAGCCGCAGCACTTGATCCCATACCTCTCCGCCAGCTCAAACCAGCTGCACACCTCCCGCCTGATCTCTTCCAGAGCGTCTTTGTGGTCGCACCTGTCCCGCATAGGGCAGCAGCTGCAGGGGCTCATGGAGCGAACTCCTTCGGCGGTTCTGGAAGTTCCATCCATCCGTTCCATTCGCTGCATCCTCCGTTGTATCTCCATACGCACCGTGCGCATAGGCCGTAGCAGTGTTTGTGCTGCATGTCAATCCTATTATGCATGTTTAATTTACCACCAAATCCAGTCCTTCAACTGCATACCCGCCACTCTTCCCCTCAAGAAGCACAACTTCTGTTCCGCAGAGAATCCACGGTTTAGATCGTACCATCCAGATTCTTCCTTTATCTTCCTCACTTACATAGTAACAATCATTCATCGTTACTCTATCTCCGGGATTTAACACAAGTTATTCCTCCTTGTCCATCATCGCCCCGCAGGAGGGGCAGAAATATTCAGATATTCTTGGCCGTTGGCTACCACATACGGAGCATTTCAAAATCTTTATCCCTGCTATATCTGCCATTTCAATCCAGTGCCCATGCACCACCGGAGCGGCATAGCCTTTCAGCCTATCCAGTGCCCTTTGGCAGACTGGGCATAAATCCTCTTCACAGGATGTCCCAAACCATTCTCCACACGCTTTACATTCAGCCATTGTTCAGTGCCTCCAATCTCTTTTTCAACTCTGTCCAAGCCTCATCTGTGAGAGGGCGGCCACAAAATGGACAAAAGCTGATTGTTTCACCTTCCCATCCGTAATGCCGATCAAAGTAGTAAATAGCATCTTCATGCACTCTAAATTCGTGTGGCATTCCATCTTCCCATTCTAAACATCCATCCTGAATACAACGCTCACAGCTGGGCAATTTTGTATTTACAATCACGGTCTATCTCCTTTGATTCGGCCTTGTGCTTAGCATAAAACTCCGTACGCTTAGCGTTGTACTTTTCTTTTGCCAATGCTACTTCTTCCTCAAGGCGCTTAACCTCGGCAGATATTTCCGGTTTGACTTGTTTTCTTTCTTTATAACGAAACATTTCATTTGTGAAATTGATTGCCTCGGCAAAGTCGGAGGCCAAACGCTCCACGGCCTTTTGAGCTTGCAAGGCTTTTTCCGCCTGTTTTAACTCTCTAATCTCTCCCCGACAATACCAGCGCATTTCCCGTCTGGTCTCTACGACTTTTTCTGCACGTTCTTTCTTTTTCCGTTCTTCCCGTATTTTTCTGTCTTCGCGTTCCTCCCACTTCTGTTGTTGGATTAAGAACCTTTCCACCCATATGTCAAGATCGGTGTCGTCGGCGAAACTGCAACAC
>ENA-OUOW01001026-OUOW01001026.1-human-gut-metagenome-genome-assembly--contig:-NODE-1026-length-20698-cov-5.424987_pt1 | contig 20698 bp, 32 predicted proteins | sample MGYA00237938_ERZ548769 | MGnify/ENA primary metagenome ERZ548769 (study PRJEB26490, sample SAMN05356870) | human gut metagenome | biome: terrestrial biome; feature: human-associated habitat; material... | reverse complement strand
TGGTAATGAAGAGATTGGAGGTGCTGAAAGATGAGAGCCAGACCGATTGATGCTAACAAACTTCTGCGGGTCTTAAATAGCAATTTCGGGCACACTGGCGGCGCAGCTGTTATGAAACAGTTAATAGAAGCGCAGCCCACCCTCACCCAGCCGAATAACTGGATCAGCGTTAAGGATAGGCTGCCGGAAGATGACTTGCCAAAAGATAGTGATAGATTAATGATTAAATGCCTGGTTGCCGCAAAGGGCAAAAATGGGATTAGAACTTTGTGCCGTCAAAGATACGTAATGAGTTTTGATCCTAAGGTTAATAAAATACACTGCACGGATTGGTTTTGGAGCAAAGGCGCTAATAATATCACCCACTGGCAGCCGCTTCCAGAACTGCCTGAGGAGGATTAGACTTATGATTCGATTTATTAACAAGAAAAAAGCAATGAACGAATTAAAAAAAGTTTGGACAGCTCATCAAAATTTAAACGCAAATTTCGATGATATTAAAAATATGGAGATGTTTGCGGAAGGAATGGCAAGCCTTGCTGTTATGCTTGGAATTACAGACATTAGACCACCTTGCTATTGGGAGGATTAGTTATGTATAAGGAATTAGTTGAGAGGCTGCAAAAAATGTATACCCTTTGTGCTTGGGACGAACTAAAAGACGCCTCCGATGCTATTGAAAAGCTGCTATCAGAGAATATACAGTTAAAAAGGCGTATTGTCTTTTGGGATAAAAATACATTCGGAAAACTTCGCGCAGAACTTGACCACCTAAGACATGAAAGAGATCAAGTGGTAAAGGATTTAAAGGCTTACGAGGACATTGGCCTTGATCCAGAAGAAATAAAGGAAATTCTAAACGCGGTTAACGGAGGATTAGCCGCTGAAAATGGGATTTGGTGTCCTAAGTGTGGTGATGCTCTTGATATTGATATCGTTAATGGTGTTCTTGCTATTGGCTGTTTTGGCTGCGGAGAGTATACACCAGTATCGGAATTAATGAAACTGCATTTAAACGATGCTGTACCCATAGTTAGATGCAAGGATTGTAAAAGTTATAAAAAATCTGGAGAGTATGAAGATGAAAACGGAGAGATAAAAGAATATTGGTATTGCGAATTTCATAGCTTACCTAAAAATCTTGTACAAATGCAGTCAGACGACTTTTGCAGCTACGGTGAAAGGAAGGAATCAAATGAATAAAGAGCATTATTTTCTGCGCCCCCCGATCATCATAAGCGAAGAGGAATTAAAAAGGCAAAAGAGAGATCCTAAACTCCTGATAGAAAAATTTGAACGGCTGAGACGGTGCGAATTAAATTCCGGAAAGCCTGAATCTCACCCGGACGTTATGAAACTGTCTGAAACGATCGAGAAGTTAAGAAGGTGAAAAATGCGACTGGTTGATGCGGATTTAGCCCCGATTTATTTAAACGAGAAGGCTTGCGAACAAATCAAATCAATGCCAACTATCGACCCTGTTCATGCTGCTGGTGCGTGCTATTGTGGAGAGTGCGGTTATTGTATTCATCAGCCAGGGCTGAAAAGCGTCGAATGGATATGCATTGAATGGCATAACTATTGTGATTGCGGCCCGAAGATAGTCGCTCCAAATGATTTTTGTAACTACGGTAAGAGGAAGGAAGAACAGCCATGACCAGGATTGAAAAAAGAATATTTATGGACCTGAATCATTGCGGGAAATGGTTAATGACGCTCAGTAAGTTTAGTGAAATCAAGGAAATGGCGAATTTAATGAGTGATGAAGATATCAAATTCGCTGAAACATTCCTGCGTAACATACAGCCGGAGGTGGAAAAATCATGAAAGAACTTGCCCGCTTCACAAAAAGCAGGCTTTGTGTGGTATGGCTTATCATTACCGCTTGCGCTTTATGTGATCTTTTTCAGATCATTGCTAATGGAAACACGCAAAACACTTGGATTAATTTTATCATGAAGCTGATATGGTCCATTGGAATTGCACAGGCTTATGAATTTGGATTTAGAAACGGAAAGGAGAATTGATCTTGACCAATATAACACTGGAATCTTTATGCGGGATTCATACTTTAAGCGCCGTTGAATATGGGCACAGCGACGACGGGCAGTCTGAATTATTTTATTTTACTTTAGATGGGATTACTTATTGCGCTGAAGAGGATCCAGATGATGGGTATCGCAGCGCAATGGGATCTTTGACCATAAGTAATAAGCAATTAAGTACAAATATTCCTCCTACTAAAGTGCTTTGCAAAATGAGCGAAGAAAAATACGTTGATTCTTTACTTATGATAGACATATTAACACAGAAAATTGTACTTGAAGTCGGAACGGACTACACAGAAGATTATTATCCTGTTTTTGTTGCAGCATGGAAGCCTAAAAATTTGCACTGTAATATTTCGAAGGAGGAATGATCATGGCAGGCTGGCAATTATTACTTTTAGGTTATTTTTTAGGCGCACCGTTAGGCTTCTTGCTTTGTTCCGTTCTGGTGGCAAGCAAAGACCCGCCCAAACCGCACACCACTTGCAAGGACTGCGTACATAGGCATAAGAAAGAGTGCCCTTTCTCCCATATCGAATGTGATGTGACCGGGGATTCTATTTTCTGGCATACTAACAAACAAGACGACTTCTACTGCAAAGACGCCAAAGCACATGAACCGGAAAAGCTGTGAAGGGTGCGTCTATCATAGAGCACTGGCAACCCACGGACATGGCTTCGTTAAATACTGTAATTATCTTCTGGACACTGGTAAGCCTAGAGGCTGCCCGCCGGAGAAGTGCGACAAAAAGACTGTCAGGAGGTTGAAAAATTGACAAAGAAGGAGTTTCTGAATCAATACCGTAATATAGAAATAATCATTGGATCAAAGCTAGATGAACTAGCGAAAACCAGAGAACGCGCTGAAAAAACAACACAAACCCTTTCTCCTGATAAAGTCAAATCTGAAAGCAGTGGAGGCCTTGAAGTTTCAATCGAAAAAATCATAGGATTGGAAATGGAGATTGCAAAAGAAATAGAATCTTTGAATATAGTGAGAATAAAAATTGAAAAAGCTATTTCTAGCATAAATGATTATGGGCTGGAAAGTATTCTGAGATTGCACTATATCAATGGCATGTCTTTGGAAAAAGTTGCAGTTAAAATGAATTACTCTTATCGCCACACTACAAGACTACATGGAATTGCCTTGCAAAAATTGAAGATTGAGTAAGATGTCCTTGAATGTCCCTCTTGACTTATTGTATCATTAAACTAAAGAAATAGGCAGAGGATTATTCCCCTGCCTTTCTTGGTTTATTCTACATGAAGTTGTTGTTTTAACGCCGTTTGTAAAACGCTGGAAAAGTTAATGTGCTCTTTTTCTGCTCTGGCATTTAACCATGATGGAATCGTTAAAGTTTTCTTTACTGATCTGTTATCCGATGCTTTGCGATATTCCAGAAAATCAATATCTACCATAGATACAAAGTCATTCTCTTTACATTGAATCGAACTTGCCTCAGAAGGTTTTGGAATTTCCAGTCCATCATCTTCTTTATCAATGCCCATCATTCCAATGACATCTCTAGCCATCTCTATCGCTTCCGCCAAAGAATCTCCTTGAGTATTAGAATCAAAGTCTGGAATATAAGCCATATATCCATCACTTAGCTTAGTGAACACTACAGGGTAGACAGCTTTCATAAAAATACCTCCTTATTATAAACATATCGGCTTTGTGGGGGCTATTTCAGCCCCCGCCGTTTGATGATTGCTTGTGCTACTGGTTCTTTAATTTCTCTTTGTCGAGAAACGGGCTCACAATCTTTTCCGTTTGTATAAATATCATGGTTGCCGCCTTCTCGTTTTAACCACCACCCATTCTTTTCTAATAGTTTTATTAGGTCTCGGCGTTTCATATCCTCACCTCTTGATTATATTATACGTGTTTTATACGTATATGTCAACCCTTTTTCAAAACTTTTTTAAATATTTTTCAGCCTTTTGCCATTTGGCGGAGGGCTTTTTTGATACCCAAAAAAAGGAAGTGATTTTTATGTACTGTCCAAGAGATGGAAGGTGTGTTTTTGACGGCTACAAGACGGCGGGAAAGCATATTTGCGCCTTGCCTAGGTGTCAATATCCCCGTGAACTAAAACAGGCCTTACAGAACCGCATAGCCAATATTTTAGGACAGTCACAGGGCAGAACCAGGCGGGCGCGGGAGCTTGAACTATTAAAAGAGCAAATTAGAAAGATAACTATGCAGGAGGGATAAAAGATCATGCAGGTAGAAGTAAATGACGAAATCTTTTGTAAAGGCTGTCCTTATGGGAATGTAGAAATATTGCAAACAGAGTATTGCTATACTAATGCTTTGGAAACTTATGTGCAAATTCAATGCGTCCATTACGATATGTGTAAAAGGGCTTATAGGTTAGATAGAGATGTTCAACTATAAATCTACTAAATGGAAGCATAAGCAAAAAGCCATATTGCGCCGTGACGGATACATGTGCCAATGGTGCAAACGATACGGAAAGCAAGTATCAGCCACTACAGTACATCATATCAAGCACGCTGATGAATACCCTGAGTTAGCATACACAGACAGCAATCTAATCAGTTTATGCTCCGGGTGCCACAATAAGGCACACCCTGAAAAGGGAGGTACGAGGAATAAAACGTTAAAGGAAGGAGAAAAACTATGAAAATTGTAGGGAAAAGAGAATTTAAGGAGTATCCGGCGGGTACTGTTTTTACTGAATATACTCCTTGTGTTTGCCATGATATCGAAATAAAGGAAGGAAATGATTTTTGGGCGACTACACTTTTACCTGACCTTGAAGATGGAAGCATATTTACATATGATTGGAATCTTGCCGAGTATGGGGACGATGATATGTTTATAGTTTTTGAGGAGAAGGACATATTGCAAATGATTAAACTTTTGCAGGATTCTTTAACAACGCAAAATGAGAAAGCAAAAGGCTAAAAAAATATTGGTATAAAATCGAACGAAAGGATTTTCCTATGAAAGATTTAAATGAGATATTATCAATAGCATGCGATATGGTTTCGAGCAATAGTTGCGGTTATTCAACAATACAAACAACACAGGAAGGCTTGTTCATAGCTGTTCACAATAGAGAGAGTCTCGAAGAATCCAATGAAATAATTTCATTAAATGCCGGTGATCGCAATTTAGTATACTCTCCCCCCTATCAGCAACACATTCCTGGCACTAGAAGGGACCGGCGTGGGTAACTTTTTCCAACTCTGAGCTTAAATTTGAAGAAAGGGTGCAGTTTATGACAAAAAGCAACTGGAAAAATTTAATAAACGAGCAGATGGCTGCACTCGGTGTGCAGAACAGCGCATATAATTCGGCAATTGAAACGCTTGCGGGTATCTTGGAGCAAAGGGATAGAACCTTTAAAGAGTTTAAAGGTTCCGGCGGTAAATCCGTGATCGAATACACGAATAAAGGCGGCTCCACCAACATGACAAAAAATCCCCTCCTAGTCTTGTGGGACGACTTAAACAAAAGCGCATTGGCGTACTGGCGCGAATTAGGTTTAACCCCCTCCAGTTATAAGAAGATGACTGGCGATACAGTTAAGAAAGAAAAGGCCGGAGGATTGGCCGCCGCTCTGGCAAGCGTTAAATTTGATTAAAGGGAAAAACTGGCCTGCTGTGCTAAAGTACGCCGAAAGCATAAGAGACGGGAAGAAAATCGCGTGTATTGAATTAAAACAAGCGGTTGACAGATTCTTTTGTGATTTAGAAAACCCAGATTATTACATAGACAGCAAGGGCCCGGAATTTTGTATTCAGATCATAGAAAAAACACTGTGCCACCAACAAGGGGAAAAGCTTGACGGGACACCGCTGCGTGGCACACCGTTTCTTCTGGAGCCATTCCATAAATTCATTGTGTATAACCTTCTTGGTTTTAAGCTGGCCGGCACTGATGTGGTTAGGTTCCATGAGGCATTGATCTTTATTCCAAGAAAAAACATCAAGACAAGCTTTGCGGCTGCCCTAGCGTGGGCCTTATCCCTTTGGTATCGTAAATCCGGTTCCAAGACCTATATCACCGCAGCCGCTTTGATGCAGTCTCTGGAGAGCTTCAATTTTTTAAGTTATAACATAGACCGCATGGGAGAAAACGCTAAAAACGGAGGCACGGTCAAAGTAATCGATAATAATAATGAACATTCGCTGGAATCGTCACTCCCAGACGGTTCCTTTTTTATTCGCGCGCTGGCCGCTAACCCCGACGCACAAGATTCTTTGAACTGCAATATCGCGATCTGTGACGAAATTCACGCTTTCAAACAGCCCAAACAATACAATCTTTTTAAAGAAGCGATGAAGGCATACACCAATAAACTGCTGATCGGCATTTCGACTGCCGGAGACAACGAGCAGGCTTTTCTTGGGCAAAGACTAAAATACTGCCGGAAAATATTAGACGGCACTGTTAAAGATGAGCAATACTTTATTTTTATGTGCTGTGCCAATCCTGATGAAAACGGCGATATTGATTACACAAACCCCGCCGTCCATGAGATGGCAAATCCAGCTTACGGCGTTTCGATCAGGCCTGAAGAAATCATGAATGACAGCCTTCAGGCTCAGAACGATCCTCAGCAAAGAAAGGATTTTTTTGCGAAAAGCTTAAATGTTTACACCAACGCCCTAAAGGCATATTTCAATATAGATGAGTTTCGAAAGAGCGACCGGGCCTATAACTGGAACTTGGAACAGCTGGCAAAGCTTCCGATTGACTGGTATGGAGGAGCGGACCTTTCCAAACTGCATGACCTGACCGCAGCGGCGATGTTCGGAAATTACAAGGGCGTTGATATTATTATAACTCATGCTTTCTTCCCTGTTGTCGCGGCTCACTTAAAAGCCGAGCAGGATAATATTCCTCTGTTTGGCTGGCAGGACGACGGCTGGCTTACCATGTGCAACTCCCCTACTGTCAACCACTCTGATGTGGTGAAATGGTTTGTGGACATGCGGAAGAAAGGATTTAAAATCAAGCAGGTGGGCCATGACCGCAAGTTCTGCCGGGAATATTTCATCGGAATGAAGGAAGCGGGCTTCAAGATCATAGACCAGCCTCAATATTACTACAAAAAATCCGAAGGGTTTCGGCATATAGAGCAGAGCGCCAAGAACGGCGCTCTTTTTTATTTGCACTCAGAAGCCTTCGAGTATTGTGTGGAAAACGTGTCCGCCGTCGAAAAGACGGACGACATGATCCAATACGACAAAGTACAGCCGGAACACCGCATCGATCTTTTTGACGCGTCTGTGTTCGCCTGTATTCGTTACCTAGAAAGCCTTGACAGAAGCAGGGCGGCAAAAAAATGGTGGGGTGAGACATGAGCAAAAAGAATAAAAGAAGCAGGCCGGCTCCCCGGGCTGAGCCCGCGCAGAAACGCAGTATTGCGCTGGTAACACAGAACAAATGGGAAACCTTGGAGTGCTTAGGCTACACCAGTCTGTCGCAAAACCCGGAAATCTGTACAGCTGTGGACACAATTGCCAGGCTGATCGCAAGCATGACGATTCACCTGATGGAAAACACGGACGACGGGGACGTGCGGGTAAAAAATGAGTTAAGCCGAAAGGTGGATATCAATCCGAACAATAACATGACACGTTCCAACTTTATCCACTGGATTGTGAAAACCCTTATGCTGGAGGGCAGCGGAAACGCTGTTGTTTGGCCTGAATACAAGCGCGGGATTTTACGGGATTTAAAGCCTGTTCCTCCCGCCTTTACCGCATTTGTGCCGGAGGGCCTCTGGGATTACCGGGTTGTGATCGCCGGGACGGAATACGCGCCGGACCGTATCCTTCATTTTGTTTTAAACCCAGGAAATTATTACCCGTGGAAGGGTGACGGCTATCATGTTGCTTTGGCAGATGTGGCGAATAACCTGAAGCAGGCGTCCGCGACTGAAAAGGGCTTTATGTCCTCTAAGTGGAAACCGTCTATCATCGTCAAGGTTGATTCTCTAACCGACGAATTTTCGAACAAGGAAGGACGCGCAAAGCTTCTTGCAGATTATATCGAATCGAACGAAGCGGGAGAGCCCTGGCTGATTCCAGCGGATCAATTCAGCGTGGAGCAGGTCAGGCCCCTTACCCTTTCCGATTTGGCTTTAGCGGATTTCGTACAGCTGGATAAACGGACGGTGGCAGCCATTCTCGGCGTGCCGCCTTTTGTTTTAGGAATCGGAGATTTCCAGCGGGACGCATGGAATAACTTTATCAATTCCACAATCATGCCGATTGCCAAAAGTATCGAGCAGGAAATGACAAAAAAGCTTCTTTATGATCCCGCGTGGTTTTTCCGTTTTAACCCGTGGAGTTTGTATAACTATTCGATCACCGAGATGGTATCCGCTGGGGCAGAAATGGTAGACCGCATGGCGCTGCGGCGCAATGAATGGCGCAGCTGGGTGAACATGCCCCCTGATCCGGATATGAACGACCTGCTGGCGTTAGAAAATTATGTCCCTGCGGATAAGCTGGGAGATCAAAACAAGCTGAATGGAGGTGAAAACACATGACATGTGAACGCACAGCCCTGGTGAGAGACGGCGGATTTTCCACCCGCGCGGAAGACGGGAACTTATATATTGAGGGATATTTCGCCGTATTCGGAAGCGAATATAAAATGTGGGAAAACGCCATTGAAACCATTGACGAGGACGCTTTTGACGACGCTTTAAACGGCGATATCCGGGCTCTAGTAAATCATGACACCACCCTGGTGCTGGGAAGAACCACAGCCGGAACGCTTTCTCTCAGAGCGGACAAGACCGGTCTATGGGGTTCCGTCACGATCAACCAGGCAGACCAGGACGCAATGAATCTTTATGAGCGCGTAAAGCGGGGAGATGTCAGCCAATGCAGTTTTGGGTTTGACATTATCGATCAAAGCACCGAGGTCATGGAAAACGGAACTACCGTCTGGAAGCTGAACAAGGTCAAATTGTATGAGGTTTCTGTAGTAACCTTTCCTGCCTATGAAGACACCTCCGTCCAGGCGCGCAAACGGGATTACGAGGAAATTCAAAAGAGAAAAAAAGAACAATGGCGGGAGGAAATGCTCCTCCGTCTGAAAGGAGAAAAAAATGGCACTGAGAATACTGATGCTGAAAAGAAGCATTGACAAGAAAAAGGAAGAACTAGAGCTGCTCCGCAGCAAGGATTCGGAATTTGAAACCCGTGAGGCCGAGCTGGAAGCCGCTATCAACGAAGCCGAAACCCCTGAACAGGAGCAGGCTGTGAGCGAAGAGGTAGAAAAATTCGACGCCGACAAAAGCGCCCACGAGGAAGCCAAAAGCGCGCTGTCCAGGGAAATTGAAGGCCTGGAGGCCGACCTGTCCGCGCTGGAGGAAGACGCCCCTAAATTAGACGAAATAAAACCAAACCAAAAGGAAAGGACTGTAAATCATATGACTGAAATCAACATTCGCAGCCTGCCCATGAATCAGCGGGCGTTTGACGCGCTTTCTATGGAGCAGAGAAAAACCATCGTAGAACGTGACGACACCAAGGACTTTTTGATGCAGCTCCGGAGCATGAAGGGACAACAGAGAGCCATTTCCGGCGCGGAGCTGACGATCCCGGTTGTATTCCTGGACTTGATCTCCGAAAACATGTACCGCTATTCCAAGCTGCTTAACCGTGTCAGGGTCCGCAATGTAACCGGTGAAGCCCGGCAGACTATTGCTGGAACTGTTCCTGAAGCTGTATGGACTGAGATGTGCGGCGCGATCAACGAGCTGTCCTTTGTATTTAATCAGGTGACTTTAGACGGCTATAAGGTGGCTGGATTTGTACCGGTGTGCAACAGCCTTCTGGAGGATAACGACATCAACCTTGCCAGTTGGATTGTGGAAATGATCTCCGAAAGCATCGGCCTGGCAATGGACAAGGCGATTCTTTACGGCAAGGGCGCAGCAGGCAAAATGCCGCTTGGTATTGTGACCAGACTAGCACAGGCCTCTAAACCCTCTGATTACCCCGCGAACGCCCCGGAATGGGTAGACTTACATACCTCAAATATTCTGAAAATTGGCGGTTCCAGTTCCACCGGCGCGGCGTTCTGGTCTGAATTAACCCTTGCCGCTGGAAATACCTTTACCAGATACAGCCGTGGAAATCAGTTCTGGGCCATGAACAGCAAGACTTACGCTCAGTTGAAATCTAAAGTTATCACTTTTACCGCTACCGGCGATATTGTGTCTAATGTGTTCGGCACTCTTCCCATCATCAACGGCGATATCGATATTCTGGAATTTATGCCTGACGGCGACATTGTAGGCGGCTACGGTGATCTTTATCTCTTGGCTATGCGCTCCGGCATGACCATTGAATCCAGCCGTGAGGTACAGTTTATCCAGGATAACACTGTCTTTAAAGGCAAGCAGCGCGCTGACGGTATGCCCGTGATTCCCGGCGCGTTCGTCGCTATCAATATCAATGATGAATCTGTAACTACCGCTATGACCTTTGCGGCCGATACCGCAAACGATGCGCAGCTTTCCGAGCTGGCTGTCGGCTCTGAATCCTTAAGCCCGAGCTTTGATTCCAATGTGTATTCCTACACGGTGACGGCTTCCGGAACCAGCGCAAAGGTGGAGGCCACCGCAACCCAGCCGGGCGCTCAGGTCACTGTCGCTTATAACGGAAAGAATGTCCGCAACGGCGGCACGGTAACCTGGACTGCTGACGGGAAAGCCTATCCCCTGACGGTCACCGTGACCCAGGGCAACGCCGTGCGCGTTTATACCGTGAACGTCACTAAGGCGGCAGCAGGCTGATTTTAGGGGGGATTTCCTTGACTGACGCTGATATCTTAACCATTTTAAAAACTGATCTTATGGTATCCAGCAGCGCTCTGGACACTTACCTGCAAACGCTTATTGCGTCAGCCAAGGATTACATCTCCACCGAGGGGATAACCTTGGCTGATTCGCAAAGCGACGGAATGTTAGTTGAAATGTACGCCGCTTATTTGTACCGGCGCAGGCGTGAGGAAAATGTTCAGATGCCCAGAATGTTACGCTGGGCACTGAACAACCGCTTGTTTTCAGAAAAGGGTGCGGTAAATGGATAGCTTGATTTATCTGATTTCTCAGGCGTACAGCCAAGATGACATTGGGCAGGTAATCGCCTCAGAAAGCAAAAATGAGGTCTGGGCAAGCCTACAGTCTATCACCCGGGCTGAATGGGCGGACGCGGGCCAAAATGGATTACAGCCCCAGTTTGTGGCGGTTACTCCTATTGTGAATTACAACGGAGAGAGTATCGCTGAAATCAACGGAAAACGCTATGGGATTTACCGTACATATTTTTCGCCGGACAGCGATTCTATTGAGCTTTATCTGGAAAGAAAGGTCGGAGTGTAATGGCAAATATAAAAATCGACGATCTGGCTTCCACAATCGCAAAAGAATTAACCGAGTATAGCCAAGAGGTAACAGATGGAATCAAGGCTGAAGTAAAAACCGTTGCGAAAGAGTGTAAAAACGAGATTCAGCAAAACAGCCCGGTGGATACCGGATCGTATCGAAAAGGCTGGCAGGTAAAAACCGCTTATGAAAGTTCCAGCGATATCCGGGTAGTGATACGCAATAGAACCGACTATCAGTTAACTCATTTATTGGAATACGGACACGCAAAAGTCAATGGCGGTCGGGTAAACGGAAAGCCTCATATTCGTCCCGCTGAAGAACATGCGGAACAAAAGCTTATGAAAAAGGTGAAGGTGGTGGTAAAAGGGTGACGCTAAAGGAGTTAAATGAATTACTGGAAACCACCGGATTACCTGTGGCTTATCGTGAATGGCCAGACGAAAAAGCGCCGCCTCTTCCCTTTATTTGTTATTTGGTGGCTTATAGCAACAACTTCGGTGCGGATAATACGGTTTACTATCCGATCAATCACATGCAAATCGAGTTATATACAGAGTTAAAGGACCCGATAGCAGAGGGCAAGGTCGAAAAAGTCTTGTCCTCTTTTTATTGGGAAAAAACGGAAGAGTACATCGACACTGAACAGTGTTATCAAATCATTTATGAAATTGAGGTGTAAAAAATGGCAGGAAAAGACAAGGTTAAATTTGGTATTAAAAATGTGCATTACGCGTTATTGACTGACGAAACCACCCCCACATTCGAAACTCCTGTTGCCATTCCAGGAGCAGTGAGTTTTTCTTTAGAGGCAAACGGAGACAGTTCCCCGTTTTACGCCGACGATATGCAGTATTTTGTCACCGTTGCCAATAACGGGTATACCGGGGATTTGGAAATGGCTTTGTTCCAGTCTCAGTTTTTGGAGGATATCTTTGGATATACGGCTTCTGAAAAGGACAAGGTGGTAACGGAAAACGCGAAGATCCAACCGAAACCGTTCGCGCTGTTATTTGAAGAGGAAGGAGACGTTAACGGCACGAAATATGTGCTGTATAACTGCATCTGCACCAGACCTTCCCGTTCTCTGGCTACTACCACAGAAACCACCGAACCGCAGACCCAGACCGTCAGTGTAACAGCTTCTCCTCTGTCTGACGGAAGAACTATGGCTTATACCACGGACGAAACACCGGCTGGGGTTTTGACCGCATGGTACAGCGAGGTATGGCTTGCGGATACAACGGGAGGCGCGGGCTGATGGAAAAAGTAATCAAAATTGATGGAAGGGACGTGGGGTTTAAGGCTACGGCTTTGACCCCACGCCTTTACCGTCACAGAATGGGCCGGGATATTATCCAGGATCTAAACAAGCTGAAAAAAGCGTACAACAAAGCTTTGTCTCTGCCGGATACCGCCACCGATGAAGAAAAAGAGGACGCTCAGCTTTCCAGCCTGGATCTGGAGATTTTCGAGAATGTCGCTTACATCATGGCTCACCAGTATGACACAAATATTCCGAATAACCCTGAGGACTGGCTTGACGAGTTTAAGACATTTTCAATCTATGAGATCCTTCCAAGCGTCCTTGAGCTTTGGGCTATGAACGAAATGCAGACCGCAAAGCCTAAAAAAAAATAGTTCCCCGGGACCGTGAAATGAACGGTTCTATTTTTATGCTCAGGTGCGCCGAGCTTGGATTATCAAAAGAGGATTTAGACGATATGACCGTCGGCATGGTTTATGATCTGACCACAGAACAGGCCAATGACAACGAGAAATATCCAATCAAAGGCGCGCCTGGTTCCATGAAACAGTTCTTTGCGGGAGGTGGAAAAATTGGCTGATAGAATAAAAGGCATCACGATAGAGATTGGCGGCGATACCACTGGGCTTTCGAAAGCGTTGTCCGGTGTAAACAAAGAGATAAAAGACACCCAGACACAGCTAAAAGATGTCAACCGTCTTCTGAAAATGGATCCTGGAAACACGGAACTGCTCAGACAAAAGTATGATCTTTTAAATAAATCAATCGACAGCACCGAAAAAAAGCTTGATACATTAAAACAAGCAGAGAAGCAGGTACAGGATCAATTCAAGCGCGGTAAAGTCAGCGAAAGCCAATACAACGCTTTAAAAAGAGAAGTGATCGCCACCGAAAGCAATCTTAAAAATTTAAAATCTGAAGCACAAAAAACGGATAATGCTATTCGTGGGATTGATGAGAAACCCGTTGAGGAGGTCGCAAGTGCTGCCGATAAAGCGGAAACCTCTTTGAAAGATGCGGGTAAAGAAGCATCTAATTTTGGGGATTACTTAAAAGCCGGGGCGATTGTCGAGGGTTCAAAAGCAATTATATCTGGAATGAAAGATATTGCAGACGAATCCCGTGAATATATGAAAATCATGGGAAGCCTGGAAATTTCAAGCCAGGCAGCCGGATATACTGCTGAACAAACCGCGTCGAGCTATAAAACTCTTTACGGCGTTTTAGGCGATGACCAAACAGCGGCCACTACTACTGCCAACTTGCAGGCGTTAGGCCTATCTCAAAGCCAGCTAGACCAAATCATCAACGGCACCATTGGCGCTTGGGCTACTTATGGGGATAGTATTCCAATCGACAGTTTATCCGAAGCGATCAACGAAACTGTAAAAACCGGAAATGTCACAGGCACATTCGCGGACGTTTTAAACTGGGCCGGCACCAGCGAGGACGAATTTAATGCAAAGCTGCAAGCGGCGAACAGCGAATCGGAGCGGGCGAATCTCGTCTTGCAGGAATTAGCCAATCAGGGATTGATGACTGCCGGACAAGCCTGGCAGGAAAATAATGAAGCTTTGTTTGAAAACAACCAGGCTAACGCAGATTTGCAAGAACAACTTTCCGAGCTAGGCGAAACTGTCATGCCTATTATTACAGCGGTCACCCAAGGAATCGCAAATATTCTTTCATGGTTTAACAATTTAAGCCCGGAAGTACAAAACTTTATCGGCATTGTACTGGGACTTGTGGCCGCGATCAGTACAGTTATCGGGGTGATTCAAGGTATAAGTGGAGCATTAGCACTTTTATCTGCGAATCCAATCTCACTAATCATTATGGCTGTTGCCGCTCTAGTAGCGGCTTTTATTTATTTATGGAACAACTGCGAGGAGTTCCGGGAGTTTTGGATTAACCTGTGGGATACCATCAGCAGCGCGTTTTCCGCTGTTTGGGACGCGATTGTGAATTTCTTTACCGTTACCATACCGGACGCATGGAACAGCGTCGTTGACTTTTTCTGGCAGGGATATTACACATGGCAAAGTATCTGGCAGAGTATCGGGGACTTTTTCAGCGGAATCTGGGACGGGATCGTCAGCTTTTTCACTGAAACCATTCCCAACGCTTGGAACAGCCTGGTGGATTTCTGCTGGCAGGGATATTACGCCTGGCAGGAGGTTTGGCAAAACGTCGGCGATTTCTTCAGCGGAATTTGGGACGGAATCGTCGGATTCTTTACAGAAACGATTCCAAACGCCTGGAACGGCTTAATGGACATTTTTAATAAGATTGGAAGCTGGTGGTCTGGTATTTGGAACGGCGTAAGAGATACGTTCTCCAATGTATTTAATAGCCTTGTTAATATCGCCAAGCAACCTATCAACGCCATTATCGGACTGATCAATGGAATTATAGACGGCCTAAACTGGATGATTGGAGGGCTTAACCAGCTTTCCTTTGATATTCCCGACTGGGTTCCCATTTTCGGCGGCAAAAAATTCGGGATTAACATTCCAACCATTGGCAAAATCCCCTATCTCGCATCCGGCGGCGTATTGTCCCAAGGCTCCGCCGTAGTCGGAGAGGCTGGGCCTGAGCTTCTTACTATGATGGGAACTAAGGCGGTTGTTCAGCCTCTCACCGCTTCCACAACCACCAACACAAATTTAGGCGGCGTCAATATCGTCGTATATGGAGCTCCCGGACAAGACGTAAGAGATCTGGCGGACATTATCATGGACGAAATGCAGTCTGCCACCATGCGAAAGGGGGCCGTTTGGGGTTGATTAATTGGTTTATTTTCGATGGAAAAAACAGCCGCGATTACGGGATCTATATCAGCGGAAGCGGCACCTTTAATGCTCCTGAAATGGATATCACAACGGTTGAAATCCCGGGAAGGAATGGCGATCTGACGATCAGTAACAACCGGTTCCGCAATATTACCGTCGAATATCCGGCGTTTATCCGAAAACAGTTCCGGCATAACGCGGCGGCGGCAAAGCTTTGGCTTTTAAGCAAAACCGGATACTGTATTTTAACAGATACCTATCACCCTGAGTTTTTCAGAAAAGCCAGATTTACCGGCCCAATGGATTTTGACACCCGGTTTTTAAACTACTCTGCGGAATTTACGGTTTCATTCAACTGTATGCCGCAAAGGTGGCTGGTATCAGGAAGCTATCCGATGACGCTTACAGCGCCTTATTCCTTAACTAATCAATACTGCCCGGCCCTCCCTCTGATTACCGTTTACGGCAATGGAGCGGGGGCCTTAACTATTGGCGGCAATATTATTCAGATTTCAGAAATCGATGAATACGTGACCCTGGACAGCGATACCCAAAATGCCTATAAGGGAACGGCAAATAAAAACAGCACGATCAGCCTGGCGTCTTTCCCGGTATTACAGCCCGGAAAAACAGGGATCAGCTGGAGCGGCGGGATCACGACGGTTGAAATTACTCCAAGGTGGTGGACTGTATGAATCCTGTTCTATACGAAAGTACGGAAAGCACATTTGAAACAAACGGTTTAGGCGTGCTGTCTGATACGATTTCCTGTCAGGTAGTTGAGGAAAGAAACGGAATCTTTGAGATCACTCTGGAATATCCGTTGACGGGAATCCATTATCAGGAAATCAAACAGCGCCGGATTATTTTTATAAAGCCAAATCCCTATGAGGATCCCCAGCCGTTTCGGATTTATAGGATTACAAAGCCTTTATCCGGAAAAATCACTGTTTACGCGCAGCACATCAGCTATGACCTTTCCGGAGTTCCGGTTTCCCCCTTTTCCTCCGGCAGCGTAACCGGCGCGCTCTCCGGGTTAAAAACGAACGCCGCCGTAACAAATCCTTTCAGCTTTTGGACGGATAAAACATCAACCGGAGATTTTGCCGTTACCGCGCCTACGTCTACGCGGACATTGTTAGGAGGTTCAGACGGTTCTATTTTAGACGTGTTCGGCGGCGAGTACAAATTTGACAGATGGACCGTGCGCCTTTATAACAATCGTGGTAAAAATTCCGGGGTATCAATCCGGTACGGAAAAAATCTTATGGACTTACAGCAGGACGAAAATATTTCTAATGTTGTAACCGGGATCTATCCTTATTGGCTGAGCAGTGAGGGAGAACTTACCGAGCTTCCTGAAAAAATTGTAAACGCCCCAGGCACCTATGATTTCACCAGAATTTCGGCAATCGACTTTTCCGGCGATTTTGAGGAAGCGCCCACGGAAGAACAGTTGCGGGACAGAGCCAATGACTATATTTCCTCAAATAATGTGGGCGTTCCTACAGTCAGCATTACAGTGGAATTTCAGCCCTTGGAGCAAACGGAGGAATATAAGGATATCGCCTTATTGGAGCGCGTGAATCTGTGCGATACCGTGAACGTGGAATATTCCGAACTAGGCGTATCCGCAACCGCTAAATGCGTGAAAACTACTTATGACGCGCTGAAAGACAAATACATCAGCATTGAACTGGGGGACGCTAAAACAAATATCGCGGATACCATTATCCAGCAGCAACAGGAAATCAATGAAAAGCCCAGCGTATCATTTTTAGAACAAGCTGTTATCAACGCCACGAATTGGATTACCGGAAACAAGGGCGGTTATGTAATATTCCAGCGCAACGCAGACGGACAGCCCTATGAAATTTTAATTATGGACAAGCCGGAAATCGAAAAGGCTGTAAAAGTATGGAGATGGAATCAAGGTGGCCTAGGATATTCTTCTAACGGATATGATGGGGATTATTCAACCGCTATCACTCAGGACGGCGCGATTGTTGCTGATTTCATCACAACAGGAACACTGCAAGCCAATTTAATTAAATCCGGAATTATACAAAGCCGTGACGGGCGTGCGTATTTCAATTTGGATACGGGACAAATTTCGGCGACGCAGTTAATTGCGCAATCTAACGCTTTCGGGCAATATTCAGCTTATATAGGACAGGCCTCGCTACCGTCTGGGGGTACTGTTTCCGGATTTGTTATAACATTAAATGGAAACCCTATTGCCAATATTGTTGGATCGGATAATATATCGCAGTTAACTTTATATAATGCTCAAACTAATACTTCTTTTGTAGTAGATTTAATGGGGGGTGTTAATGAAGGGACTGTCTGGCTATCTGTAAACGGAGGTAGTGGAATATATTTAACAAAAGACGGTATTCAAATTAACAGTAAAAATGTTTCGTTGTTAGGAGACACATTAAAGTTTTTAAATGCTACAATCACCCCTGCGGATTGCTACAGCGGAAATTTTCCGGCAGGAAGCTATAGGGTCTATGTAAGCAATGGATTAATAACAGACGTGCGATATGATCCATAAGGAGGGATAAAATGATTTACAAACAAATAACGCTAAATCCCTGGGAGCCTCCTCTTGGAGAAATCCGGGTGATTCAGGAGGAAGCGGACGGCAGAGACCTTATTATTAATCTAATAGATGATAACGGCTCGCCTCTTGATTTAACCGGGAAAACGGTATCCGTGTACATACAGAAGCCGGACAACACCATGATCTATAATTCCTGCGAGGTGGAAGGAAACCAGGCGACCGTAACCCTCACCCTTCAAATGATGGCGGTATCCGGCCTTACCAAGCTGTGCGAGCTTCAAATCATTGACACAGACAACCATACCTTAAAGGTAACCCTTCCCCCTCTGCGCATTATCAAGAGCAATTATGACGGCGCGATCGAGAGCACAGACGAATTTTCCAGGCTGGCGGAAGCTCTCAACGAAGCGAACAACGCCACAGGGATCGCCAGTGAAGCCGCGGATAAGGCCAATGAGGCGGCTCAGTCAGCGAACACGGCGGCTCAGGCGGCAAATACTGCGGCACAGTCTGCTAATACCGCAGCCGACGCCGCAACTTCAGCAGCGGAATCCGCAAATTCACAGGCACAGGCGGCCCAAACGCAGGCGGCCTATGCGAAAACTCAAGGAGACTACGCTAAAACCCAGGGGGAAAACGCGGAAGAAATCTATAACCAGTTAAAGGACATTGACGTGGCTTCTCTCCAAGCCGATCTGGACGCGTTGGAAGCAAGCAAAGGGCAGCCTAACGGCCTTGCAACCCTAAACAGCTCCGGCAAGCTGGCTCAAATGCCGTCTGCCTCTGATGTGGGAGCCTTACCAATTACCGGCGGAGAAATGCAGGGAGCATTAAAGCTGAAGGCCAATCAGTACGGCGGCAGCGGACCAGCGGACGAAAAATACGCATTAGACTGCCAAAATTCTAATATCGTTAATGTAAATCGTATCTTGACTGCCGACCCAGCGGGAAGCGCAAGCGAGGGGTGGGGCTTTCAAAGAGAAGATGATCCAGATGCCTATGATGTTATTTGGGCTTCAAACGGTACCCTGTATTTTACCCCGGGCTTTAAATATAACACGCCTCCTTATCCAGCCAATCAAAGGGTTTTAGCCACAACAGATAATATCGCTTTAATGAATTATCTGCGGCAGGAATACAATAAGCTGAAAGAATCCGAGGGCACCCCTACTCTGAACGATATCATAAATGGATTTGGCTTTTGTTACAACGATTCAAGTAATGGAGCGGGCCTCGACGGTACATATCTTACAGTTTCCGGAATGCTTGATAACAAATACCGCTTGCAGCTTTTAGGCCAGTATAACGGGAGCAATTGGCTGGCCTATCGAACCAGGAACGGAGATGAGCAGAGCTGGAATCCCTGGCACAAGGTTTTGACCGACAACATCAACGCAACGATCAGCGCGCAGCACGGCTACAGCGGCAGCGCTCTTCCGCAGATTTATGGAAACGGTTCAGTATTGCAATTATCATGGGCGAATAATTCCAGCGTAGGGGTTGTTCTGGGAAGTGGGGCGTTTAGAGACGCTGGAGACGGCAATATCAATTTAGGGGCCTCAAATCATAGATTCGCCACGGTATTTGCTAAAACAGGTTCCATAAACACTTCCGACCGGAACGAAAAAAATACGATTGCCGATATTGACCCGGAACAGGCTGAAAAACTCATTATGGGACTAAAACCCAGCACGTTCAAATATAACGACGGCACCAGCGGAAGAACCCACTGGGGGATTATTTCTCAGGACATTGAAGAACTCCTTCCGCAGATCGGAATGACCGACATGGACTTTGCCGGATTCATCAAATCCCCCAAAACGGAGGATTATTACGAAGATGTTTCCGAGACTGTCACAGACGAGGAAACCGGAGAGGAAAAAACTGTAACACGGAAAGAGTTGAAAACCCGAACCGTAGAGGGCGAATATGTATACGCTTTGCGTTACAGCGAATTTATTGCCCCTTTAATCTGCATGGTGCAGAAGCAGCAAAAGCAAATTGAGAATTTAGAGCGGCGTTTATCCGCTTTAGAAAACAAGGAGGAAGCAAAATGAAAATCATTCAAAATTTAGCAGACCCTTCCCGTTACTCCGTTAAATGCCCTTATGCCATGACTCCTACCAGGGTAGTGGTCCACAACACCGCCAACGACGCACCGGCGGCGAATGAAATCGCCTATATGATCCGTAACGACAATGAGGTTTCTTTTCATTACGCCGTGGACGATCAGGAGGTAGTTCAGGGCGTGCCGGAAAACCGGAACACCTGGAACGCCGGAGACGGAAACGGCAAAGGCAACCGGGAGGGGATCGCCGTGGAGATCTGCTATTCCCTGTCAGGCGGTGAGAAGTTCACCAAAGCGGAGCAAAACGCCGCTGAGTTTATCGCTTCTATCTTAAAACGCTATGGCTGGGGAATGGACAGGGTAACCAAGCACCAGGATTACAATGGAAAATACTGTCCCCACAGAACCCTTGACCTGGGCTGGGACAGGTTTCTGAAGATGGTGGAGGCTCATTTAAACGGGGACAAGCCCGCGCCCTCCCCCACTCCAGCTCCCGCGCCCGAGCCGGCAAAAACGGTAGATGTATACTACCGGGTAAGAACCAAGGCGGACGGCTGGCTTCCCG
>ENA-OUOW01001023-OUOW01001023.1-human-gut-metagenome-genome-assembly--contig:-NODE-1023-length-20797-cov-13.934047_pt1 | contig 20797 bp, 18 predicted proteins | sample MGYA00237938_ERZ548769 | MGnify/ENA primary metagenome ERZ548769 (study PRJEB26490, sample SAMN05356870) | human gut metagenome | biome: terrestrial biome; feature: human-associated habitat... | reverse complement strand
ATATTTTTTTCTCTTCCGCGGACAGTTCCTTTGCTTTTATTATTTCTGATTCTGCTCCTCAATCCGTTCGGCGAGGTCGGTCAGGTAGACCCAGCGCTCGGTTTTTTCTTCGAGAGCTGCTTCTGTTTCTTCTTTTTGTGCCATCAGCTCAGCGAGCTTTGCGGAGTTGGTGGCGTTTTTCATCATCTGGTCGTCAATGGATGCTATTTTTTCTTCCAGAGCAGCGATATCATCGTCAATGGTTTCGTACTCGCGCTGTTCCTTAAAGGTAAATTTCAGGCGGATCGGACGGTTCTGCTTCCAGTCGTTGTTTTTTTCTTTTCCGGAAGCTGCATCCGTGGCGGTACCTGTATCTTTTTTTCCTGTCCCGGCTGCGGATGCAGCTGTTTTTGCCATTGCTGTTTGAGCAGCTTTCTCCGGAAGTTTGCCAAAACGGCGTTCTTTTGCCTCGAGGTAATCGGTATAGCCGCCTTCATACTGCAAAAGATTCCCGTTTCCGTCAAATTCGAAAATCCGGTCCACGACGTTGTCGAGGAAATAGCGGTCATGGGAAACGGTGATCACAATGCCGACAAATGTGTTCAGGAAATCCTCGAGCACGGTCAGCGTCGGGATATCCACATTGTTGGACGGCTCGTCGAGGATCAGGACATTGGCTCCGCTGACCAGGACTGACAAAAGATACAGACGGCGTTTTTCGCCGCCCGAGAGCTTGGAAATCGGGGTATACTGCATATCCGGAGTAAACAGGAAGCGTTCGAGCATCTGGGATGCGCTGATGCGTCCGTCACGGGTCTGCACATACTCGGCAATGTCTTTGACGTAGTCGATGACGCGCTGGTTTGTGTCCATATCCGGCTCTTCCTGGGCCAGATAACCGATGCGGATGGTATCACCGATTTCGATGGTTCCCGCATCCGGCAGAACCTCGCCGGTGATCATGCGAAGCATGGTAGATTTTCCGCAGCCGTTCGGGCCGATGATACCGACACTCTGGTTGCGGAGAAAGATGTATTCAAAGTCCTTCATCAGTGTTTTGTCGCCGAAGGCTTTGCTGACGCTGTGGAATTCAATCGTTTTCTTTCCCATGCGGGTCTCGACCGCATCCATCTCTACGACAGCGTCCACAGTCGGTGCGGTGCCGTTTTTGAGTGCTTCAAGGCGTTCCAGCCGGGCGCGTTGTTTTGTGCTTCTGGCACGGCAGCCGCGTTTGGCCCATTCGAGTTCCATGCGCAGGATGCTCCGGCGTTTCCGCTCGGAAGCGAGCTCCATTTCCTCACGCTCGGCTTTCAGTTCCAGAAAGCGGGAATAGTTGGAATCGTAGCTGTACATTTTTCCGTGGCTGATTTCGAGGATGCGGTTTGACACTTTATCCAGGAAATAACGGTCATGGGTGACCATAAAGACGGTTCCGCGGTAATTTTTCAGATAATCCTCGAGCCAGGAGAGCATTTCGTTGTCAAGGTGGTTGGTCGGCTCGTCGAGGATCAGGACATCAAAATCAGACGCAAGCACTTTTGCCAGGGCAACTTTGCGGCGCTGGCCGCCCGAGAGCGTATCAAGTTTTGCGTCGTATTCGGTAATGCCAAGCTGCACAAGGTTGCTCTGCACCTGCCAGTCCTCCTCATCGCCGGAAAGGGCATAGGACAGCACGGTGGCATCCTTCGGGAATTCCGGTGTCTGCGGCAGGTAGGCCATTTTGAGGTTGTTCTGGCGGATAATCTGGCCGGAATCCGGTGTTTCTTCTCCCGCTACCATGCGCAGCAGCGTGGATTTTCCGGTTCCGTTGATTCCGACGATACCAACCTTGTCGCCTTCCTGCAGACCGAAGGAGGCATCGTCAAAAATCAGTTTATCGCCGAACAGTTTGCTGATGTGTTCGATGTTGATGATATTCATTTGCACAATTCTGCAACGGTCTGGTTAATCACCTTTCCGTCTGCTTTACCTTTCATATCTGCCATAACGGCTTTCATAATCGCGCCTTTGTTTTTGGTTGCCAGCACGTCTGCGAATTTCTCCTGAATGTAGGCCTTGACTTCGTCTGCGCTCATCTGTTTCGGTGCGTACTCGCTGATGACGTCATAGCGGAACTGGTACTCTGCCTTTAAATCCTCGCGGGATGCCGGGCAGGTGTCGATCTGTTCTTTTACGGTTTTCAGCTCTTTTAAGATCACACGGTCTACGAGCTCCGGTTTGATGTCATCACGGCAGCCCTCGTCGATGGCAACCTTCTTGGCTGCGGAGATCAGGGAAGAGATGGCCTCTTTTCTTGCTTTGTCTTTTGCCTTCATTGCTGCTATCATATCACTTCTTAAGGTTTCTAATTCCATTTTTGCTTCCTCCTGATATTTTTTACTGTTGTTTTGAATGCAGTCTGAGCTGTTTTCAAATACGCTCAGAGCGCGTCTGAAAAAGGCTTTTCGTGAGTTGCTGTTTCAAATACGCTCTAAAGTATAGCACTTCTTTTTCCGCTTTTCCAGTCACTTTGTCGTATAGCATTCTTATTTTCCCCATGGAAGACGATGCTTCGTTACCTGGATTGCCTGATGCGGGCACATTTCCTGGCAGCAGAAACAGCGGATGCACTTTTTATAATCGTAGACCGGCGGATTTCTGCGGCCGTTATCAAAGCGGACAGCTTTCCCTTCCACCGGGCAGCTCTCGACGCAGACGCCGCATTTTTTACATTTTTCTTCTATGATATAGGGGCGGCTCTGGAAGACCCCAAGGATCTCAAGCAGGTCGAGGGCTCCTTTTTTGCGGGCTTTGCGGCGGTCGACGTTGAAGTTTGGATTTCCGTACTTTCTTTTCAGTTCTTCCTCGGATATGGTGCCATCCGCTGTCACGATTTCGATGCGGTCGTCGTGCCACGTTCCAAGGCCGAGCGTTTCCCCGTAGAGATTTGTCGGCACATACGACGGATCGAGGTTCACCAGATGGCAGAACACGGTATCCAGTGCGATCGGATCGGTGGACATAAGAAGAACTCCCATCGAAACCGGGTCGCCGGAAGTCGGGCCATTGCCTTCCATTGCTACGATGCCGTCGCAGATATAGAGGCGCGGGGCGACTTTCTGATTCAGCTCGATCAGCATGTGTGCGAAGCTCTCAGCGTTCGGATACTGCGTGTGGCCGAGTTTTTTGTAGACGCCGCTGATGCAGCCGTACTGGTTCTTGACAGCTCCGGTGATGCGTTCCAGCGCGTGGGTTTTCATTTTGCTGACGCTGATGAGGGCGTCGCAGTCGAGTGCATCTTTCGCAATCATCAGAAATTTGCCATCGGCGGTTTCTACGCGCTCGCTCGTAAGGAAATCCTTCAGCGGAACGTTGTGTTTTTCCAGCACCTCTTTCAGCCCGGCTTCCTTTGCAATGCCCTCCGGGGTGCCAAGGCCGCAGGAATCTCCGCAGGAAATATTCTCATAGCCATTTTCCTGCAAAATCGTGATCAGGGCATCCATGACTTCCGGGTCGGTCACGACGGCGCGTTCGCGTTTTGCGGAGCGGACGAGGTTCGGTTTTAATAAGATATTCTCTTCTTTTCCGATCAGAGATTCCAGGCCGCCAATTGCTTCCAATCCCTTTTGCAGGCTTTCCTTTACGCGCGCCTGCTCATAGTCGGGACAGGCAACCACTGCCACTTTGCTTTTTTCCATATTCACCTCATGTTTTTCTATATTTCAAAAGAAGCTGCGATCCCCTTACCGGTTCTCACAGCTTCTTCGTATATTCACACAGAATATGTTTTTACTTATGCTACTTTGCTTTTTGCAAGCTCAGCCAGTGTTGCAAATCCTTCTGCATCGTTAACTGCCATGTCAGCCAGAACTTTACGGTTCAGCTCAACGCCTGCCAGTTTCAGACCATACATAAATTTGCTGTAGGACAGACCGTTCATTCTTGCTGCTGCGTTGATACGAGCGATCCACAGCTGACGGAACTGACGTTTTTTCTGTTTTCTTCCTGCGTAGGAGCTGGTCAGTGCGCGCATTACGGACTGTTTTGCTACTCTATACTGTTTGCTTCTGGCTCCTCTGTAACCTTTAGCCAGTTTTAATACTCTGTTATGTTTTTTCTTAGCGTTCATGCCGCCTTTAATTCTTGCCATTTCTTATTTTCCTCCTTGATCTGTTGGGCGTAACTCTACCTTGCAAAAATTACATGTAAGGTAAGATTTTCTTCATGTTCTTTACGTTTGTTGCATCAACAGTAGTCTGTTTTCTCAGGTTTCTTTTTCTCTTCTGAGATTTCTTGGTTAAGATATGGCTCTTGTAAGCTTTATTTCTTACTAATTTTCCTGTTCCTGTTGTTTTAAAACGCTTTGCAGCTGCTCTGCTTGTTTTTACCTTTGGCATTTTAATTTCCTCCTTGATATTGATTCAAATGTATTTTAACGTTTAGCCGTCAAAAACATGGTCATGCTTCTGCCTTCCACTTTCGGCGCTTTGTCAACCGTTGCAATATCGGACAGACTCTCTGCAAATTCATCGAGGATGTATTTGCTGCTGTTCATATGTGCCATCTCACGGCCGCGGAAACGAAGTGTTACTTTTACTTTGTCTCCCTTTGTAATGAACTTACGGGCTGCACCTACTTTGGTATTAAGATCATTGGTGTCAATGTTTGGAGAAAGGCGAACTTCCTTGATTTCAATTGTTTTCTGTTTTTTCTTTGCTTCTTTTTCCTTGCGGGCCAGTTCATATCTGTACTTTCCGTAGTCGATAATTTTGCAAACCGGCGGTTTCGCTGTCGGAGCAATTTTCACAAGATCCAGACCTGCTTCCTGTGCTTTCAGGTACGCATCTCTGGCAGACATAATTCCAAGCTGTTCTCCGTTCTGACCGATCAGACGAATTTCTCTGTCTCTGATCTGCTCGTTAATCATTAATTCGCTAATTGTAGTGCACCTCCATCATTATAAAAGACTGTGTTCCCGCACTTTCGCGGCTTAACATAAATCAAAATTGGTTCACCGGACCAATTTTGATATGCAACGCAAGAAAAGTGGATAGACAGACTATCCACTTAACATTGTACATAAATCTCTACACAAAGAGAACTTAAGATCAATATTGGACCGTAGTCGCGTGTTTGCGCTAGGGTGAGAGTGGATACTCTACTTTCTTTTTCTCAGACTATTGCAGTATAGCACTCTCCCATCCTGTTGTCAATACTGATTTTCGCATTTTTTCGTATTTATTTCCCGCAGCCACAGCGGAAGGAGCTGCACTCGGTTTCCTGGCAGCTGCATGCGCTGTCTCCGGCGATATGGATATCTCCGGCTTCGCATTTACAGTTGTCGTTAAAGGTACAGTTCTGCGCCTTGCAGTCGACACCGATTTTCGTACAGCCGCAGCCGGTGGAGTTGGACATCGTGCCCTCACCGCGCTCCTTGAAGCTCTCGCAGCACGTTTCCATGGAGCTTTTGGCTCCGCTTCCGCCTACGCGGATATCTCCTTTGGAACAGAGCTCGTTCTGGTTGTAAACACAGGTCATAGCGGAACAACTTAATGCTGGCATAATAAATTACCTCCTGAAATTTAGTTTTCTGCGGTTTCGCCCGCATAGAAACCATTATTTCCAAGAGGTAATTTTTTATGCCTTATTTATTTGATAATACCAGTGTCCAAAGTTTGGAAATCCGACGCAAGCAAAGCTTGCACGAGGATTTTTAAATTTTGGACACGCCAAAACATGAGTAAGTAGCCATTTTTCGAAGAAAAATGAGCGGAGTACGAATGTTTTGAAGATTGCGGGAGTACGAAGTACGGAGCAATCTGGTATCATAGGTGTCAATTTTTTTGACACCTACCTTATTTATTTTCTTTTGTTTCAACAGTAACCGGGCGGTTAACGCGGCTTGCGATTTCTTCTTTGATATCTGCGATAAACTGCTCCAGGCTTCTCTGGCCTTCATCACCTGCAAAACGGCTTCTGACAGATACAAGACCTGCCTCTTCCTCTTTTGCTCCGGCGATCAGCATGTATGGAATCTTCTGTCCCTGTGCCTCACGGATCTTATATCCGATCTTCTCGGAACGGGTATCCATCTCTGCGCGGATGCCTGCCTCGTGAAGGGCGTCCAGAACCTTCTTGCCGTAATCTGCGTATTTGTCGGAGATTGGCAGAACCTTTACCTGTACCGGTGCAAGCCAGGTTGGGAATGCACCTGCAAAGTGCTCGATCAGGATACCGATGAAACGCTCAACAGAACCGTAAACAACACGGTGGATCATAATCGGACGATGTTTCTCGCCGTCTGCTCCTGTGTATTCCAGTTCGAATCTCTGCGGCAGCTGGAAGTCAAGCTGGATGGTACCGCACTGCCACGTTCTTCCGATGGAGTCTTCCAGATGGAAGTCGATCTTCGGGCCATAGAATGCGCCGTCGCCTTCGTTGACTACATAGTCAAGGCCAAGGTCATCGAGTGCGCCGCGGAGACCTTCGGTTGCTACCTCCCAGTCCTCATCGCTTCCCATGCTGTCTTCCGGACGGGTGGACAGCTCTACGTGATATTTGAATCCGAACAGTTTGTAAACCTGGTCAATCAAGTTTGCAACGCCTTTGATTTCATCTTTGATCTGCTCCGGTGTCATGAAGATATGGGCATCGTCCTGGTTGAAGCAGCGTACACGCATCAGGCCGTGCAGCTGGCCGGATTTCTCATGACGATGTACCAGGCCAACCTCTGCCAGACGCAGCGGCAGATCACGGTAGGAACGAGGCTCGGATTTGTAAACGAGAACGCCGCCCGGGCAGTTCATCGGTTTGATTGCATAATCTTCATCGTCGATGACGGTGGTATACATGTTTTCTTTGTAGTGATCCCAGTGACCGGAGGTCTCCCACAGGCGACGGTTCAGGATGATCGGTGTGGAGATTTCTACGTATCCTGCTTTTCTGTGGATTTCACGCCAGTAATCCATCAGTGCATTTTTCAGATCCATTCCTTTTGGAAGGAAGAACGGGAATCCCGGGCCGTCCTCACTCATCATAAACAGGCCGAGCTCTTTTCCGAGTTTTCTGTGGTCACGTTTCTTTGCTTCCTCGATCATGTGGAGGTACTCTTCGAGCTCTGCTTTCTTTGTGAATGCAGTTCCGTAGATTCTCTGCAGCATCTTGTTTTTCTCGCTGCCTCTCCAGTATGCGCCTGCAAGGCTGGTCAGTTTGAAGGCTTTGACCGGCTTTGTGCTCATCAGATGAGGGCCTGCGCACAGGTCCGTGAATTCACCCTGGCGATAGAAGCTGATGACTGCGTCTTCCGGCAGATCTTCGATCAGTTCTACTTTATATGGCTCTTCTTTTTCTTTCATGAAGGCGATGGCTTCTGCTCTCGGCAGCTCAAAACGCTCCAGTTTCAGATCCTCTTTTACAATTTTCTTCATCTCTGCTTCGATTTTTTCAAGGTCTTCGCTGGTGAGCGGAGTCTCTCTGTCTACATCGTAGTAGAATCCGTCTGCGATGGACGGTCCGATGGCCAGTTTGGTCTCCGGGTACAGTCTCTTGATGGCCTGTGCCATGATATGGGATGTGGTGTGACGGAATGCTGCTTTTCCGCCTTCATCGTTGAAGGTCAGAATGGAAAGATTGCAGTCTTTGTCGATCACGGTACGAAGGTCTTCTACTTCGCCGTTTACTTCACCTGCACAGGCCATTCTTGCAAGGCCTTCGCTGATGTCTGCTGCGATCTCAATGATGGATTTCGGTTCGGAGTACTCTTTGGTACTTCCATCTTTCAGTGTGATGATCATTTGCTTTACCTCTTTCTTTGTATATTTTTCGCAAGCGTGTTTCAGAATTTTTATACTTTTTACAGCAACAAAAAAGTCCCTTCTGACACGCTTATGCTGTCAAAAGGGACGATGTATTTTCATTCACCGCGGTTCCACCCATTTTGTTTTTTCAAACCACTTCATTTGACGATAACGGAATCACCGGGCCGGATTGGGGCCGCTCAGAGCTGGTCTTCGATCACGTTCCTGTTAAAACCCTTGCACCACAAAACGGGGTTTCTCTCTGTCACATTCGCTGTGATTTACTCGTCTCTTCTACGCTTTGTTTTTTGTGTTCGGTGCTTTTTGGCTCCCGATAGTTTTAGATTATATCACCCAATGCGTGGTTGTCAAGACCTGCATGGGCGAAAAATTTATTTTTCCGGCGATTTTTGTCCTGCTGTCTGCAGAGCAATTTTTTCTTTTGCTTTTTCCGGCATTTCCAGCAGGGCAAACTCGTAAAAGATGCCGTAAATATACGTGATTCCACGGATATCGCCCAGCGCTTTCGGGCGCTCGACAACCGGTCTTTCGCTCCCCTGCTGTAATTCCAGTACTTTCTGATATGCACTCCGGACGGAGCTCCAGACAAGGCTTTTACTTTTCTCCCGGCGGTCGATCCAGAGTTCTTTGGTGTAGGTGCCGCTTCTTCCATATTTCATATGGTAGGAATACGGCAGACCGGAATACGTATGGAATTCAAACTCCTGGAACGCGACAACGCAGTCCCACAGGGCTTCTTCTGTCCGTTCCTCATGAAGCCTCCAAAGAGCCTGTTCTCTTTTTTCCTGTAAATTTTCCTGTGCTTCTTTGTTCTCTTCCATCTTTTTTGTCTTCTCCGTCGTATCCTTTATTCCACCAGAAATTGATCCAGCTCTGCCGCGACCACCGGATTGATTTTTACCTGAGGATGATCGATTTTTCTTCCCTGTGTGACGACCATCTCTACTTTGCGGAGAGCACGAAGATCCTCAAGCGGGTTTTCGGCGGTCACGATAAGATCGGCGGATTTGCCGGGCTCGATGGTTCCGGTTTCGGCTCCGATTCCGGCCATTTCGGCGGCGCGGGCGGTTGCGGTGTAAAGCGCGAAGGCGTTGGAGACGCCGACATATTTATGGATGTAAAAGAGTTCCCTCCAGAAGTCGTACTGCGTGATCCACGGACAGCCGACATCGTTTCCGAGGACGACGGGGATGTCGTTGGCGATGGCTTTTTTCGCACAATCTATGATTCCTTCGAAAACAACGTTACCATTGAACTGCTCTACCTCAGTTGCGTTGGTGATGGAACGGTCGAACAGCGCATACGGCAGGGCCGGGGACAGTGTCGTACATAGAAATGCATTCTTTTCTTTGAACAGGCGAATCATATCGTCATCCATTTTTGCACCGTGCTCGATCGAATCCACACCGTTTTCCAGTGCCACGCGGACACCCTGCGGCGATTCGACATGGGCGGCGACCTGATAGCCGAGTGCATGCGCCCGGTTACAGACGGCTTTTACCATTTCCGGTGCCATTTTGAGTTCTCCCGGAACGCCTTTTTCTTTGGCATCCAGCACACCGCCGGTGATCATCAGCTTGATCAGGTTGACATTTTCGCGTTTTGCCTCATCTACATGGGCGACTGCCGCATCGATACTCTCTGCTGCGATCGCTACCGAACCTGCCATGTGCCCGCCCGGTACAGAGATTCCCTCGTTTGCGGCAAGGATTCTCGGGCCGGTCTTTTTACCGGCTTTGATTTCATCGCGCAGCCGTGTATCGAAAGTGCCAAGACCACCGACCGTGCGGATCGTGGTAACGCCGCTTAGCAGTTCATCTTTTGCGAAGCCTGCTACCATGCGGTAGGCGATCGCGCGGGAAATTCTGTTGCTCATCAGGGTTTTGACGAGTTTTGCGTTGTCGCGCTGCTTCTTCTGCGGTTTTCCGTTGCCTGCGAGATGGACATGCATGTTGATCAGTCCGGGCATGATGTATTTTCCCTGCAGATCTATCTCCGTATAGCCGGAAAGTCTGGTTTCTTCCGGGACAATCGCTGCGATTTTTTCTCCTTCCGTCAGAATGATCAGACCGGTCTGAACCTGCATATCTTTCGTTCCGTTTAGGATTTTTCCGTTTTTGTAGGCATATTTCATACTCAATTCCCTCTTTTCTGCCAAACGTATTATGTTTTATTTTAACACGTCAGAGAGGGATTTCGCGACAGAAAAATCGTTTTTCTCTGTTTTTTATTTTTCTTTTATTCTGCCCTGCATAACTGCCCTCACACCGCCGAACAGAACACCGGCAACAGCCCATAGGATCCAGGTTTTATCCCATTCTCTCGTCTGGAAGCTCCATGCAAGATAGATGGCGGTGACAATACACCAGTAGGCGGTTGTAAAAACTTCTGTTTTCTTTTTGTATCGTTTTTCTTCCGGTGTATATTCGCCTTCCTGCAGCAGGATGACGTAGCTTCCATTTATGGTGCTGACCCGCACAATGAAAAAGACACCAACGGCGACCAGAAGCAGCAGAATGGATACGGTGGCTGTGATGATGTAGTCCGGCTGGCTGAATGCAATGGCAGCGAACATCGGGATAACTGCCAGAATACAGAGGGTAACACCGGCGGCGATTCCTCTGGTAAAGGTGCTTTCGTAGTCCTTTTTCCGTTCCTGAACAAGGCCGGTTACACCATAGGCAGTTTCTATTCTCTCCTTTTCCAGATATTCATACTGCTGTCCGTGAATACTGTAGGATACGAAAATCACAACAGCAGCGGCAACCAGCAGCAACAAAACGGAGATGCCTGCTCCCGTTGCCATGTTTTCGCTGATGTTTCCTATATGGGAATCGGAAAGTCCGGCAAGGAAGATCAGCAGCGCCGGGCTGATGATACAGAGCGCAACAGCTCCGGCGAGTGTCGGCCCTGTTTTCCGTCTCCATTCCATGAACGCGTTTGCTTCTTCCATCGATACACTCCGCACGGATGACTCCTCTGCGGCGTATTCCAGTATTTCTGTTCCTGTCTCTGATTTTAATTCGTCTTTTAACAGATAGTCGGTGCTGACACCAAAGATTTCAGCAAGACGGAGCACTTTCTGCAAATCCGGCGTGGACTGTGCACTCTCCCATTTGGATACCGCCTGCCGCGAGACGGAAAGTTTCTCCGCCATCTCTTCCTGTGACCATCCATTTTTCTTTCTCTCTTCTGTGATTTTTTCTGCCAAAATCATATTTGTTTTCTCCTGTTTTCCAGCTCTTTTTCAGTAATCTTTTTGCTGCAGCTCACAGCCATTCCATTCATTTCTGTTTTGGAAATGGATTGGCTGTTTCTGCTTCAAATCCTATCATTTTTTTCGGTTGCCTTCTACCAAATCGGGCTGGAAATGTGTCAACTGGCGGTTGCAGATGCTTATTTTTCAAGGATTTCCCGCATCTGCTGCATAATTTTTTTAATTTCATAAACCGATACGCTGTTTACGACTTCAAAATTGATCTGCTTTTCTTTTCCGCTGTATTTCACTTCATACTCTCTGGCTTTTTTTTTGTCATGGTCTTTGTACCGTGCTTTGCCGATCAGATAAGCATCTGAATTGGCCGTCTCGGGGTAGCCCGGGCCTTTTTCCAGTTCAAACAGCTCTTTCTTTTCTTTTAGATCCTTTTCCAGTCTGCTCAATTTTTCCAGAAACACCTGACAGACTTCAGGATAATGTTCTCTGATGTATATCAGATTTTTGTGCAGACATGTTGCGCTTTTTTCCATCAGATGACGTTCTGTTTCGTTCGTCAGATAATCAAACTCTCCCAGCTGTACTTCATCCCCCTGAATGGACCGCGCAAGCTGTTCAAACCAGTACATCTGCCGCGGCATACTGTCCGGGAACATGAAATATGTTGAAAACTCATGATCAATCATCGGCGCCAGACGCAGAATCTTATCGTCTTCACGGCAGACAAATGCGATGTTTTCGTAATGGTAGTTCTGATCGCCTTTCAAAATCGAAACGAGAATCTGCAGTACCAGCTCCTCCGCCATCGCCGGATGGGTCTGGAAATAGTCGGATTCGAGGATTTCGGTGTAGTCGTAGAACATCTGGCAGTAATTGACGTAGTCATCAATATGGACTTTGTCGTCAGGATATTTTCGAAAGAACTCCAGCAGATTCAGCAGATGTTCTCCTTCCCCGTAAATCATCGGTGAAACTGTTCCATAATCGTAATATTTCTCCACCTCCGCCTCATACCCTTCGCAAAACGCAAGCTGATACTGCGGCGCCGGCATAAAATACGCATCAATCACCCATGACCAGAAAACCTCAGCATAGGCGAACAGCGGCGTAGACAGCGGTTTAGATTTTGTAAGCGGTTTAAAAACAACATCTCCTTCAAAAACCGGAAAATGCTTCTCCCCTTTCACAACCCCCACTGCCTCCGCTTTCAGATTGCCGGAACGGGCAGAATACTTATATTTCTTTGGCAGATAGGATGGTTTCTGTTTCATCTTAATCCTCCTGCAATGCTGCCAGATATCCCAGGATTCGTTCTTTTTTTCTGTCTGACAGATTCCGAAAGCCTTCCAGAATGATTTTTTCTGTTTCATTTCCTGCGCTCATTTCCGGATTTCCCGCATTTCGCTCTGTCTCATTCTCCCCCAGAAGTTCATACGGCGTAACCTTCAGCACTTCGCAGATTTTCAGTATTTTATCCGCCGACGGATTCGTGCCCTTTCTTTTCCAGTCGCTGATGGTGCTCTGGGAAATTCCGGTTTCTTCGGAGAATTCTTTCTGGGTCATGCCGTTTCGAAGAATTAGCTCAAAAATTTTTTCACTGATCATTTTGTATCTCACCTTTTTCACTTAGATTTTGTTTTACTATACCATAAAATTTCCTGCCCGTCATTTCCTCCAATGCTGAAAAAACGCCTCTTCCTGCGCTGTGCGGATTCCGTATTTTCTTCTGGCGATGTAGAATTTTGATTTCCAGCTTGAGGTCTGCACCGAGATTGCGGTGATGTGATGGAGGCGGACGATGTCCATGTAGGGGAGGATAGATATTCCAAAACCATTTTCCACAAGGCCGGTGATGACTTCGATTTCTTCGGCCTCACACACGGATTTTACCTGGATGCCCTGTTCGGCGAAGATCTGCTCTTGGAGGCTGCGGAAGCCGCTCGTCCTGGAAAACATGACCTGCGGATACTTGGCTGCTTCTTTTAGTGTGATGTTCTCTTTCCCCTCCAGCGGATGACCTTCCGGGACGGCGGCCGCGATGTAAGATTCCCGGAGGGGATAATATTCGAGTTCTTCGGATTTCAGCAGTTCTGAGCAGAAGCCGATATCGTATTTTCCATCCAGCAGACCCTCCTCGATCTCTGGGGTCAGGCGGTTGTAGATGATAAACGGGAAGGTCGCGCCGAATTCCCGCAGCATATGTGGTATTGTTCCTGCCGCGAGCGGATATACGGTTCCGATCCGCACTGTCTTTTCTTCCGTCCGAAGGCCTGCCGCCCGCTCCTCCATTCGAAGATATGCGTCCAGAATCTCCTCGACATCCTGCATCAATTCTTTTCCGTAGCGGCTCAGGCTCACGTTTCGTCCTTCTTTCTGGAAGAGCGGAACACCGTACTCGTCCTCCAGTGTCTTGATCGCATGGCTGAGCCCCGGCTGGGAAATATTCAGCGCTTTTGCCGCTTTTCCATAGTGCTGCAGTTTTGCCAGCTCTGCAAAATATTTTAAATACTCGATATTCATAGATAGCCTCTTTTCCTGTTCTGCATCTATCATACCACTTTTCATTTAATTTTAGAATCAATTCATTCAAAATAATCATTTGTTTTTATCGGTTTCTGTGTCTATAATAAGCATAGTTTCAAGATCTTAACGTAATTTCATTCTCAGGAAAGAAGGATTTTTACTCATGAACACCAGAAAATTTCATCTTCCAGGCGAAGCGGCGCTTCTGATCGTGCTTCTGATCAACCCTCTTGCCATTGATCTGATGTCAAAAAGCGTATTTGGAATTTCAACAATTTCCTCCGTGCCGCTCATCCTCAGCACAGCGTTTCCAGTTTTCAGTTTCGGAACGTGGAACTATATCTTTCAAACGCTGCTTGTCATCACCCTGATGGTCCTGAAGCGTTCGTTCTGTCCCGGCTATCTGTTTTCTTTTGTTGTCGGCATCGGATTCGGAAAAATGATCGATGTACACAATACCTGGGTTACCCTGCTGCCAAATGTTCTGTCGCTGAATGTGGTCTGCTTTTTCACCGGATTTCTTCTGATGTGCTTCGGCATCTGCCTCGCCAACAACTGCCTGCTGCCGATTGTCCCGACCGATATTTTTCCGCGGGATCTGTCGGAACTTCTGCATAAAAAGCATAACCAGATCAAGACAACCTTTGATCTCACCTGTCTGACAACGACCGTAATCCTGTCCCTTGTAATCCTTCACCATCTTTACGGAATCGGCATCGGAACTTTCTTCTGTGCTTTTATGACGGGACGAACCGTATCTCTGGTTCAAAAATTCATTGGAAATCATGTAGAATTTTACCGTCTGACGAAAAAAAATGGTAATGCCTGGGAAAAAGATGCGCCATGCATAAAAAAATTGCCCGAATTCCAGTTTTTCTGTTGAAATTCGGGCAGTTTTTTATGCGTTCTGCTCCGCTTCTACTTCCCGGTTGATCTCATCCTCGCTGTCAGCCATGGCCTGCATTGTCATAGTCAGCAGTTTTTCCAGCGGCCAGTCGAGCTGCTCGGCGCCCCGCTCAATGACTTCCCGCGAACATCCAGCCGCAAAGCCTTTGCTCTTATATTTTTTCTTCAGGGATTTCAGTTCCATATCTTTTGTACTCTTCGAAGGCCGCATCAGCGCAGCCGCCCAGATCAGGCCTGTCAGCTCATCTGCGGCAAACAGCACCTTTTCCATCTCGTGAACCGGCTCCACATCCAGCGTCACGCCGCACTCGATGGTAATGCCGTATCCGTGTGATACAACACCATGAATGATATCCTCCGATACGCCGCCTTCCCGCAGAAGTTCCGGCGCTTTCAGACAGTGCTCGGCCGGATACAGTTCAAAATCAATATCATGCAGCAGGCCGACAATTCCCCAGTGCCCCTCTTCTGCTCCATAGCCGAGTTCTCTCGCATACCATTTCATCACAGCCTCTACGGTAAGCGCATGCTGAATATGGAAGGGATCTTTGTTGTATTTTTTTAATAAGGCAAACGCCTTGTCTCTTGTAATTTCACTCATGATCTGTTTTCTCCTTTTTCTTCCCTGATTTTCCAGAATCTGTGAATCTGAATTGTAATTTCATCCATTATATACCCATATTCATACCGTATCAATAGGTTTATTCAGACTTTTTCCTATCCCCCATACAAAAAACGCTGCTTCACTCCCCCTTTTCGGAAGATGAAGCAGCTTTTTTTTCTGCAATCGTCTTACAGCAGTTCCGGTTTCAGCCGTACGGCGAATTTTATTTCGTTTTCTTTCAACTGATACTTCTCCAGCAGCATCGGTCCGCAGCTTGCCGATCCGATTCCCGCCTGGCGGTAGTCAATGCAGAAAACAGTGCTTCCGCACGACTTAAGCTCATAGTTATGCGCTTTTTCCGTCAGCTCCTCCTGCGTATAAACGGATGCCTGGAAGGAGAACGTTTTCTCTCCCACTGCCGTCAGCACCACGCGGTCATTGGCAAGGCTTGCGTAATCACAGTCATAGTGGCTGCCGTTCTCCTGCGGGCGGATGTAATCCTCCTGCTGTTCTGCCGGTGTGCTGTGGAAAACGCCGTGATAGCTTGCCTGGTGCTTATCCACGTAGCTCTCCACCGGGCCGAGGCCGCAGTAGGTCAGTTCTGCAAACGATTCCGGCAGGAACAGGCGCAGGCCAAAACGCGGCAGAACCGGGAATACCGGGTCTTTCTTTGCTTCTACATGGACATCGGTCGTTCCGTCGCTGTAAATTGTCCATTTAATCACACCTGCAAGGATCCGCTGCAGAGCCGGAGACGAAATCGAATAGCTTGTCTCGATCTCCACGCAGCCGTTTTCTTCTTTTGCCGTTGTCTCATACGCCCGCGTCACGGTGCGGTCATACTGCGCACGCATCCAGGTATTCTTGATATTGCGGTCATTGTCTGTCGGCGCACGCCAGATGTTCAGCTCCATCGGGCGGTCGAGCAGATTCTGGTTGGCATAGCACATTCCCTCGAACAGGCCGGTGAACTTATTATAGGTATAGCTGAACTGTTCCGTCGATACCGTCAGATAATGATCGTCCTCTTTCCATCCAAACGAAGCCGTTCCCTCCGGGCGCTTCATCATCTCTTTTGCCTTCTGGTTCTGATTGTCTTTCGTTTTCACCGGAACTTCTTCAAATCCCAGTTCGAACTGCTCCGGCAGCACCTCAGTGGCCTGTTTCTGATACCAGGTAACCTTCAGCGCACATTTTCCCTGCTCCGGCACGGAAATGGCAAGCGGAATCGTCTTCTCACAGCCTGCCGCAAGCTCCAGCAGTGCTTCATCTGTAATCTTACCGCTCTCCGTCACTTCGCCGTCCACAAGCACCTCATAGCCGAGCACAGCGTAATCTTTCAGATTCACAAAATTCATATAGTTTTTGATGGTCAGTGTACCCTTTTCGGCATCATATCCCGTCACGCGCACCGGACGATACACGTTTTTAAATTCCATCAGTCCCGTATGCGGTGTGCGGTCCGGATAAACAAGTCCGTCCATGCAGAAGTTGCCGTCGTGCGGATACTCGTTGTGGTCGCCGCCGTACGCGTACATCTTCTTTCCCTCGATCGTTTTTCCCATATCAATTGCGTGGTCGCACCACTCCCAGATAAAGCCGCCGCACATCTTCTCCTCGCTGTGGATCAGTTCAAAGTAATCTTCAAGATCTCCCGGGCCGTTGCCCATCGCATGGCAGTATTCGCACATGATATACGGCTTATCCCCATACTCCACCAGCTCTTTTTTGATCTCCTCGAGTGATGGATACATGCGGCTGTAGAGGTCGAGGTTGCTGTAATCGTATTTCTTCGGATCATCCACATACCGTGCCGACTCATAGTGCGTCAGACGCGTCGGATCAAATTCCTTCGTCCACTTTAAGGCCGCCTCAAAGGTACAGCCGTATGCGCACTCATTTCCCATCGACCAGATGACAACGCTCGGGCGGTTTTTATCGCGCTCTACGCAACGCTGTGTGCGGTCTACGGTTGCCTCGGTAAATACCGGATTGTTCGCAATTAGTTTATTCCAGTTCTTCGCATACTCTTCCCAGCCCGTGTAATTCGCATAAATTGCCTCTGTGCCGTGGCTCTCATTGTCCGCCTCATCGATGACATAAAAACCGAGACGGTCATAAAGCTGATAACAGTACGGCGCATTCGGGTAATGGCTGGTCCGGATCGCATTGATGTTGTGCTCTTTCATTACCTTCAGATCTTTTTTGATCTGTGCAAGGCTGATTGCAAATCCCGTCACCGGATCGCTGTCGTGGCGGTTTGTTCCGTGGAATTTGATCTTCACGCCATTCAGGTACAGCACACCGTCCTTCGCGTGGATCTCACGGATGCCGACATGATCAGTGATCACCTCACCCGCCGTCTCCAGCACCAGCGTATACAGATACGGCTCCTCGGCATTCCACAGATGTGCATCTTTTACATGCATCTGAACCGTATCGCCGCCAAACGCTGCCTCTGCCACAAGATGATTTTCTGCATCAAACAGCTTTGCCGTTCCTTCCTGCGGTTCCCCGTCATTCCAGGTAATCGCAATCGAAACTTCTCCATTCTGGTACGATGCATCCGGCGCTGCCTTTACAAAGTAATCGCGGATGCCTTTTTCTGGTCTTGCAAGCAGATAGACATCGCGGAAAATGCCGCTCATGCGGAATTTGTCCTGATCCTCGAGATAGCTTCCATCGCACCATTTCAGCACCAGTACGGCGATGGTGTTGGTGCCATCTTTTAAGAAGTCTGTTACATCAAATTCACTCGTAGAATGAGACACCTGGCTGTAGCCGACGAAGCTGCCGTTCATCCACACGTAGAAACAGGAATCCACGCCCTCAAAATTCAGGAATGCCCTCGGTGCTTCCTCCTGTTTTTTCCACTCGAACGTTCTCACGTACGCACCGCACGGGTTCTCATACGGCACATACGGCGGATCCACCGGGAACGGGTAGCGGACATTCGTATACTGATGGTGGTCATGGCCATAATTCTGCCAGACGGACGGCACCGGAATCGTCTCGAATGCAGAAGTGTCGTATCCTTCTGCGAAAAACTCCTCTTTTACATCGTAAACACTGGTAAAATAGCGGAATTTCCAGTCGCCGGAAAGCAGGAAAAAGCGGTCCGACGCCTCCCGGTTCTCCACCAGATCCTCCATGCGGCGGGATGCCGGAATGTAGTAGGCACGGTTCGGCATGGTATTCACATGCAGGTGATCGAAATCTTCGAAATATTTTGGAACAATCATCTCTTTATTAAGTCCTCCTTATTCTGTCTTTTGTTTCCAATATCGGCACCGAAACACACGCGGTCCCGGTGCCGATCAGGTTTTCTGTTATTCTTTTACTTTTTCCATGCAGGAAGAACGCCTTCGTAATTCATGCCATAACCGTAGTCATAGTTATGTCCTTCGCTGTCAATATAGGTTTCCATATCCAACGCACGGTCCTCGCTCTGCTCCTCAACCGCATCCATATCCTTCGGCATCTGGATCGGCAGACGGCCGGTCGGGTTGTAACCGCCGAAGACAACGTCGAGCACAGCGGCTCTCGAAACACCGAACTCTGCGACGATCGCATCGGCTTCGGCTTCAAATTCATGCATCACCATCGGGTTGTTGACGGTTGCGCAGACGATCACCGGCTTGTCGCCCATCGCGCGGCGGCATTCGAGAATATTGTCGAGATCAGCCTCGTTGTAGGCAGTGTTTGTCTTTCCAAGATAGCTGCGGTTCGTGAAATTCTCGCGGAAATCACCGCCGGCAATGCTCACCTCACGCGCTTTTTTCGCCGTATACGGGCGGTACTGCAGTGTAATCGGCAGATATCCGTTGCCGCCGTTCGCAAGATCTTCGGTGGAATACGGGTTGCATGCCGGGCTTTCGATAAATACCAGCGCCACATCGGCCTCCTCCGGTGATGCCACGCGTGTACCGTACTTGGACGGCAGTCCATCCGGCAGCGGATCTTCGGTTTTTGCCGGCAGATCGATGCGGAAGAACGCTTTGGACGGTCCGATCTTTCTCTCCGGAATATAAACCTTCAAACCTTTCTTCAGCGGCAGCACACCCTTCTGTCCTTCCGGTGCACGTTTCGCACTGTTTTTCAGCAGGACGATGGATTTCTGCTGTGCCTCATAGCCATGGCGGCAGAACTCTTCGCATCCTACAATCTTTGCGGATTCTTCCGGATCAAGATACGGGTCCTCAAACAAGCCGCAGTGGAAAATGTTGATCAGAAGACGTTTGGCGGACAGCTCCATGCGCTCACGCATCGCTTTCTCGCCGTATTTCTCACAGCCGATCTTATATGCCTCGACAATCGGACCGGACTCGCTGTTTCCGCCGAACTGGTCAACGCCGTTTGTGATCGCCAGCAGACACCGTTCTGCCTCGGTCATATCCTGCACGCCGTAGCAGCGGCTTCCAAATCCCTCAATCGTCTTCTCCGGATCCTGGGTGATGCCCCAGTCGGTGCAGACAATGCCTTTAAATTCATATTTTCCGCGCAGCAGATCCTTGATCAGGTACTCGCTGTAGGAGTTTCCGACGTTCTTGCCGTTTTTCTTGTCCACGCCGTAGGATACGGTGTAGTACGGCATAACCGCGGATGCGCAGTCGGTCGGTCCGTCCAGGTGGAAGGCTGCCTCGGTAAACGGTTTTAAATGCTCCTCAAAATTTCCGGTCGGATAAACGGCAAACTGTCCGAATGCATAGTGTGCATCGCGTCCGGCCTCTCCGGTGCCGCCGCCCGGCCAGTGTTTGACCATCGTGTTGACGCTGTCTTTTCCCCAGCCGTCTGCTTCCCCTTCCGTTGTCTGCATACCGTCACAGTACGCTTTGGTAAGCTTTTTGGACATCTCCACTTCTTCGCCTAACGTATCGACAAAGCGCATCCATCTCGGCTCGGTGCAGAGGTCGATCTGCGGTCCGAGTGCCGTTGTGATGCCGAGTGCCCGGTATTCACGGGAGGCATCCTTTGCAAACTGTCCGGCTACTTCCGGGTCAAAGCATGCTGCAAAGCCGACACCCTCCGGCCATTTGCTGATCTCGCTTCCGCCGCTCTTGAACTCTGCGCCGGAATCCTTTGCTCCGTTCCGCGGATCAGAGGAGAGGTTGATCGGAATACCATACGGCAGTGTCTCTGCCCGTTTCTGCAGCTCATTGCTCCATTTTGCGGAAATCTCCGGGCTTTCCACGTTCGTCAGCAGGATATGGCGGATGTGCTCGTCCTCCAGAAATTCTTTCTGCTGATCGGAAATCGCATACGGTTCTTTACCGGATTCCAGATACGTTTTTCCGTCAAACGTTCCCTGGAACGGTCCGCCCGGCATCGGCGGTACGGCCTGATGCGGTGAGTACAGCATAAGACCCGCGATCTCCTCGATGGAAAGACGGCCCGCAAGGTCTGCGGCTCTCTCTTCATCAGAGAGACGCCAGTCCTCATACGGCAGCAGTTCACCGGTTTTTGCCAGGTCTTTAAAGTAATATCCATCTTTTTCCAATACTTTTACGCCGGACTCTTCTGCCCAGGCGATCGTTTTTCCGCCCTCCTGGCTGATCCGGTGGATTCCGTTTTTCGTTGTTTTCTCCATAAGTTTCACCCTTCTTTTCCCAATTTATTTTATTTCAACTCACAGTCGGTATTTTCACGGAGTCTGACATGTCGAGAATAGTTCGACTGTGATTTGCCTCATGTCAGTGGAGGATACCGATTTCTCTCCGCCTGCCACTGCCGTTATGTTTCTTTTAACAATTCATCCCACCGCTTTAGAAGCGGGGG
>ENA-OUOW01001009-OUOW01001009.1-human-gut-metagenome-genome-assembly--contig:-NODE-1009-length-20958-cov-10.359613_pt1 | contig 20958 bp, 19 predicted proteins | sample MGYA00237938_ERZ548769 | MGnify/ENA primary metagenome ERZ548769 (study PRJEB26490, sample SAMN05356870) | human gut metagenome | biome: terrestrial biome; feature: human-associated habitat... | reverse complement strand
AAAATGCCGGTTTGTCCGTAAAATGCGTTTTGCTTACGGACAAATCATCAAAAATTGGCGCCTTGTCCGTAAATTTGAATGAGATTTCGACCAGATCAGTTGAACAGCACCGTATTTAAAAATGCCGGACAAAAGCCGGCGCAAATCGACCGCCTTCGTTCGGTATTTCAAGAGAGAAACGAGACTTTTTCACCAGCCTCTTTACTTTTTCTTAACCTGTTTTTAACCAATAGGAAACAAATTCCTGTTACAATCAGAACATGAAAAGTTTCAGATTCCCGCTTCTTCTTTTGGGTTTGAGTTTTGCCATTCCTTTCATCGGCAACCTGTCCTCCTACGTCGATGAATACGGGATGCTTCACGAACCAGGTTTCTTCACGATCATCATCGGTGAAATTCTCTTCGTGATCGCCATCGTTTCTGGCGTCATCACGGCTTTGAAACTTTTGAAGAAGCACTAACAAAAAGAGCTCGAGAACAAATCTCGAGCTCTTTTCGCGTTTTGGCTAATTGTTTTCAAGCAGGAAATCGTACAGCATCCCATGCTTGATTGCTTTCGTGTCGATTCCCAAAACCTCTGCGATCGCATATGCGTATGCCAATGCGGTTGCCGGTCCGCGACTCGTCACAAGATGCTTTTCTTCATCGATGACGACGATGTCTTCTTTGAATGAACCGTTGTCAACTTCAGAACTGATATCATCATTCATGCCTGGATACATCGTGTATTTTGCCCCGTCAAGCAGACCGTATCTGGCAAATGCCATCGGAGCAGCACACATTGCCGCATTCCACTTGCCGTCTTCCTGCCTTTTGACCATCAGCTTTTCAAGCCTGCTTGAATCGCGCAGATTTTGGGCGCCTTTAAGTCCGCCCGGAAAAGCCACGAGATCATAGTCAAGCAGACTCTCATCAACAGTCTTGTCGCACGTTAAAAGAATGCCGTGATCGCCGTCAACTTTCGTTTCAAACAAACCAACCATGTCGCATTTGACATTCAGACGACGCAAAACGTCAACCACTGACAAAGCCTCGATTTCTTCACAACCCGGTGCCAAAATTACCGCTGCTTTTTTTGTCACTTTAATCACTCCAATCTGTTCATACCTGAATTATATCAAATTTTGCTTATGCAGAACACGTTTCGGAATCATCTGAGACCTCAATCAAAACCCCTGCATGGTTCGAAATGCGCGGACCGATGTTTCCGTCAAAACAAATGCGACTGTAAGACACTTCATTTTGCGCATTCGTCAAAATATAGTCCAAACGCTCAGAAATTCCGCTGTCATCCCATCCGTCAAGTTTGCCGCGGACGGTCATGCCGTCGCCTTTTGAAATTGCGGAACAGTATGTATCCTCAAATTCCTGACACATCAGCGTATAGCTTCCCGTATCAACTTCTGCGTCAACATTGAAATTCCCGAGCAGATATAATGGACGATTGCTCAGCCCCAATCCCGCAATCGTTTCCATCAAATTGCTCCACTCATGCCGAAATTCCAACGAATTTTCACCGTTAAAATGCACGGCCGCCACCACTGTTTTCATTTCATCGGACAACTGAGCCAACAAAACGCACCTTTTTGTCAGATTACCCGCAAAATCGCTGCTTGAAATCAAAGTACTGTGAACGTTGGTCAAACAAAGACGCGAAAAAAGCGCAACTCCCCATTCAAGTCCGTTTGCTTCTCCATAGGCCGAATTCCACGACCATTTAAAATCAAGCTTCACTTTTTTCAACGCTCTTGATAAACGATAGGCAAAATTGTCCTTCTTGATAATTGCGTTGCCTTCCGCTGGTTCTTTATACCCCAATGATTCCAATTCGTCTTCAGCGATTGCCGATTCAAACTGTGACTGATTTGCTTCTTGCAGCGACAAGACGTCAATTTCTTCTCTGACGATCTGATCGACTATTTCTTGAATCTGCCTGTCAGAATCATAATCTAACAAAGAATGGCAATTCAACGTCAGCATCCTCATTGATCATGCCCCCTAACTCAAGTGAAATAACTACATAGTTTATTATAGTTTCTTGAAAACGTTATCTCAAGTTGTTTTGACACTTTTTACCTCCTTTTTCAATGCGAACGAATGTTTTTGACGTGTTTTTTAAATACAGTTCCGCCAAGCAGCTGCTCAATCAGCAAGCGAAACTCTCAATCAAATTTACAGCCAGACTGTTTTGGGATATTTCCATCATGGAAAGTGATTGTCCCGCATACGCAAAAAACCGGATTAATCTGCAATTAATTGCAAATCATCCGGTTTTTCAATTTGAGGCATAGTTTTTTTCGAAGCCTCTAAAATTATTTTAGTTCCTTGATTTTTCCCACGTTTCTTCGAACAAGGCATAGCTGAAATCATCCGTCGTAGGAACAACGGCATCTGCTTTTCCGAGTTCTTCAGGGTCGCCAACGGCCACGGCCGTCATGTTTGCCGCCTTGATTGCGTCAACTCCGGCAACTGCGTCCTCAACGCCGACACAATCTTTCGGATCCAGCGAAACAGCACGAGCACCAGCCAAGAAGATATCCGGCGCAGGCTTGCCATGTTCGACCTTCGAAGGATCTGCAATCGCGTCAAATTTGTCAAACAAGCCCAGTTTTTTCAAAATAACTGGAGCATTCTTTGATGCAGAAGCAACGGAAAGCTTGACGTCATGTTCTTTCAATTCTCCTATCAAACGCGTGATTCCCGGAAGAATGTCGTCTTTTGTCAGCGTATCGATAGCTTTCAAGTAGTAGCCGTTCTTTTCTGCCGCCAGCTCTTCGACTTGTTCATCCGTGTATTTGTCACGAAGACCGCCAAAGTCCAAAATTCGTTCCAAAGATTCGATTCGGCTGATGCCCTTGAGCTCCGTTTCAAATGAAGCCGGAAGTTTCAACCCCAGTTTTTCGGAAGCCAGCTGACTCCACGCTGCAAAGTGGAATTTGGCCGTATCGGTAATTACGCCGTCTAAATCAAAAATTGCGCCTTTCACGTTCTGATCCTCCTTATTTTGCCGTAAGTTTCAAATCTTTTCCATTCAGCTTGATCGTCAAATCATCGCCCTTGAGCAAGTCGATCTGCGTGCCTTCCTGGCTGACGCTGATGCTGAGCAAACGACCGCGGAAGTTGATTCTGAATTTGTAGCCCGTCCATTCCTTTGGCAAGAACGGAGCAAACTGCAGCTCATCATCAATGACGCGCATGCCTGCAAAGCCTTGGACGATTGCAAGCCATGAACCGGTCATGGACGTGATGTGCAAGCCGTCGTTCGTATCGTTGTTATAGTTGTCAAGATCCAAACGCGCAGTTCTTGAGTACATTTCAAAAGCCTTGTCTTCTTTGTGAAGATCGGCAGCCAAAATGGCATGGATCGATGGCGAAAGACTTGATTCGTGAACGGTCAACGGTTCATAGAAATCAAAGTTTCGTTCCTTTTGTTCTTGCGTGAAGCGCTCAACGAAGTAGTAGATACCTTGCAAAACGTCAGCCTGCTTGATGTATGGCGAACGCAAGATGTGATCCCATGACCAATGCTGATTGAGCGGCAATTGATCTTGCGGAAGATCCTTGACCGGTGTCAGGTCTTTGTCAAGGAACGTGTCATGTTGGACGAAAATGCCCAATTCCTTGTCTTCCGGCAAGTACATGTTGTCGGCAATTTCATGCCACTTAGCACGTTCTTCTGAAGTCAAAGCCAATTCTTTCGTCTTGTCATCGGCAACCTTGTCGGCAACTTCATTCGCATAGTCCAAGCACCACTTGGCAAGTATGTTCGTATACCAGTTGTTGTTGACGTTGTTTTCGTATTCGTTCGGGCCCGTAACACCGTGGATCATGTACATGCCCTTGCGCTTTGAGAAGTGAACGCGATCTGCCCAGAAGCGTGCGATGCCGACCAAGACGTCAAAGCCGTCGTGCGTCACGTATTCCGTGTCGCCCGTGTAGCGCGTGTAGTTGTAGATCGCATATGCAATCGTTCCGTTACGGTGAATTTCTTCAAACGTGATTTCCCATTCGTTGTGGCATTCAATCCCGTTGAACGTCACCATTGGGAACAATGCGCCAGCCAACCCTTGCTGCTTGGCGTTGTGGTATGCGCCAGGAAGTTGTTCGTGACGATATTCAAGCAAGTTTCTCGTCACTGATTGATCTGCCAATGCCAAATACAAAGGAACGGCAAAGCCTTCAGTATCCCAGTAAGTAGCACCGCCGTATTTTTCACCGGTAAAGCCTTTTGGTCCGATGTTCAAGCGCGCGTCGTTTCCATAATAGGTCGAGAATAACTGGAACAAGTTGAAACGAATGCCTTGTTGTGATTCATCGTTTCCTTCAACGACAACGTCAGCTTTTTCCCAACGCTTTGCCCAACCGTTTGCCTGTGCTGCCTTCAATTCGTCAAAGCTTGATTCTGCTTGTTTTGCGGACAGCTTTTCTCCGGCTGCATCCAAATCTTCAAGCGTTTCGTAGTCACGAGAAGTAACAACGACGACGCGCTTTTCAAAGACCGTCTTTTTGCCTGCTTCAAGAGTACCGGCAAAGACGTTTGAAACCTTGAGATCAGTTTCGACAGGTTCCTTTGCATCAAGATCAGAAACGTTTTCCATCAACATTTCCGTTGTAAATTGAGGAGTGCCGAAATTGTTTTCGATCGTTTCGGCAACCAGACGACCAGTCGTCTGATCTGCTTTCTTGCTTAAGACGTTCCAGAACTTTTCATCATAGTTTGAGTCTTCGTTGAAGACGTCTGCGTCGATCATTGATTCGATTTCGACTTCAACGTTTGCCGAGCTCAAGTTTTCAACCGTGATTCGATCAGCATAAAGTTCTTTCATGTCGACGCTGATGAATCGTTCAAAATTAAGCTTAACCTTCTTTTCGCCGCGTTTGACAACGTAGCTTCTTGTCAAAACGCCGCTCTTCATGTCAAGCGCAAGTTCAAAATCGCTGAATTCATCTTTGGCCAAATCAACCGATTCTCCGTCAAGCTTGACGTCAACACTGACAAAATCGACCGCGTTGATAACCTTGCCGAAGTATTCAGGATAGCCGTTCTTCCACCAGCCGACGCGCGTCTTGTCCGGGAACCAGACGCCGCCAAGATAGATGCCTTTGTGCGTATCACCGGAATACTTTTCTTCAAACATTCCGCGCATGCCCATATATTCGTTGCCGGTGCTCGTCATGCTTTCCTGAAGACGCTTGTCTTCTTTATTGAACGTATGTGTAATTACTTTCCACGGGTTTATTTCAAAAATACGTTTCATTTACTTTGCCGCCCTTCATTCAAACGTTTTCATTTTCGATTATTATTATATATGCAATCGGTTGCACTTGCAAGACCTTTCTTAAAAAATTTTTCCGAAGCACTGTATTTTTATAGAAAAAAACCGCCGGAAACATTCAGATTTCAGCGGTTTTTCTGCTATATTCTCGTTGATTCGCGCTCGATGACCTTGTGCGGGACGATCACGCAGTTGCTTTCAATTTTAAGATTCGAATCAATCGCAATCGCAGCGGCCTCCGATCCCAAAAAACGCGGGAAAATCTCGACCGAAGTCAGCGTCGGGTGCATGATCTTGCCATATGCGGAATTGTTGAATCCCATCATTGCAAGCTTTTTGCCGTCGATTCCTGCGGCTTCGCACGAATACTCCGTTTTAAACGCCAAAATATCGTCACATGCAATAATTGCCTCAATCTCCGGATAGGCTTTGAAATAATCTTTCAAAGCTTTCGTGCGCTCATGTTCGCCTTCGCTTCCGAGGCTCAGGCTCAACAATTGCCCACCGTGCTTTTTGACGGCATCCCGATACCCCAAAAAGCGATCATTTTGCACGTTTTCATCAAGATCAGTGTAAACATACAAAATGTTTTCCAAACCCTTGTCGTATAAGAATTCCGTCGCGTCAAAGCCGGCCTTTCGGTTGTCATTGTCGACGTAAAGCGTCGTTTCCTGATCTTCATAGGGCGTTCCGATAATAACGAACCGCACGCCGTCTTGCTTCTTGACATACTCCAAAACCTTGTCGCGCGCTTTGGAATAGACGAAGACGAACCGTCTGATGTTGCCTCGCTTGATCATCGTCTCGATGTTTTTGATCAGCTCTTCTTCGCTTTGCCCCGTTGCTACGGAAACCATGTAGTCATGCGCATTGCAGATTGTTGCCAATCCTTGAATAATCTGAATAAAGAACGGGTTGTCGCCAACGGAATCCTCTCTTGCAGGCAAAATAACCCCGATCATGTTTGACGACTTGTTCGCCAGATTTTGCGCTGCAAAGTTCGGTGAATAGTCGAGCTTCGCCATTGCTTTGCGCACCCTTTGTTTAGTTTCTTCACTGATAAGTGAACTGTCATGCATCGCACGTGAGGCAGTCGAAGGAGAAACTCCCGCCAGACGCGCAACGTCCTTGATTGTTGCCATACGTAAGACCTCTCTGTCACATCGTAATAAAAGCGGTTGCATACTTGATATATTAAAAGTATATACCCATAATAAACGCAAAATCAAGCCTATTTTGATTTCATCCAATTGAACTTTAATCAGCGTGCCGTTTCTGAGTGCAAATTCACGGTCTCGCCAGCTTTTGCAAAAAAACGCTGCGTCTGTTGTGCACAGATTGCGATGCGTCAGCTTAATCAGCACGCAAAGATGAGCAAAACATCGATTTTTAAGATTTGCTCGTAAAATCCAGACCTCGGTTACGGGCAAAAAGTTTCGTCATACGGAAATGAAAACAGACTTATTTCAATCATGGCAAGTAATCGTCATGCATACGAAAAAAACGGTTGATTTGCAATTGATTGCAAATCAACCGTTTTTTCAATTTGAGGCATGATTTTTTTAAGCCCCTTCTTGATTACTTGTTCTTGACGTAATTCGTCCCGTCAGCAGCCGGTGCAACCGCCTTGCCGAGGAAGATTACGAGCACGATAATCGTAATAACGTAAGGAGCAACCTGGAACCAGACCGAGTTGACGTGGCTGAGCAACGGAATGTAGGCTCCTGTGATTGGCAGACTTTGTGCCAGGCCAAAGAACAATGCCGCACCCATTGCGCCGATCGGATGCCACTTGCCAAAAATCATGGCTGCCAAAGCCATGAATCCTTGACCGGAAATCGTATTCGACGAGAAGTTCATCGTGATCGACTGAGCCATCACGGCACCGCCCATGCCGCCTAAAAAGCCTGAAATCAAAACGCCCAAATAGCGATATTTGTAGACGTTGATTCCCAAGGTATCTGCCGCCACTGGATTTTCACCAACGGAACGCAGACGCAGCCCAACGTTTGTGCGATACAAGAAGTACCAGCTGACGATTGCGATCAAAATCGCAACGTATGCAACAAGAGACGTCCGCGTAAACAAAATTTTTCCTAAAACCGGAATTTTTGAAAGTCCAGGGAAAGTGTAGGTTCCAAGGCCTTGTTCGATAATCGGAGTTTGACCCTTGCCATTGTAGATGATTCGGGTCAAAAAGACGCAAAGGCCGGGAGCGAGCAAGTTCAAAACCGTCCCTGAAATAATATGATCTGCTCTGAAATTAACCGTTGCAACGGCATGCAAAATTGAAAACAAAAATCCGAAAAAGCCGCCGACAAGGATTGAAAGCCACGGAGTCGCTGCGCCCAACGCGTTGCTGAAGGATAACGTAAAGACCGTGCTGCTGAAAGCTCCGACAATCATCATTCCTTCAAGTCCGACATTGACGATGCCGCTTCGTTCAGAGAACGTTCCGCCTAAAGCCGTAAAAATCAACGGAGCCGCATAAATCAACGTTGACGAGAAAACCGTCATCAAAATTGTTTCTAAACTCATTGGTTGTCTGCCTCCTTTGCTTTAGCGCCTTTCTTGATTACGCCCTTCTTAATCAGCATTTCAAACGCATACTTGATTCCGACGAAGAAAATAATTGAAGCCATCACGACGTTGACGATTTCGGACGGTGTCGTCGAAAGCACTGAAATACTCAACCCGCCAATCTGAAGCGCTGAGAAGAGCAAGGCCGAAAACAGCATGCCGATCGGATTTTCACCGGCAAGCAAAGCCACGGCCATTCCGTCAAAGCCGACGCTTGGCGTAGAGTTTGAAACGGAAATGTTTTGATAGTTGCCGATGCCGTCGAGAGCTCCGGCCAGTCCGGCTAAAATTCCCGAGATGATCATTGCAACGATGATCGTCTTCTTGACGTTCATGCCGGCATAACGCGAGGCAGAAGGATTCATTCCGACGCTGCGCACTTCAAAGCCGGAACAAGTCTTGTTGAAATAGAACCAAACCGCAAATGCGCACAGAATTGCCAGGAAAAAGCCCCAGTGAAACGTTGATCCATGCGTCAGATTTTGCAGGAAATCAGTGCAAAGGCTTGCCTTCTTCGGAATGTTCGGGGATGAGTCGGAACCTTTCGGAGCAAGCCAGGTTTTAATGGCATGGTTTACATAATATAAAGCAATGTAGTTCAGCATGATTGTTGAAATAACTTCGCTCGTCCCGAAAAATGCTCTCAAGACGCCGGCAATTCCTGACCAGATTGCGCCGCACAATGCGCCGCACAAGATGGAGCCGATGATCAGGACGATGCCGGGCAAGGCATGAAAATGCAGTGCGAAAACGACTGCACCGAACCATCCCATAAGATATTGACCAGGCCCGCCGATGTTAAAGAATCCGGCCTTGCTGGAAACGGCAAAACCAAGCCCCGTCAAAAGCAACGGCGTCATGTTGCGCAGCGTTTCGCTGACGGAATAAACATCGCCGAATGCGCCGGCAAACAAGTTAACGTAGTTTTGAATCGGATTATAGCCAAAAACAAGCATCAGAACCGCTCCGACGATAAAGCCGGAAAGAACGGCCAAAAGCGGGATGATTAAGGCATTTTTATTCTTTACCTTCAACATTTTTCCTCCTATTCGGCATCAGCAATCTTCTTGCCGGCCATCATTAAACCTAATTCTTCAGCAGACGTGTTCTTCGGGTCGATTTCGCCGACGATTTCGCCCGCATGCATCACGACGACGCGATCCGAAAGCTTGAGAATTTCGTCCAATTCAAAACTTACCAGCAAGACTGCACGACCATCGTTTCGTTCATCATTGATTTTTTCATGAATGTATTCAATTGCGCCAACGTCAACGCCGCGGGTAGGGTTGGCCGCAATCAGCAGATCGGGTTTGCTTGCGATTTCACGAGCAACGATGACTTTTTGCTGATTGCCGCCTGAAAGAGACCCGACTGCTTCCTTTTCGCTTTGAGAACGAATATCGAATTTTTCAATCAGATCTTTGCCGTTTTGGTTGATGTCAGCATACTCCAAAATACCATGGTTGTTGAATGGCTTTCGATAATAATTCTTCAAAGCAAGGTTTTCAGAAATCGTCATCGGCAAAACGAGTCCGACGACTTGACGGTCTTCCGGGACATACCCGACGCCTGCTTCAGTGATTTCTCTGACCGGATGGTTGGCATATTCTTTGCCATTGATCTTGACCGAACCGGATTTGATTTTGCGCATTCCGGTCAAAGCATCGATCAATTCGCTCTGACCGTTGCCGTCAACGCCCGCAACCCCAACGATTTCGCCAGTGTGAACCGTAAGATCGAGATTCTTGACTGCTTGAAGTCCATGTTTTTCAACATTCAGCCCTTTAACTTCGAGAACCGCTTTTGACTGATCGACCTCTGCTTTGTCGACCGTCGTTCTGATTTTTCTTCCGACCATCATTTCGGCCATCTTTTCTTCGGCAACGTCTGCGACCATCACGTCGTCAATGACGCGACCGGCACGAATCACGATGCAGCGATCGGCAGCCTCCTTGATTTCCTTGAGCTTGTGCGTGATGAAGATGATCGATTTTCCTTCATCAGCCAACGCGCGAAAAATTTTCATCAGCTGGTCGATTTCCTGCGGCGTCAATGCGGCAGTCGGCTCATCAAAGATGAAAATGTTGGCTTTGCGATACAAAGCTTTCATAATTTCGACGCGTTGCTGCATCCCGACCGTAATATCAGCAACTTTGGCTTTCAGATCGATGTCAAGCTGATATTTTTCAGCCAATCGTTCAATTTCCTGTGAAGCTTTTTTGTAGTCGATTCTGCCGCCCTTGAGCGGTTCTTCGCCCAAAATAATGTTTTCCAGCACGGTAAATGCAGGGATCAGCATGAAGTGTTGGTGGACCATGCCGATTCCGAGCTTCTTAGCATCGCGCGGGCTTTCCATTTCGACTTCTTTTCCTTCAACGAGAATCTGACCTTCAGTCGGTTTCAAAAGTCCGGAAAGCATTCCCATCAATGTTGACTTGCCGGCGCCATTTTCTCCCAAGAGAGCTAAAATTTCGCCTTTGTGCAATGTAAGAGATATATCGTCATTGGCTTTGAAATTGCCGAATTTCTTCGTGATATGTCTCATTTCAACGACACTTGTACTCATATTTCCCTCCTAAATTTGATGCGTTCTTCAATAAAAAAGGTGAAGTACCGGCTAATCTTAAAAAACCAGTACTCCACCCGATGCCCCTTAAAGGAGCCAGCGCTTTTAACGCAGATTATTTTGCTTTAACCGTCAAGTCGCCCTTGATGATCTTTTGCTTGTATTGTTGAACAACCTTCCAAGCAGAGTCTGACATATTGTCGTTTACCAAATCAACGCCCTTGCTCTTAAGATCATAGGTAACGATCTTGCCACCAGGGAACTTGTCTTTCATAGCTTTGTTTGCAATATCTTTTGCGGCATTGCCGACTTCCTTAACGGCAGATGCAAGCGTAACGTTTCCGCCCTTGTATGCGCCGTCAGCTTTTTGGTCCTGATCAACGCCGATAACCCAAACTTTTTTGCCGTTCTTGGCAAGGTTCTTTGCAGCCGTAAATGCGCCTGCGCCAGTACCGCCGGCAGCATGGAAAATAACGTCTTCACCGTTGTTGTACATTGCAGTTGCCATTGATTGACCTAAATCGGCCTTCGTAAATGAGCCTGCATATTTGACGTCAACCGTAATCTTTGGATTTACGGCATGAACGCCTTGGATGAAACCTTTTTCGAAGGTTGTAATAACGTCGCTCTTAACACCGCCCAAAAAGCCGACTTTGTTCGTCTTCGTCGTTTCTGCAGCAGCAACGCCTGCCAAGAATGAAGATTGTTCTGACTTGAACGTTACGGAAGCAACGTTCTTGCCGGAAACGACATCATCAATAATAACGAAGTTCGTCTTAGGATTTTGCTTGGCCGTCTTCTTGATGGCCGGAGCAAGCTTGTAGCCGATTCCGAAAATCGTACTATACTTGGCCTTGATCAATTTATTGATGTTTGGAGTGAAATCTGCATCAGAGTTTGATTGTGCGTAGTTGTAGCCGTTTACGCCCTTTTCAAGCTTGTTTTCTTTACCCCATGCTTCAAGACCTTCCCAAGCTGATTGGTTGAAGGACTTGTCATCAATACTGCCACCGTCAGTTACCAAAGCAGCCGTGTGTTTTACCTTTTCGGAACCGGAATTACCGTTACCGCAGCCAACGAGAACCGTGCCGAGCATCAATGTTGCCGCAATGGCCGAAGCGATTTTTTTGTTAATGTGCATTATAGTACACCCTCCAAAACAGATTAATCAATTTACAAATTTTAGTATACATTGTTTTTTTGTAAAATCAATATAATTCTCGAAAAATTTTTCCTAACGTTCGCTTTTAATAGGTTTTAAAACGTATGTAACCCGTGGTATAATCGTAATGTTATGCTGATTGCGGACAGGTAAAAGGTTTTACCTAAATCCCATTTTTCCCAATCAGCTCCAATAGTTCGTATTTTTACGCTATTTCATGGAGGAACATACATGTCTAAAAAAGTTTATTTCAGTCAAGACGGCGGTGTCGATGACATTATTTCACTTTTCCTGCTTCTTCAAATGGATGATGTTGATTTGATCGGAGTCGGCGTCATGGGAGCGGACAGCTACCTGCAGCCAGCCGCAGAAGCAAGCCGAAAAGTCATCGACCGCTTCGGTCATGGCAAAAAACTCGAGGTCGCCTATTCGAATGCTCGTGCAGTCCATCCTTTCCCGACAAAATGGCGCCTCGATGCCTACTCTGAAAACTCTTTGCCTATCCTGAACGAATCCGGGGAAATCAAGACTCCTAAAGCTCCCCTTGCGGCCGATGATGATCTGATCGAAAAACTGATGAATTCAAGCGAACCTGTTACGCTTTTGTTTACCGGCCCGCTCAGCGATCTTGCAAGCGCATTGAAAAAGAAACCGGAAATTGAAGACAAGATAGCAGAACTCATGTGGATGGGCGGAACCTTCCAGGAACGCGGCAACGTTGCCGAACCCGATTGCGACGGAACGCAGGAATGGAACGCTTTTTGGGATCCCGAAGCCGTTTCAGCCGTTTTTTCAAGCAGCATCAAAATCACGATGGTCGCGCTCGAAAGCACGCACAATGTTCCTCTCACGCCGGCCGTGCGCATGTCATGGGCCAAAGATCGCCGTTACCCCGGCATCGATTTTATCGGTAACAGCTATGCCTTCGTCCCTGAACTCAGCATGTTTGAAACGAACTCAACCTACTTCCTGTGGGACGTTTTGACAACATGTGCTTTGGAAGACCCGACTCTGATTAAGCAAAAGACCGTTAAATGCAGCGTCTATACCGACTTTCCGCGTGACGGACGCACGTATCTTGATGACAACGGCAGAGAAGCTCAGCTTGTCTACGATGTCGACAACAAACGCTTCTTTGACATGATCAAGGAACTGGGCAAAAAAACCAAATAGCGAAATGGCAAAAAGAGACTGGGAAAAAAGTCCCGTTTCTTACTCGAATTAAATGAAATACCGAACGAAGGCGATCGGGTTGCGACTGACTTTGTCCGTCATGGCTTCAATTTTCTACACGCATAAAAAATTGCTGTTTTTTAAAAGACGACGCTGCTCAGCCGATTCAGCCAAGATCTCACTCAAATTTACGGACAAAGTGCCATTTTTTGCTGATTTGTCCGTAAATTTTTGGCCATTATGATGGTGATTTACGGACAAAAGCCGCTTTTTGGATCATTTGTCCGTAAAACCGGGTCCGAAACGTCTGAATTTTTACGGACAAACGGCCATTTTTGATCATTTTGTCCGTAATCGACATTTTTCGAGCAGGCCATTTACGGACAGAATGCCCATTTTCATCGATGTGTCCGTAAACAACAGTGATTTCGCCAAATGCAGCGCTCGCTAAATCGGCATGCAAACTCTAAGTCAAATTTACCGCCAGCTTATTTTCGGCTATTTGCATCATAGCAAGCGATTGTCATGAATATGCAAAAACCCGGATGATTTGCAATTAATTGCAAATCATCCGGGTTTTCAATTTGGGCATAGTTTTTTTCCCCAGCCTCTTCCTGAGCGATTTTGCTGGTCTGATCAGAAATTTGCCAACGCAAAAATCAGTACCGCAAAAGAGACTGCATGCTCTGCATTTTCAACGAGATAAACAGCTGATCACGCATGCGCCTTGACTTTATCTGAAATTTCCCTGCTTGAATCTTTTTGCCCGTACAAAATGCGCAGACTGTTCAAAACGGCGAGCACGGTCACGCCAACGTCCGCAAAGACGGCCTGCCACATTCCGGCAATTCCGAGGGCTCCAAGAACAAGGCAGATTGCTTTTACGCCCAACGCAAAGCTGATGTTTTCCCACACGATTTTTCTGGTTCCGACCGCAATTTTCATGACGCGCACAATGGCAGAAGGCTCATCTGACATCAATACGACGTCTGCGGCTTCAACGGCAGCATCCGAACCAAGCGCGCCCATGGCGATTCCGACATCGCTTTGCGCCAGAACCGGCGTATCGTTCAAACCGTCGCCGACGAATGCCAGCTTGTCTTGGCCGTCAAGTTCTGTCTTCAGCTTCTCGACTTCTTCAAGCTTATCCTGCGGCAAAAGCTCCGTTTTAACGTCGTCCAACCCGAGTTCACGCGCCACTCCTTCACCGACCTTGCGCGCATCACCGGTCAGCATCACGATTTGCTGAACGCCGGCTGCGCGCAGATCGCTTACTGCTTCTTTTGAATCTTCCTTGATGACGTCAGCTACTTCCAAGCTTCCGACGTACTTTCCGTCATACGCCACGTAAACTTGGGTTCCGATTTCAGATTCAGGCAAATCAGTTTCTGGAAGCACTTTTTTCATCAGCTTGGCGTTGCCGCAATAAATCGTTTTTCCGTCATGATTTGCGCTGACGCCCAAACCGACCAGTTCCTGGCTGTCGGAAACGTCGCCTTTTTTCAGTTCTCCGTCATAGTAATCGACGATTGAACGAGCAATCGGGTGCGGCGAAAATTGTTCACAGCATGCTGCCAAAAATACCAGCTCCGTTTCCGAAACTCCTTCATTTGGCAAAACCTTCGTCACTGCAAACTTGCCTTTCGTCAACGTTCCGGTCTTGTCAAAAACAAATGTTTTGACGTGAGTGAGTGCTTCAAGATAGTTGCTGCCTTTAACGAGCACGCCTGCTCTTGAAGCAGCACCGATTCCGCCAAAAAAGCTCAAGGGAATTGAAATCACCAAAGCGCATGGACATGAAATTACCAGGAAAACCAAAGCGCGGTAAAGCCAGTCGGTAAAAGCGCCTCCAAAAAGCAACGGCGGAATCGTCGCAAGCAGAATCGCCCCGAACACGACGAGAGGAGTATAAATCTTGGAAAATTGCGTAATGAAATTTTCGGCCGGTGCTTTCTTTTCGCTGGCATTTTCCACCATCTCAAGAATTTTTGCAACCGTTGATTCACCGTATTCTTTTTCGACTCTGACTTCTAACGTGCTGTTTTTGCAGATCGTGCCGCTCAGCACTTTGTCGCCTTCTTTGACGAATGAAGGCTTCGTTTCGCCCGTCAAAGCAGCCGTATCCAAATACGCGCTTCCATCAGTCACGATTCCGTCAAGCGGAACTTTTTCGCCTGGTTTAACCACGATCACGTCGCCGACCTTGATTTTTTCAGGAGAAGTTTCTTTTACTGCATTTCCCAGCTTAAGCCAAGCATGGTCGGGCCTGATATCAAGCAGCGCCGTAATTGAGGAACGAGAATTCTTCACGGCGATGTCTTCGAACAATTCGCCGATTTTATAAAAGAACATTACAAAGACGGCTTCCGGATACTGCTTGATCGCAAAAGCACCGATCGTCGCAATCGCCATCAGCGTATTCTCGTTAAACACTTTGCCGCCCTTTAATCCTTCAACGGCTTCTTTCAAAACGTCAAGGCCGATTATCAGATACGCTATCCCGTACAGCATGACTGCGACCACGCCCGTCAAAAAGTTTGCCAAAATCAGCAAAACCAGCGTAATCCCCATCTTTTTCAGCATTTTGCGACCATCCTCGTCGCAATCTTCCCAAAGCTTCTTCATGTCAGACCCTTCTTTCTTAATCGACTTATGAGCATATGTTCATATCTTCAAGTAGATTATAGCATTTGACAGGATTGATATCAATATGTTTCGTTGATAAAATGCAGGGCGTTGATTTGGGGCACGCAAGTAAATGAACGCGGGAAACGTCTCTTTTTTGTCTACCGGACACTTTAAAAACGGGGTGCGCGGAACCGAAAGTAGACAAAAAATGGGATAAATGCCTCATTTTTGTCTACCGGCTAGTCCAAATTAAGGGCGCGCGACATCGAAAGTAGACAAAAAACGGAGTGAATGGCTCATTTTTGTCTATCGGACACTCCGAATCCGGAGCGCGCGGCCTCGAAAGTAGACAAAAACCGGGGAAATGTCTGATTTTTGTCTACCGGCTGGTCCAAATTAAGGGCAAATTCCAAAAAGCACCGTTTTGCCCGTAATCTAAGTCAGGTGCAGCGATTGAGCAGGTGATGCGCAGCACTGCATTTGGCAAAATCATTGTCGTTTACGGACACATCGATGAAAATGGGCATGCTGTCCGTAATTAGCCTGCTCGAAAAATGCCGATTACGGACAAAATGGGTAAAAATGACCGTTTGTCCGTAAAAATTCAGGCGTTTCGGACCCGGTTTTACGGACAAACGCTCCAAAAACAGCCTTCTGTCCGTAAATCCTCATCATAATGGTCAAAAATTTACGGACAAATCACCGTAAAATGACGGTTTGTCCGTAAAATGCGTTTTGATTACGGACAAACCAGCAAAAAATGGCGCTTTGTCCGTAAATCCGAGTGAAATCTTGGCGTACCGCCCAGAATAAGAAAAAAACCGCGCCATCATTGGCACGAATTTTCATCATTATTCAGTTGAGCGTTCGGCTTCGCACCTTCATAATCGATTTTCAGCTCTCTTCCACACCTTGCAAAAAAAGTCCGTTCTCGTCAGACTAGGGGCGCACGTGTACAAAGTGCATCTGACGAAGAATCGGACCAAGTGAATGATTGCATTAGGGGATACAATCATTACAAGCGATAGAAAATAGAAAAGGTGAAGGAAAGTTATCCTTCAGTTTCCAACCATCGGAAACTATTTTATTATAATATGGTCTCCATCTGAAGTCAATAAGATTAGTTTAAAAAAATTAAAGTATATTTATACGTTCTAATGAATTTCTGTGATGCCTGTTAAAATCAGATACAGACCGTAGACGGCAACGATGATTCCGCTGATTAGGTTGATTGCCAACAAAAACTTTTTCGGAAGTTTGTCGCGAAGCAGGTTGAAACCGATCGTAATTCCGTGATCCCAGATGAAACTGGCGGTTACGACGCCGGTAATAAAGAGGATGCTTTGCTCAAACGTCAAAGTGGCACGACTTGCGCCAAGCATCATGGTACCGTCAATCATGGCTTGAGGATTTCCCCAACTGACGATGAGAGCAGTCATCAAAGCTTGCTTAAGCGTTTGCTTTTTTGAATCTGAACCAATGGCAGTCTGTTTGGCAGAACGAATAATATTGAAGCCGATGTAAGACGTCAGTGCGCCGCCAACGAGCATGACGATAATTTTAACGATTTCATTAGCTGAAATCAGCGCGCCGATGCCGTAAAATGCAGCAAATGAAAACAGCGCGTCACAAAACCAAACCAAGAAGTTATATAAAAGCGCTTTGCTCATTTTGTTCGAAAGCGCATTGTTGAACATGTAGATATTTTGCATTCCGATTGGTGCCACGAAGGCAAAGCCAACCAGGATACCGCGTAAGTAAATCACGAAGACACATCCTTTAGAAATCTTTAACGCACAAACTTGATTTTAGTTAAGAATTGATAAAACGTCAAGCTGTTTTCTGAAAACATTTGTTCAGAACTTGCCGAGATGTTTTATGTTTGCTATATTTGACTAAGTGGACAATTAGAAAAAGGGAAGGTATTACATTGAAAATATTAAGCATCGTAGTGCCTTGTTACAATTCAGCAGCCTACATGGATCGCTGCGTTCAGTCATTGCTGTTGGGCGGATCTGACGTTGAAATCATTTTGGTCGATGACGGTTCGAAGGACAAGACACCTGAAAAGATTGACAATTACCAAGCACGCTATCCGGGGATAATCACGGCCGTGCATCAGGAAAACGGGGGACACGGACAGGCTGTGAATACGGGGATTGAACATGCGACCGGTCATTACGTGCGCGTAGTTGACAGCGATGATTGGCTGGACGGCAAGGCGTTTCCGAAGGTGATGGATTTTCTCAGAAAATCGGTCGAAGAAGACATGCAGCTTGACATGCTGATTACGAATTATATGTATGACAAGCAAAACGTCAAGCACAAGAAAATCATGCAATATCGCAAATGCGTTCCGACGAACTGCATTTTCACGTGGGAAGATACTCATTTTCCGTTTGGAAAGTACTTATTGATGCACTCCGTAATCTATCGGACGACGCTTGTTCGTGACGAGGCTAAGCTCAAATTGCCGGCACATACTTTCTACGTTGATAATCTATACGTGTTCGAACCGCTCCAATACGTAAAGAACATGTATTATCTGGACGTTACGCTTTATCACTACTTCATCGGGCGCGAGGATCAGTCCGTGAACGAAAAAGTCATGATTGGAAGAATCGATCAGCAGATTTTTGTCAACAAGAAAATGATTGATTATTACACGGATAACGTCAAGATGAAGTCGCATATCGGCAGGTATATGGAAAAGTATATTGAAGTAATTACTTCCGTTTCGTCGATTTTGCTGATCAGAGACGGATCAAGGGAAGCGTTGAATAAGAAAAAGGAGCTTTGGCACTACATCAAGGAAAAGAACCCCAAGCTGTATCATAAGCTGATGCGCGGAGCTTTGGGAATGGGCCTGCATCTTCCCGGAAAATTGGGCAGAAGAGCCGCGGTTGACGTTTACCGCATGGCTCGCAAAATCTACGGATTCAATTAAGACAATATTGAAGAACAGTCTCGCAGCGCGGCGTTTTTAGTTTATTTTAAATAGTGATTATGCTATCATAACTAATATCTGAGCTATGGAGGGATTGTTTTGAGAAAGTTAGTGCTTTATTTCTCTGAATTTGGAAATACAGAGTCGATAGCCAAACGTATTGCTGAAAACACGGGAGCGGATATCTGCAAAATAGAGCCAGTTGAACCGTACCCGGAAAATCTCCAGGAAGTGATGGAAATCGGACAAAATGAGACGGACAACGGAACTATGAGACCAATCAAACAGCTTGAAGTCGATTTGTCAAAGTATGACAAGGTGATTTTGGGGATGCCAACCTGGTGGAATCACGTCCCTCCTTGCGTCGGGTTCTTTTTGAAAAATGCAGCGCTTAAAAGGATAACCGTTTTTGTGACAAATTCAGGGATGCCGCTCAACGTTGATGATGAGATAAAACGAGTCTCACCCAATACAGATGTTGAAAGTTCAAAAATTATCGAATTTACGCCGCTCGTTGAACCAAGCAGGCTGGTTACGCCGCTTGAGGAAATTGATGCATGGATTGAAACTTTATAAAAAAGCTTAGGATCTCAATTATTGAGACCCTAAGCTTTTTAGTATTTTGACGTTAAGCTTCCGTTGTTCCTTCTACCTCTTTTTTAGCAAGTTTCAAGTCATAGCGACGGATGAACGGGAACCAGATTGCTGCGGCGACAACTGCGGCGAGAATCGTTGCAACTGCGCCTTGTCAGCTTTGCGTTGCGATAAAACCGCTCAGACCAACCGGTGTCGGCCATGGTTGTTGGGCAGTAATTTTTGGAACGAAGTGCGTTGCAATTGCAAAGTATCCGACCATGGAGCTCGCCATTGGTGCCAAAACGAATGGAATGACCAAATCAATATTGTAGACGATCGGCAAACCGAAGAGCAAAGGCTCGTTAATGTTGAAAATGCCAGGAACGACTGCCACTTTGCCGAGTTCACGCAGTTGGTGCGACTTGGACATGAAAGCCATGTACAAAACTGCACCAAGCGTAGCACCTGAACCACCGATCGTGGTGAAAGCGTTGTTGAATTCACCGGCATAGACATGGAAACCGCCGGCAACGTTTGAGGCCATATTTGCCAAAACAAATGCGCTCGTGAAGCTTGTAATGATCGTTGCGCCATGGATACCAAAGAACCAAAGACCATGAATCAAGAAGACGATGATCAAAACGCCCCACCAAGTGTCGACCAATCCTGATACGAATGAGAACGGAACGTAAAGCAAGTTGAAGATGTCAGTGTTGCATATGATCAAAACGGCATCGATGATCAAAACGACGAATGCGATCATGAAACCTGGAATAAGCGACGTGAACGAATCTGTAACGCCCTTTGGAACGGAGTTTGGCATCTTGATCGACCAGCCCCTTTTTACGCAGATACGGTAGATCTGGACTGCCAGGGTTCCGATGATGAGCCCTGTGAAAATGCCGGTTGCACCGATGCGCGAAAGTCCGTAACCATCCTGTTTGTCAGTAGAATTAAAAGTAAAATGATTCAAAAAAAGAGACATTACGGTCTCAAAAGGGCGGGCTTTCCTCTTGATAATGAATTGCCGAGTTTCCTCGCCCGGACTACAAAAGGCATGACTCCGGTGGAATACCGAAATCACGCCTTAACAACTTAAATATCTAATTTTGTCTAACTTTTTTATTGCACTTCACCCCCTAGCGTTTTTACAAATTAATGACGTGGAATTTCTTCAAAGATGCTGTAAAATTGGGACTTATCGGAGAAGTCTGCCATGTAAACTCCGTTTAATCCGGCTCTTTGCCCTAAAACACCAAGATCAATGATAAGTGCTTCTTCCTTCTTAGGAAAGTGAATGCGCCCAGCTAAAGCGACGCTACGAATATAGTTCACTAAGCGGTTAAGCACTGCTTCAGGATTCTTAGCTTCTGGCAACTTCCGATAAACTTGTGCCAAAACGTCAAGAATATCTAGCAATTCAGTTGATTGATTTTCGAAATGATTGAGCAAGCCCAATAATTCCTTAATATCAGCTTGAGCTTGATTAATAAGTTTTGTTTTTTCCATAATACTGCACCTCATCTGTAATTAACTAATTAGCAGTTACCATGACCAAAGTTGGCAAGGCGGTTAACTTCGCAAGTCCAAGCTTGCCCCCAGTTAACTGTGCACTTATGTTTGCCACAAGTAACACCGTTACCATAATATCTACTTCCACCAGTAACCTTTGCTAAATCTGCTTTAGTTAATTTCTTCTTGTTTTCCATTTTATCACCTCATAAAATTTTCTGCTATAAGCAAACAAGGAGCAAAAAAGAGGCTGTATATACATTTAGTTATAACTCTTGTAATTCGTTTGCTTGCAAAGTTATTATATCTCTAAATTTTTGCTAAAAACCATTTTTTCCTAAGTGGTTCTTTTCTCTTCCTAATCGGTCCTCATTACTAGATTTTAGTATTTATACTTCGTTAATGTCTGTAAGGCAGCTAATGGTGTTTCTGACCCCACATATGAATGAATTCTCTTGCCATGCTTTAGCAAAACAACAGTTGGTGTCCCCTGAAAATCAATCTTGGTAAAAAAGTTTTTTAAGTTGTTGTCTTGGTA
>ENA-OUOW01001006-OUOW01001006.1-human-gut-metagenome-genome-assembly--contig:-NODE-1006-length-20969-cov-4.344793_pt1 | contig 20969 bp, 17 predicted proteins | sample MGYA00237938_ERZ548769 | MGnify/ENA primary metagenome ERZ548769 (study PRJEB26490, sample SAMN05356870) | human gut metagenome | biome: terrestrial biome; feature: human-associated habitat; material... | reverse complement strand
GATGTGTATAAGAGACAGATATCAGCGAGTTCTGTGACAAATCCGTCACGGAAGCACTGGAATTCGTCAACGGGCTGGAGCTTACCGAACGGGAGAAGCTGATTGCCGCTCCCATTTTGAAGGAGATCAAAGCACGTCTGGGCTTTCTGCAGAGCGTAGGGCTGGAATACCTGACGCTGAGCCGGTCCGCCGGAACGCTTTCCGGCGGCGAGAGCCAGCGGATCCGCCTGGCCACCCAGATTGGCTCCTCCCTGATGGGAGTGCTGTATATTCTGGATGAGCCCAGTATCGGCCTGCACCAGAGGGATAACCACAAGCTGCTGGAAACGCTGAAACATCTGCGGGACCTGGGCAATACGGTGATTGTGGTGGAGCACGATGAGGACACCATGCGCGCTGCGGACTATCTGGTGGACGTGGGGCCTGGTGCGGGAATTCATGGCGGCAATGTGGTGTACGCCGGGCCTACGGCGGGGATAGAGGCCTGTGAGGGCTCCATTACCGGCCAGTATCTCAGTGGGAAGAAAAAAGTAGAGGTTCCCGAAAAGCGCAGAAAGGGAAACGGGAAATTTCTGGAAATCCGGGGCGCGTCTCAGAATAACTTGCAGAATATCAATGTGAAAATTCCCCTGGGGGAATTTGTGTGCGTTACCGGCGTGTCCGGCTCTGGAAAATCCTCTCTAATCAATGAAATTCTCTATAAAAAGCTGGCGGCAGAGCTGAACCGGGCTCATACCCATGCCGGTAAGCATAAGGAAATCCGCGGGCTGGAACATCTTGATAAGGTGATTCAGATCGATCAGTCGCCGATCGGGCGCACGCCCCGCTCCAATCCCGCAACCTATACGGGCCTGTTCAACGATATCCGCGAGCTGTTTGCCAGCACCCAGGAGGCCAAAATGCGGGGCTTTAACGCATCCCGCTTCTCTTTCAACGTGAAGGGTGGCCGGTGCGAGGCCTGCCAGGGAGACGGTATCATCTGTATCGAAATGCATTTTCTCCCCGACGTGTACGTGCCCTGTGAGGTCTGTAAGGGCCACCGTTATAACCGGGAGACATTGGAAGTAAAATATAAGGGCAAGAGCATTTACGACGTGCTGGAAATGACGGTGGAAGAGGGCCTGGAATTTTTCCGGGACATCCCGAAGCTTGCAAGGAAGTTGCAGACCATTAACGATGTGGGGCTGGGCTATGTAAAAATCGGCCAGCCTGCCACCACGCTTTCCGGCGGCGAGGCCCAGCGCGTCAAGCTGGCAACCGAGCTGTCCCGCCGTCCCACAGGGAAGACTATCTATATTTTGGACGAGCCCACCACCGGTTTGCACATTGCGGACGTGCACAAGCTGATCGAGGTGCTGCAGAAGCTGGTGGACACCGGGAATACCGTGCTGGTGATTGAACACAATCTGGATTTGATCAAAACCGCGGACCATATTATCGATCTGGGGCCGGAGGGCGGAAACCGGGGCGGCCTGGTAGTGGCCCAGGGGACCCCGGAGCAGGTGGCGAAGGCGGAGTCCTCCTATACAGGTCAATATTTGAGGCCGCTGCTGTAAAGCTGGGACAAGTTTGCGGGAAGGTCCGGAAATTACACAGTTTGGGTAGAGGAGGATACCATTGAAGTTTTATCTGTCATCAAGCCTGCGCAACAGGGCGCAAGTGAGGCGTGCGGCAAACTTCCTGAAGGAGAATGGCTGGACGCATACCTGCGACTGGACAGAGTTTGAATTGTCTTCCGAGGAGGGAACGGACGGCCTGCAGAGAATCGCCGAGAGGGAATTTGAAGGAGTGAAAATTGCGGATATCGTCATCGTGCTCACGCCTCAGGGCAGGGGAACCCACATAGAACTGGGAATGGCGCTTGCCTTGGGGAAAAAGGTGTACCTATACCATGAGGATAATTCCTTTTTTCAGTGCGATGACGCCACCTGCGCGTTTTATTGGCTGCCGCAGGTGAGCAGGCTGACCGGGAAATTGGAAGAAGCCTTGACAACGGTTTTACACGAAAACCAGTAGCCTTGCGCTGCCACGGGCCTATCTGCATTTTGTACAGCAAAGGCTTGTGCCTGCTTCTTTTAGTAAGCAGGCACAAGCTTCTCTTTTTGTCTTGGGATTTGGCGTGTTGGCCCGTCGGCAGCACAGAGGTTCCCTAAGCAGGAAGATGCGATTCAAAACAGGCTGTGTATCCCATTGCTTTCCACCTTTTCGCCGGGTGGACAACCTTCGTTTCCTCCATTTGCGATAGGATTGTGATCATAGACTGTAAAAATAGTGTGACAGGCTAACATCCAGACGGAAATTTTCCGGTGGCTGGAAGCTTTTTCCTTGTGCTTTCTTAAGGTTTCGACTATAATTGTTTACAGTGTGTTCAACAACTTCCTGCCGAAATACGCTAAAATGAGCGGCGAAAGGATGAAGCTATGTTTGGATATGTGCGCCCGTACAAGTCGGAATTGCTGGTGCGGGAGTATGAACAGTATAAATCGGTTTACTGTGAGCTGTGCCGTGAGCTGGGGAAAAGCTATGGCTGGACAGCTCGTTTTACCTTGAGCTATGACTGTACCTTTTATGCTCTTTTGAGCTTGGCCGTCACCGAGGCCAAGGTGACCCTTCATCAGGGCCGCTGTACGGTGAATCCTATGAAAAAATGCAGCTTCATCGAATCCGGCGGCGAAGATTATAAAAAAGCGGCGGCGCTCTCTGTGCTGCTGACCTACCACAAGCTCCGGGACAATGTGGCGGATGAAAACTTCTGGAAATCATTGGGCTGCAGGATGGCGCTTCCCCTTCTCTCCCGGAAGGCGCGCAAGGCGGCACAGAGGTACCCCTTATTGGGGGAGGCGGCGCAGCAGGCAGTGGAAGAGCAGAAGCGGGCGGAGGATACCGGGGCAGGTGTGGACCAGTGCGCCGAGCCAACTGCAGTTATGCTTTCTACCCTGTTTCAGGAGTTGGGCGGCTGCGACCGGACTTTGAGCGTGCCGCTGGAACGGTTCGGCTATTTTCTGGGCCGCTGGATTTACCTGATGGATGCGGCGGATGACCTGGAGGACGATTTACAGGAAGGCGCGTTCAACCCCTTTGTCAGCAGGTTCGGGCTTTCCGATAAAAAAGAGCTGACGGAGGAAGAGCGTACCGGAGTCTGCGAGGCGTGTAACCAGGCGCTCAATGCCACGGTGTCTCAAATGCTGCCGCCGTTAAATTTGCTGACATTGCAGAATTTTGGGTCCATCATTGAGAATGTGGTGGAAAAGGGGATTCCGGAGATGCAGCGGGAGATACTATTCCTGCATGTAAACCGGAAGAAACGGGAAATATCTTGGAAAATAAAGCAATAAGCTTTGCCAGTTCCGAAGAGCAGATTGCTTTTGCGGAGAATTCGTTCCCCTGCCGTTTTGGGCGGCAGGGCGGCGGAAAGCTTCATAAAGAAAAGAAGGAGACAGAACATGACAGATCCGTATAAGGTGCTCGGCGTATCGCCGTCCGCAACAGACGAGGAGATCAAAGAGGCATACCGGAACCTGGCCAAAAAGTATCATCCCGACCAGTATTCCGACAGCCCTCTGAAGGATTTGGCGGACGAAAAGATGAAGGAGATCAACGAGGCCTACGACACAATAACCGCGCAGCGCAAGAACGGCGGGGCAGGGCGCACGGGTCAGAGCGCTTACGCAGGCGGTTATAACCATGTCAACGGCACGGGTGGTTCCGGGTTCAACGACGTGCGCAGCTATATCGCCGCGGGCCGTATTGCTGATGCCGAACAGATCCTCAACGGAGTCCCCCCTGAGCGCCGCAACGCTGAGTGGTATTTTCTCAAGGGATCCGTATTATATCGCCGGGGCTGGCTGGAGGAGGCGAAGGACCATTTCTCCCGGGCCTGCCAGATGGATCCCGGCAATGCGGAATACAGCGCGGCCCTGAACCAGGCGATGAATCAGGGCACCGGCGTCTATGGCGGCTACAATCCCCGCGGCAACATGAATGCAGGCGGCTGCAATTCCTGTGATATGTGTTCTTCCCTGATCTGCGCGGACTGCTGCTGTGAGTGTATGGGCGGCGATTTGATTCCCTGCTGTTAAGCGGCTGCTGGCTTTGATCAGCGGCGCGGTTCAGGCATTGTGGAGCGTGGTTCCGGCCAGCGCACAGCCAAAGCCGAAATAGAAGTCTTTTGCTTCCTTTTCTTTTAGAAAGGGAAGGCCGGCGGAAAGTTTGGGCATCGTGGAGCGGGGTTCCGGCCTGTGCCCAGTCGAAGCCGGAATAAAAGTCTTTTGCTTCCTTTTCTTCAGAAAAGGAAGGCCGGTGGAAAGTTTGGGCATCGTGGAGCGGGGTTCCGGCCCGTGCCCGGCCGAAGCCGGAATAAAAGTCTTTTGCTTCCTTTTCTTCAGAAAAGGAAGGAAGGAGCGATACGGTTGAAAAATTCCATGAAAGTGGCGTTCTGTGGTATTGTGGCGGCGCTTTCCGCAGTGCTGATGTTCCTGACGGGTCTGGTGCCGGTGGCGACGCTGGCGATCCCCGCCATTGCAGGTTGTCTTTTGATTCCAGTGGTGGTGGAGTCCGGTTTATCCTGGGGATTCGGCGTCTATGCAGTGTGCAGTGTGCTCTCATTCCTGCTTGCAGCTGATCGGGAAGCCGCCCTGTTTTACGTGCTGTTCTTTGGCTATTACCCCGCCCTGTATGCAGTGCTGGGACGTGTCAAAAACAAGGTGCTACGGATTCTGGCAAAGCTTCTTGTCTTCAATGCGGCAGTGGTCATAGAAACCCTTATCTCAATCTACCTCCTGGGAATTCCGTTGGAGACCATCAGTTTTCTGGGACCCTTTACCCCGGTAGTGCTGCTGGTGCTGGCCAACGCGGTATTTTTGTTGTATGATTCTGCCCTCAACGGTCTTATTTTGCTGTATGTGCACCGGATTCATGAGCAGGTCAAGCGGATGTTTCGTCTGAAATAGGTGAAGTATGCTTTCCAAAAACTGGATGAGATGAAGTACAAAAAAAGTTTTCCTGCAAAAACCGTAAGAAGTAAACAGGAAAATGTACCCTGTCACTTGATTTTTGCAGGGAGAACCCTTAAAATGAATCTGTTGATCGCCGTTGGCATGGCGCCGGCGGCGATTTTTGTTTGCCTCTGAAAAGAAGTCCGGTGCCTTTGGAAAGAGGTGCTTCCGCTCTGAGAGGTTCTATAGCCAGGGGGCTTTTGCGACAGCATTCCCGGAAAGAGAAAGGAATTTGCCATGAACAGCCAGCTTTCAGATCGAATTAAAATGAAAAGCGCTACCTTTTCCAAGGGTCAGCGCCTGATCGCCAAGTATATAGAGGAGCATTCCGATAAGGTGGCCTTTATGACTGCCTCCCGGCTGGGCGCTACGGTGGGGGTCAGTGAGTCCACCGTGGTCAGATTTGCCACAGAAATCGGGTACTCCGGATATCCCGCCTTGCAGCAAGCCATGCAGGAGATGATCCGCAGCAAGCTCACCAGCGTACAGCGGCTGGAGATGACCTCCAGCAATATTGCGCCGGAAAGGCTGCTGGACGCGGTGCTGGAGCAGGACATCGATATCCTCAGGCGGACCAAGGAGACGGTGAACCGGGAGGATTTCTACCGTGCGGCGGATGCGCTGCAGCGGGCCCAGCGGGTCTACATTTTGGGAGCCGGCAGCTCTCTGGCCCTGGCTACCTTCCTCTCCCACTATTTCCGCCTGGTCTTTGATACAGTGCATCTGGTGGAAGCTACCAGCGAGGCCACGATCCTGCAGCAGATGATCCACGCCGGGGAGGGGGACGCCATCATTGCCATCAGTTTTCCCCGGTATTCCAAAAAGGCTGCTAAGGCTCTGCAGTATGCGTCGGACCGGGGGGTCTCCACCATTGCCATCACGGACAGCCCTCTGTCCCCGTTGGCGCGGCATGCTTCCCATGTACTGCTGGCCCGCAGCGATATGGTTTCCTTTGTGGATTCCCTGGTGGGTCCCCTCAGTCTGATCAACGCACTGATCGTTACGGTTGCGATCCGGAGAAAGGGCGAGGTGGCGGATACCCTGAGGAAGATAGAGAATATCTGGGATGAATACGGAGTTTATGAAAAGGTGGATGAGGCAAACAATTGAGCGTGGGGAACAATTATGATGTCATTGTGGTAGGCGGCGGGGCTGCCGGCCTGATGGCGGCAGGCGTATGCGCCGAACGCGGCCGAAGGACCGCTGTGTTCGAGAAGAATGAGAAACTGGGCAGGAAACTGCGCATTACCGGAAAGGGAAGGTGCAACGTCACCAACAACTGTACCGTACAGGAAGTGATTGCCTGCACCCCCCGGGGCGGGAAGTTTTTATACGGCGCTTTGTCTGCCTTTCCTCCAGAGGAAACCATGCGCTTTTTTGAAAACCTGGGGATTCCGCTGAAAACAGAACGCGGCCGGCGGGTATTTCCCGTTTCCGACAGGGCGGACGATATTGCGGATGCGTTGGCCGGATTTGCGCGGGAAAACGGCGCGCAGGCGGTGCGGGAGCCGGTGCAGTCGGTTCTGGCGGAAGGTGGAAAGGTACTGGGGGTGCGCACCTCCGGAGGCGAGTATCGCGCCGGCTCGGTGCTGTTGGCCTGCGGGGGCGCCTCCTATCCAGGAACAGGCTCAAACGGGGACGGCTACCGGCTGGCAAGAGCGCTGGGACATACGGTCGGCCCTGTTGTGCCGTCCCTGGTGCCTCTGGTGGAGCAGGGCGGCGACTGCTCGCAAATGATGGGCCTATCCCTGCGCAACTGCGGCGTAAAGGTGACGAGGCAGGACAGGAAAAAGCCGGTATATGAGGATTTTGGAGAGCTGCTGTTCACCCATTTTGGGCTTTCCGGCCCGACCATCCTCAGCGCCTCCGCCCATATGCACCCCATGGAGGCGGGCTTGTACACCATACATCTTGATTTGAAGCCTGCCCTGTCGGAAATTCAGCTGGATGCCCGTCTGCTGCGGGATTTTGAGAAGAATAAAAACAGAATCTTTGCCAATTCTCTGGATGAGCTGCTGCCGCAAAAGCTGATCCCCATAGCTGTAAGACGCAGTGGAATCCCCGGGGAAACCCGCTGCCATTCCATCACCCGGGAGGAGAGGCAGGCCTTTGGCAGGCTTCTGAAGGATTTTCCCATCCGCATTTCGGGATTCCGTCCCCTGGCAGAGGCTATCGTCACCTCCGGCGGGGTCAGCCTCAAGGAGGTGGATCCCCGCACTATGGAGTCAAAGCTGGTAAAAGGCCTCTATTTTGCAGGAGAACTGCTGGACGTCGACGCCTATACCGGCGGCTACAACCTGCAGATCGCCTTTTCCACCGGACACCTGGCAGGCAGCTTTTTGTAAAATTTTTGAGGCCGCCGGGAGGTTCTGTTTGAGGTGTGGATTGTCCTGACGGATGATTACAGGATCACCGTAGACGATTATTAGGCGGAATGATGTGTCCGGCTGAACTTTACTGATCGGTTTTGGGGGCTTGTATGGAGGAAAAAAAGCTGGGGCGGGAGGATATCCTGCGCCTGATGAACGGACTGGACTTTCTCGGAAAAGAATATTGGATCACGGCGGGTGCGGGGCTGGTGCTGCATGGAGTGAAACAGGAAACTCACGATGTGGATTTCGGCTGCACCTCCGGGCTGGCCGATCTCCTCGTGGAAAAGGGATATCCCTACCGCGTTTCGGAGCAGGACGGCACGCGCATTTTTGCCGTAGGGGAACAGGTAGAGGCGCTGGAAAATTGGTTTGCGGACGAAATTGAAGAAAAATACGGTCTGCAGGTGGCCAGCCTGGAGAGCATCCGCAGGCAGAAGGCTGACCTGGGCAGGGAAAAGGATCTGGAGGACATCCGGAGAATCGACGATTTTTTGGCGCAAAAAGAGAAAACTCAGTATATTGGAAGAGAATGCTGGAAATCAAGTGGAAAAGAGGAGACTGATATGTTTGCGGTAGCAATCGATGGCCCGGCCGGAGCGGGAAAGTCCAGCGTGGCCAAAGCGGCGGCGCAGGAACTGGGTTTCGTCTATGTGGATACAGGGGCGCTGTACCGTACAGTGGCGCTCTATTTATTGGACCATGGCGTCGATCCCGCCGACAGGGTAGCGGTGGAGGCTGAGCTGCCCAAAATTGAAGTGGGCTTGAAACACACCCCGGAGGGGCAGAAGATGTACCTGTGCGGCCGGGATGTGACTGGGGAAATCCGTACGCCGGAGGTGTCCATGGCCACTTCCACCTGTTCGGCCATTCCCGCGGTGCGTTCTTTTCTGCTGCAGCTGCAGCGGGATCTGGCGGAGAAAAACAATGTGCTTATGGACGGCAGGGACATCGGTACGGTGGTGCTGCCCCATGCTCAGCTGAAAATTTTTCTCACCGCCTCCCCGGAGGAACGGGCCCGGCGCCGGGTACGCCAGTTGGAAGAAGCCGGTCAAAAGGTAGAGTATGAAAGTATTTTAAAGGATATTCAGCAGCGTGATTATCAGGACTCCAATCGGGCTGCAGCGCCCCTTAGGCCGGCGGAGGATTCCGTTCTGTTGGACACCACCGGAGATACTTTTGAGGAATCGGTGGCGAAGCTGGCGGGGCTTGTGAGGGCCCGGCTCTGAGCAGGCGTGAAATTAGTGATTTTCAGAAGGGATGGATGCGCTGTGGCGCAGAGGAAAAAAGCGAAGAAAACCGGAAAACTGTATGCATTTGGTCGGATGCTGCTGAGTTGGTTTTATCTTCCCGTATACCGGATCCACGTTCTGGGGCGGGAGAATGTTCCGGAAGAAGGGCCTGTGCTGCTGTGCAGCAACCATGTGGCCATGAAAGATCCGGTGATGCTGGGTATCGTGCAAAAGCGGCAGGTATTTTATATGGCCAAGGAGGAGCTTTTCCGCAACGGTTTTATTGGAGGCCTGCTGCGGAGGCTGGGCGCTTTTCCGGTCAGGCGGGGTACGGGCGGGACGGATGCGTTGGAGGAGGCCTATACCCTTTTGGAGGAAGACGCCATTGTGGGCGTGTTCATCGAGGGTCACCGCTCGAAAACAGGGGAACTGCAAAAGCCGAAAACAGGCGCCGCGCTGCTGTGTTACCGCACCCAAGCGCCGGTGGTTCCGGTGTGCATCACAGCGGAGGACGGCAAGCTGCCCCGGCCCTTCCACAGAACGGTCATTCAGTTTGGAAAACCTGTCCCTGCTGAACGCCTGCAGATTCCTGACGACTCCAGCATGCAGCTCAGAAGGGCCAGCCGTACCATCATGGGTGAAATCGCCGCGCTGCGGGAAGAATCCCTGAAGTATCTGGGCAGTTCCTCTGCTCAGGCAGGGGAGACCGAGAGGAAAGCATAGGCTTGTCGCAGGCAGGCGGAAAGGAGATGAGCTTATTCAAAGTTTGAAGATTGAAGTGGCCTCTTCCGCAGGCTTCTGCTTCGGCGTAAACCGGGCGGTGGATGCGGTGTATCGCTTGTTGGAAGAAGGAAAAAAAGCAGCCACCTTGGGCCCGATCATCCATAACCCGCAGATTGTTTCAGATTTAAAGGAACGGGGCGTCTGTGTGGTGGAACGGCCGGAAGATACCCCTCCCGGCGCTGTGTTGGTCATTCGCTCCCACGGTGTGCCCAAATCGGTGACGGACCGTGTCGCCGGACTGGGGCTCAGCTGTGTGGACGCCACCTGTCCCTTTGTCAAAAAACTTCACGACCTGGCCAGGTGCGCGGGGGAGGAGGGCAGGACGTTCCTGCTGTTCGGCGACTCCGGTCATCCCGAGGTGCAAGGCATTATTGGACATTGTGTTGGGGAACATTATGTGATAAAAGATGCGTTGGAGCTGCAGAATTTACTGGAAAATAATTCTTTGCTGGCAAATAAGCCGCTTACAGTGGCTGCGCAGACCACTTTTAACGCCCAGGAGTGGGAGAATACTTTAAAAACTCTGAAAAAAGTATGTACAAACGCCGTGGTTTTTGCTACAATATGTAATGCAACTGCGAAAAGGCAGAAGGAAGCGAAGGCTCTCGCTGAGCGGTCGGATGCCATGTTGGTCATCGGCGGGAGAAACAGCTCAAATACGGCGAAGCTGAGGGATATCTGCGCGCAATACTGTCCGACGTACCTCGTTGAGGGAGCGGACGAGCTGCCGGCCTTTGAGGCCGGGACCAGAATTGGCATCACTGCGGGGGCTTCCACACCCGCAAGCATTATAAAGGAGGTACTAGTTACCATGGCAGAAGTGAACAACAATGAGCTGAATTTTGAGGAGATGCTTGAGGAGTCCCTCAAAAGCTTAAATACAGACGAAAAGGTACACGGTGTGGTAGTGGGCATTTCTCCCACCGAAGTGTATGTGGACGTTGGAAGGAAGCAGGCTGGTTTTATTCCCGCAAACGAGCTTTCCAACGACCCGAGCGTCAAGCCTGAAGACGTGGTGAAAATCGGCGACGAGATGGATCTTCTCATCATGAAGACAAATGACCAGGAAGGCACCATCATGCTCTCCAAGCGCCGTGTGGACGCCATGAAGGGCTGGGACGAGATTGCCGAGGCCCAGGAGAGCGGCGAAGTGCTCGAAGGCAAAGTGATCGAGGTGGTCAAGGGCGGTGTAATCGTGCTCAAGGGTGCGATGCGCGTGTTTGTCCCCGCTTCCCAGGCGACCGCAGCCAGAGGGGAAGACCTGAACGAATTGATGGGCAAGGAAGTACGTTTCCGCATTATCGAGGTCAACCGCCAGCGCCGCAGAGCGGTAGGCTCCATCCGCAGCGTGCTTCGCGAGGAGCGCAAAGCTGCCCAGGAAAAATTCTGGGAGCAGATTGAGGAAGGCCAGCAGTACACCGGAAAGGTGAAATCCCTCACCAATTTTGGCGCCTTCGTAGACCTTGGCGGTGTGGACGGCATGATCCATATTTCTGAACTCTCCTGGAACCGGATCAAACATCCCAGCGAAGTGCTGAGCGTGGGCGACACCGTTGACGTGTACGTCAAGGGCTTGGATCGAGAGCACGGGAAAATTTCCCTGGGCTACAAGCGTCCGGAAGACAATCCCTGGGAAAAGCTCAAGAACGAGTATCCCGCCGGGACCGTCTGCGACGCCAGGGTTGTGGGTATGACCCAGTTTGGCGCGTTTGCCAATGTTATCCCCGGAATTGACGGCCTCATTCATATTTCGCAGATTGCAGACCACAGGATTGAAAAACCTCAGGATGCGCTGAAGGTCGGGGATATCGTCAAGGTAAAGATCACGGACATCGATTTTGATAAGCACAGAGTTTCTCTCTCCATCCGTGCGCTGCTGGAAGAACAGCAGGAGGCAGATGACAAAGCGGCTGCTGAATCCACGGAGGATGCCGTAGTCTATGTATCCCAGGAGGGCGGCGTTTCCGAAGCAGATGAAGAGGCGGCAGCCCCTTCGGAGGAATAAAAATTAAGCTCGGCCAACACACAGGGTAGTGTTCACTGCCCTGTTTTGTATGGTACCCGAATAAATAAGCCTGACCGCCTTTTGTGTGAAAGCCCAGCGGTCAAATTGGAGGAAAGACACCCATGAAGCGAGTAAAAAAACCTGTGTTTTTTGTAGTCGCTCTGTTGATTCTCGCCTTGGTGTATACGTCGCTGTTCGGCGTGTACGGCCAGCGGGGCGATTTTAAGGAGACCTACATAAAGGGCGCCGGCGATATCCGTTGGGGCATCGACATCCGCGGCGGCGTAGAGGCCACCTTCAGTCCCGCAGGGGATGTGAAGGCCACTGCTACCGAGCTGGATTCGGCCAAGGCCATCATCGAGACTCGTATGGTCTCGACAAACATCACTGACTACGAAATTTACACCGACGCGGCCAATAACCGCATTATCGTCCGTTTCCCCTGGAAAAGCGGCGAAGCGAATTTTGACCCGGAGGCGGCCATTGAAGAACTTTCCGCCACTGCTATGCTGACCTTCCGGGAGGGCATGGAATACGAGACCACGGAATATGGTTCCGACGGGAACCCGGTTTATAAAACGCCGGCGGGAACCACTGCGGAGAACATCATCCTGGAGGGCGCCGACGTGGTCAAGGCGGAACCTGTGGTGAACCAGGATACCTCCCAGTTTATGGTCTCCCTGGAGTTCTCAGAGAGCGGCAAGGAAAAGTTTGCCGAGGCCACCGAGCGGCTGAAAGGAAAGACCATCTCCATCTGGATGGACGATGTGATGATTTCCTTCCCCACGGTAAACTCTGTCATCAGCGACGGCAAGTGCGTGATTGAGGGAGACTTCACCAGCGAACAGGCCGCGGCCCTGGCTTCCAAGATTCAGGCCGGCGCGCTGCCCTTTGCCTTGGAGACCTCGAACTTCAACTCCCTGGCCCCGACGCTGGGTTCTCAGGCTCTTGACGCGATGATGCTGGCTGGAATTATTGCTTTCGCCCTGATCGCAGTGCTGATGATTCTGGTTTTCAGGCTTCCCGGCGTTGTGGCTGTGATCAGCCTTGCCGGTCAGCTGGGCATCTGCTTTGCAGCCATTTCAGGCTTCTTCACATTCTTTAATTCCTTTACCATGACGCTGCCCGGTATTGCCGGCTTGATTCTCTCCATCGGTATCGGTGTGGATGCCAACGTGATTACTGCAAGCCGCATCCGTGAGGAACTCAGAAATGGAAAGACCCTGGACGGCGCGCTGCAGCGCGGTTTCCAAAGCAGTTTCTGGGCTATTTTTGACGGCAACATTACCACTGCCATTGTGGCGATAATGCTGATGGGCGTGTTTGGCCCCAGCAATATCCTTTCTCTGATATTCGGTGAGTCCACCACCGGTTCCATCTTCTCCTTCGGCTTTACCCTGTTGGTGGGCATCATCGCCAACTTTATCATGGGTGTGCTGGCTACAAGACTGATGACCATGTCTCTTGCCGGATTCAAAGGCCTGCATAAGAAGTGGCTGTTTGGCGGAGCCAGAGAGGGTGAGGCAGCTGCGGCTCAAAAGCCCCGTTCTTTCCAGTTTTATGAAAACAAGAAAGTTTATTATGCCATTTCTGTGGCAGTGATTCTGGTGGGCATCATCGCCAGCATCATCGTGGTGCCGAAGCTGGACATCCAGTTTGCTGGCGGCGCCATGATCCGCTACTCGGTAGAGGGTGGAGAGATCACTGCGGATGAGGTGCAGAAAACCTTGAAGGACGAGTTGGGCAAGGACTGCTCCGTGGCTGTCAATGAGGGAATCAATTCCGGCTCCAAGTCGGTAACCGTTTCCTTTGCAGGCAATCAGAGTATGACGCCTGAGGAACAGAAGGAAGTGGCTTCCACGCTGACCAGCGCCTATGACGAGCTCACCTTCAACCTGCTGGAATCAAACTCGGTAGACGCCACTATGGGCGCCAGGTTCTTCCAGAAATGTTTGGTCTGCTTCGCTATTACTGCTATATTCCTGTTGGTTTATATTGCGCTCCGCTTCGGTAAGATCGGCGGTTTCTCGGCAGGTCTTACGGCAATTGTTGCACTGCTCCATGACGTGCTGATTTCCTTCTGTGTCTTTGTGGTGTTCGGCATGCCGATTAACGATATCTTCATCGCGGTAGTGCTCACCATTTTGGGTTATTCGCTGAATAGCACAATTGTCATTTATGACAGAGTGAGGGAGAACAAGCGGAAGATGGGTCCCAGGGCAAACTTTACGGATGTTATGAATTTGAGCCTTAATCAGACGCTGGGCCGTACTCTGCTCACCTCTCTTACCACATTCCTGGCTCTGCTGGTGGTGTTGATTGTGGCGGCTGCCTTTGGAATTTCGACCGTTGTCTCCTTTGCCCTGCCTATGATGGCAGGTGTTGTGGCCGGCTGTTTCTCCTCTCAGTGTATTGCCCCCAACCTTTTTGCCATGTGGCAGATTCGCAAGCGCGAAAAGTTGAACGCCAAATAGTGCTGTTCCCTGTGAGGCCTGTGGTGGCAGAATAAAAAAAGAAGCTTCCTTCTCCCGGATTTCAGCCGGGGCAGGAAGCTTTTTTTGCTGTATGCGGCACAGGAAATCAGACCAGTAGCTTTAAGATGAATTCTTCTTCCTGGGTGGTACATTCCAACACGCCATGGTATTTTTGAACGAAGTTATAGATGGAACGGGTGCCGTAGCCATGTCCCTCCTTTTGGTTGGAGGGTAAACCTGTGGCAGGATCCAGGCGGAGGGGGCCGGAGAAAGAATTGGAGATTTCAAGCAGCAGCTGGGTCCCACAGGGCTTTCCAAAAAGGGAGACATGGGGCTCCTTTGTTTCAGTTTCCTTGTCCACAGCTGTCAGTGCGTTTTCCAGGGCGTTGGAGATGACCACGGCCAGCTCCGTAACGTCGGCCTGCAGAGATTTTGGCAGCTCCAGCCCTACAATAAACCGGATTCCTGCCTGTTCCGCCCTGGCGGCGGCCTGCGTGAGCACCGTGTCGAGAATAGGGTTCCCGGTATAGCGGTGCAGGACCCCCAACCCGCCGAGAGCGGCCGTGTTTTCCTCCAACCGATCCAAAATTTCTCCGGCATGCCCCAGGTTTCCACTAGCAAGGCAGCTGCGCAGCAGCCGGATAAAGTGGCGCATGTCGTGCCGGAAGATCCTGACGCTCTGGGAGGCGGCCTCAGCCTGGGCTGCCTCCTTTTCCAGGAAACCCACTTCAGAGCGCAGGATGGCGTTGTATTTCTGGATTTCCGCCTGCTGGCGGATTGCGCGCTGGAAGCGATACAGCATCACATAGAGCAGCACCGTAGTGATACAGAGAACGAGAGTAGGAAAAACTGGGGCTCTCCTGCTTTCCGCCACCGCCGGATACACGCAGAATGCGACCAGGGAGATCCAGAGGAAAAGGGGGACCCAGACCACCTGCCCCCACTTGATCTGGTTTTCATCCAACATTTCCAGCAGTGGCTTTCTGCAGAATTTCCAAATCAGCAGGGTTTGCAGGACTGTGATCAGTACCTTCAGCAGAATCCAGAGGAAATGGTCACGCTGCACAAAAACCGTTGTCAGGGCGTCACAGATCGAGGTATCCAATCCGGCGGTAACCAGGATAAAAGCCAGACGACCGTCCCGAAGTTCGCAGCAGGCCAGAAAGGCAATGGTGCAGATGACGGGAAGAAGAGTTCCGGCAATCCAGGCAGAGATGACCGTAGGCCCCAGCAGCAAGTAGATTAACAGGCCGAGCCCAACCATGCCGGCCTCTATTTCCAGAAAAATCCGGTTCATCCGCTTAGGAGGAAACCGCCAGGTGGAGATCAGCAGGAATACAATGGGAATCACCAGCGGCAGGGTTATGGAAGTGGCGAAATAGCGCCATACAGTAATTTCAGTCACGGAAGATCCTCCTACTTTATCCGTTTTTCATCCACACCTTGGGTACGAAATTCAAGCACCTGCGGTTTGTGGTTCGTGCAGTACAGTGACAGCTGACTTTCGGCCTTTTTCTCCGCTGAGAGAACTACGCCAGCGGTGTTAGTCTACACGGTACGGCAAAAAGTTTTAGGATTTTCCCTATGCCGGTGACTATGATACCACACCTGCGGTGGGCAAGCCGCGCATCTCAACCTCTTCGGTTCTTCAGCCCACCGCACGCGTCTCAGGTTATTTTTTATTATACCATATTTAGATCCTTTGTGCATGCAAGGATAAGCTGCCATGAAGGGAAAAGCAGTTTTCGGATGTGTGCCTCACCGCCTATTGCTCACTGTACAGAAATTTTTCTGGAAGGGAAATGGCCTCAGCCTGCGCTTATCGACGAATGTGTGGAGCTGTGTCCCGTAATATGGAATGTATCTGAAAAGCCTGAACAATCTTTTTTCCTTGAGAAAGCTGCCCGTAGGGCTCTTGTTTGTATAAAAAATGCTCCCCTGAGAGACAGCGTAAAATTGCTGTCGTCTAAAGGGGAGCATTCGCCGGCGCTGGGCCTGATTTCAGTATTCTTACAGATTTACCTGAGGCAGGGTGGCAAAACTGGCCTCCAGTTCCTGGTCACTGGGGATGGTATCGGTCATCTTGCCGTCGTTGAACCTTTCATAGGCTGTCATATCAAAGTAACCTGTGCCGGTCAGGCCGAAGACGATGGTCTTCTCCTCGCCGGTCTCCTTGCATTTTAAGGCCTCGTCGATAGCCGTGCGGATGGCATGGCTGGACTCCGGGGCGGGAAGGGTCCCTTCCACACGGGCGAACAGCTCTGCAGCCTCAAACACGGAGGTCTGTTCCACGGAGACAGCCTCCATCAGGCCGTCGGCATAGAGCTGGGAAAGGACGGAGCTCATGCCGTGGTAGCGCAGTCCGCCGGCATGGTTGGCGGAGGGAATGAAATTGGAACCCAGGGTGTACATCTTCGCCAGCGGGCACACCATGCCGGTATCGCAGAAATCGTAGGCGAACCTGCCTCTGGTTAAAGAGGGGCAGGAGGCTGGTTCTACGGCGATGAAACGGTAGTCGTCTTCCCCGCGGAGCTTTTGCCCCATGAAGGGGGCGATCAGGCCGCCCAAATTAGAGCCGCCGCCTGCGCAGCCGATAATGATATCGGGGTGGATGCCGTACTTGTCCAGAGCGGCCTTCGTCTCCAATCCGATGACGGACTGGTGCAGCAGCACCTGGTTGAGTACGGAGCCCAGCACATAGCGGTAGCCGGGAGTAGAGGTGGCCACTTCCACCGCTTCAGAAATTGCGCAGCCCAGGCTGCCGGTGGTGCCGGGATGGGCTTCCAGAATCTTCCTTCCCACCTGGGTATTTTCCGAGGGGGAGGGGGTGACGGATGCACCGTAAGTGCGCATCACCTCTCTGCGGAAGGGCTTCTGTTCATAGGAGACCTTTACCATGTAGACTTTACAATCCAGGTCGAAATAGGAGCAGGCCATGGAAAGGGCGGTTCCCCACTGGCCGGCGCCTGTCTCCGTGGTAACGCCTTTAAGGCCCTGCTTTTTTGCATAGTAGGCCTGAGCGATGGCGGAGTTGAGCTTGTGGGAACCGGAAGTGTTGTTTCCCTCGAATTTGTAATAAATCTTAGCCGGAGTATCCAGGGCCTTTTCCAAAAAGCTTGCATGTACCAGAGGAGAGGGCCGATACATTTTATAAAACGAACGGATCTCGTCGGGGATCTCGAAGAAGGGCGTAGTGTCATCCAGCTCCTGCCGAACCAGATCGTCGCAGAATACAGGAGTGAGATCTTCGAAGGTCATGGGCTTCAGAGTGCCGGGATTCAACAGGGGGGCAGGCTTATTTTTCATATCGGCCCGCAGGTTATACCAGGCCTGGGGCATCTCGTTTTCTTCCAGATAAATTTTGTAGGGGATCTCTGCCATTGTTACCATTCCTTTCACAATTCAGTTAAATATAAAAAATGCACCTGTCCTAATGTCTTAGGACAGGTGCATAAACTATCTGCCCTAAAACCTTAGGACAGATGTTGGAACATCTGCGGTGCCACCTAAATTCGCCCGAAAGCGCGCCTCATTCGCGTACAGATCAAGATATTCGATACGCTAGCCGCTGTAACGGTCGGCCTCCGTCTCACCTAACACTGCCGCCAGTGCTCAGTTTGCCCTCCCGGGTCCATTCCTTACCCACCGTACCGCCATGATCACACCCTTCACGGCTCTCTTTGGATACGGTTGTGGGAAAGTACTCCTCCCAGTCAACGGTTTTTCTGTGTTGCAAAAACTATATCACTGCCCATTTCATTTGTCAAGGGGAAATTTTTAAAAATTCAGCATTGTTTCCTAGCTGTTTCCTGAGCCTATATGAAAATAAAGCATCCGAACAGCTTCCCCTGACAACGTGACGGATACAGGCAGATGAAAAGTAATACCAAATGAGAGAACTGAATTTGGGACTCTAAAATTCGTTGAAAACGGACTGTGGTGGCAGCCGCAGCTACGCTGCACAATCCTTATTTATAGCCCTGATTTTAGGACTGGAAATTTTGAAAAAAGGTAAGTCAGAACAAGAAAAAAACTTTAAAAATTGCGGCAAGAAAGCGAACTGCAGTGTCTAGCACCGCCTTCTTGTAAAGCAGCGCTGTCTTTAGGCGTTTTCTTGGGAGGCGCTCCTGTCAGGAAAAAATTCTTCCGCCCAGGTCTTAATGATTTCTTGCCGTAAGAATTCCGTCAGAGGAGTCAGATCATGCTCCCGGTCGTAGATTGTGAGACATTCCAGATAGCGTGCCCTGTCCTCGGAAAAGATGATGAGGGGAGGATGGTTTCTGGTAAGAAAAAAGTAATTCAGAAGAATACGTCCCGTCCGCCCATTCCCTTCGGCGAAGGGCCGTATGTTTTCAAATCTGGCATGCAGATAGGCGCCAGTGCCAAGCAGATCCGGACCGCAGTAGCCGTTTACTTCCTCCATCAGCTTGTCAAGCTGCTCCTCCACTTCGCGGGCGGGAGCCCCAACCTCATAGAGGCCTGTTACATAGTCATGCTTCTTAAAGGCGCCGGGCCTCTCACCGTCTGTCGCATAGAGCGGTTCATCATATGTACCGCTGGTCAGAATCCGGTGGACGTCCAGAAGGAGACTGGTATCCATATCGTCCCGGGCCAGAATTTTTTCCCGTAAGTATTCGTAGCAGAGTTTTTGGTTTTTCTGCCAGAACAGCGTTTTTGAGCCTTCCGGAAAGGCGGCGGCCGTGCCGGTTTCAAAAATCTCCCGGGTGGTCTGATAGGTGACCTGGTCATTTTCCAATTTTCCGGAATGGTAAATAAATAGAATATTAAAGCGCTTCAGCAGGCGGTCCATCTCCGCGGATGAGACAAGCTGGAAGGATTGCCAGCGCGACATAATTTCATAGTATAGATTCATGTTTTCCGGCTCCTTGCTTCTTGATACAAATCACAGGATGATAAAGCTTCGGTATTGAATGGATTTTTATGGGGAAAAGCACTGTCCCGCCAGAGAATGCTTTAGGAGGGACAGAATGGCTACTTGTAGACATAATATTGGGGATTGTCAGTATTATACCATAGATTTCTGCACTGTGAAGAAGAAACTTTACTTTTCTGGTTTTTTTATTGTAGAATAACGGGTACGAAAAAATCAAGAGACGAGTAGCTTTTTGCCAAAGTAAAAAGAGTTGAATCATTTAAAAAACTGGTTCAACTCTTTTCTTTATAGCCGAAAGACAGGACGGACCCTGATTCCCCTTATTCCTGCGGTATGAGGCGAATCAGGATCCCGTGAGCAGCAGATGAATGGATGGGGAAAGCTTTATTTCTTCTGGCGGGATACCGTGACGCAGTAAGCACTGCTCTGCCAAAGGGAACTGCTGGGAAAGTAATGTGCGCACAGCTATCCCGCAGCCAGAGAAGTCATTGTCCTTCAGGCAGACAATGATGCGTTTGGTAAAGGTTAACATGCCTGCATTCTGTTCCCTGTTTTCCCGTTGGGAGGCTTTCAGGGGATATCCCCAAAGAAACAGGCTGTAGATCCGGCCATAAATATCACGCAGACTTTGCAGCCTTGTGTTTTTTATCACAAAAAGGAGCCAATGCCACAAAGATAATTCCTGAATGCCAGACCGCAGGTTATGCTCAAATTGTTCGGTAAGCAGACGCACCGCTTCGGCCGGCACGGATTCAAGAACAGAACATGAGACCGGTTCACAGGTACAGAGGAGGATCTCGAAGGATTGGACAAAGTAGGAAAGGTTCCGGCGGACAGCTGGGCTTTTGAAATCCGGCTTCCTACAGGGTTCCCCAATGGAGAAGACGCGCACCCCCTTCCCATTCACCGGCTGCAGGACGCCAAGCTGATCCAGCACAGCTACCGTACGGCGGATAGTGCTGAGGGAGACGCTGTATTTCTCAGCCATTCGCTGATAGGAGGGCAGAAACGCGGAATCCCGGTATTCTCCTAGGTAAATCTCATGTAAAAGCCTGCCTGCCAGGCTGTAGCAGCACTGTGGCCGTTCCCGGTAGATACTCCAGGAGAAAGGAATTTGTTCTTCTTTCGGCAGAGGAGGCCTGGTGTCCAGCTCGGCGATAAACGGGGCGAATGTATCCCGCTGGAGTGCGGCCAGTTCCTCTATAAGAGGTTCCCATGCCTGCCGCTGGGCGAGCAATAGGAGAGACTGCATCCGGTCCTGAAGGAAATCCCGGTGGATTGGTAAGTTTGATTTACTGTATTTGAGGAATGGCATTCCCCAGAAAACAGTAATCTCCCAATAGAGATTCATCACAAGGGGATTGTCCAGGCTCTGCAGGACGCAGCTGAAAAAATGGAGCACATCATTGATAGATGGCCGTTCAGCCAGCCTTGAGAGATAAGGGAACTTGTTTCTTTCGATACGCTGAAATCCTGCGGCCAACAGGGTGGGAAACAGCAGGCCCGCACAGTCCTGCAGGTCAAGATAAGCGTCCCTGCGCAGGATAAAGTAGTCCTGAGACAGCTGCATGGCGTTCTCCAGGGTCTGCTGGAAGATAACAGTGGTGGGGCGCCCTCTGTGCATGTCGATGTACCCCTCTTCCCGAAGGCAGCGCAGCGCAGTCTTCACTGTTTGGGCCGAAACGCCGAACTCGTTGCACAGCGTATCAATTGAGGGAAGCTGCTCTCCGTATTGGTAAGAGCAGAAGATTAGACGGTTGAAAAAATAGTTATAAATGAGGTTTGAAATTTGGTTTCTGTCTTCCATGGAATCCATTCTCACCACCGCTGCCGGTTTTATTATATGATACCATTTTCAAGCTGGGATTTCCAGAAGCCAGTTGAGTTTTTCAGAACTGCGTGATATAATAAAAAAACTAACATGAACAAGGTTGCTCCGGTTTCTGGAAAACTGTACCCAGCCGGGGAAGATGCAGATAAAATCAGACGGCCGGGCAACGGCAGAAAACAGTGAAGCTATGATGTTGGCAGGAAGCGCAGTAAAAATGATGGGGACATTTTTCCGGTATGGCTGTCAGGCTGGAACAGGGATATACTAGAGGCGCATGAGCTTTTGACGGGGATACGAAGAAATCCACGGACGGCTGAATGGTCTGGCCTCTCTCCGAATCTGTAAAAGCAAAACAGCTGCTGAAAATAATGATCCGCTCTATGGAAC
>ENA-OUOW01000998-OUOW01000998.1-human-gut-metagenome-genome-assembly--contig:-NODE-998-length-21316-cov-5.281125_pt1 | contig 21316 bp, 35 predicted proteins | sample MGYA00237938_ERZ548769 | MGnify/ENA primary metagenome ERZ548769 (study PRJEB26490, sample SAMN05356870) | human gut metagenome | biome: terrestrial biome; feature: human-associated habitat; material... | reverse complement strand
GCTATGACGAGGACGGAGCGCTTGCCTCACTGCCCCCGCTGACGAGGGAGACCGTCCGACGGCTTGGCTACAAATCGCTCTGCTGGAGCGAGAACCAGGTGGCGGACCGGGCGAACTTCCGGCAGGTGTATGAAATCCTGTCCAAGCGGAAGGTCGAAACGGATAAAATCCCGCTGCCCGTCAGGGAAACACTGAAAGCGCTAACAGCGAGTTTTGCAAAGCCGGTAGATAACGACACCCGAAAGGCAATTTCTTCCGGCAGAGAACCACCAGCAACGGCTCAGTGGCATAAGCTAAAGCCGTGAGGACGAAAACAAGCAAAAGGAGAGAATGCGAATGCGAAAACAATGCCGAATCTGCCACGTTGTGACAGACCTGGACGAGACAGGACGGTGCGCTTTTTGCGCCCTGTGCTACGAGGCTGTCGAGGCCGGGACAAGCTACGGCAAGTACGTTGCACAGCGTGACCATGTGCGGACCGAGCCGCACGAGCCACGAAAGGAGCCGTGGCCAGAGGCCATTACCGGGAACGCCACCTGTCCGGTCTGTGGACAACCGTTTTACCGGGTAGGACACAGACGGGTCTATTGCTCTACGACCTGCTGCAAGAAAGCGGCAAGAGAACGGTCCAGGGAGTTCTCCCGGAAAAAATACTGGGCGGGGAAGGCGGCCAAGGGATGAATGATTTAGAACAAATGGCCATCGAACGCCTGAAAGCCGCATCTGATATGTCGCTCATGGCGTATGAGAAGCCTTTGGTTATCTGCATTTCCGGCGGAAAAGATTCCAGCGCTATCACCGAGCTTGCGGTGCGTTCCGGAATCCCTTGCGAGTTCCAGCACAACCACACCACGGCGGATGCCCCGGAAACGGTGCGGTTCGTGCGAAGCGAGTTCAAACGGCTAGAGGAAAACGGCTACAAATGCACCGTAAATATGCCGGTTTACAAGGGGAAGCGTGTGTCCATGTGGAGTTTAATCCCTCAAGTTCTCATTCCGCCAACCCGGCGTATGCGGTACTGCTGTTCCGTCCTGAAAGAAACAGGCGGGGCGGGACGGTTCATTTGCACCGGCGTTCGGTGGGCGGAATCTACAGCAAGAAAAAACAATCGTGGAATCTACGAAAAACTGGGCGCAACCAGGGATAAAAACATTATTCTTGCAAATGACAATGATGAAAAGAGGATGTTATTTGAAAACTGCCGCCTGAAAGCAACACGAGTTGTAAACCCTATTGTCGACTGGGCGGACGAGGATGTGTATGGCTTTTTAGCCGGTGCGAAAGTCCCGATGAACCCGCTCTATGCCGAGGGACAATGCCGGGTTGGGTGTATCGGCTGCCCCATGGCTGGAAAAAAGTGGCGTGAAGCGGAGTTCTCCCGGCGGCCGAAGTACAAGCAACTATACCTGAACGCCTTTGAACGGATGCTTGAGGAGCGAAAACGGCGTGGCAAGCTGGATGGAACGTGGACGTGTGCAGAAGATGTGTTCCGCTGGTGGATGGAGTACGATGTGCTGCCGGGACAGACCAGCATGGAGGATTATTTGGAGATGATAGGCGAATGAAAGTTTTAATAGCCTGCGAAGAATCGCAGACCGTCCCGGGAATTGCCGCCGCAATGGCGGAACAGTGGGGAGGGCTTGCCAATGAATAACTTTACCGGGCGGCTGTATTGGAAAACGGCCCTCCGGAACGGCGACCGCCGGGCCGGAATCGGTGCAGCAGAGGACGATTACGGGGACGAGAGTTTCCCGCGGGCGAAGGACCACATCCTGGGACCGGCCAGGATGCCGCACGACGGCGAAAAACCGGAAGATTTGAACGGGCCTGTGATTGTCGTGCAGGCCGGAAAGGATGTAAAACATGATGAGCATTAAAGCAGATTCCTACGCCGAGGACCGGCTGAAATACTTTAAGGACCAGCTGGCCATCGCCAGGCGGGTTCTTTCCTGGTGGGCAAACAATAGCTGGGATCGCCACATTTTGGCGGAAAAGGGGAAAATCGTAAGCTATTACAAAGATATTGTCAAAATGTTAGAGGAGAAAATGCAATGATTAACAACTACGAATGCACACCTGATGACGGCAAGGTCTGTAATGCGGTACCATCCCCTGGACCTGCACCGATTGCAGCCATGCTGAGCATGGCAAATGACCTGACGATGAAAGCCCTGGACATGGCCCTGCATATCAGCAACCAGGTCCTTGGAAGCCCCATGCCGGAGATGAAAACCAATGAACCCAAGTGTATGCGGGAGGCGGTGGACAAGCACGTTGGCGACCTGAGAACCCTCTGTGAGGAGCTGAACAGCATCATGCAGGGGCTGGGGGTGTGACCGATGAAAAAACAGTTACAGTTTGTAATCCTCTTGTTTGAGGACCTGAAGGAGAATGTCACGCTCTATATGGCGAACGGCGGGGATGGCCTTAACGCAAATTACCTGGACAAAAACCACAGCAAGACCGCCCTGAAACGTAAAATCATCATGCTGCGGCAGGAACTGCTGAATCTGGAAAGGATGCTTGACTTATGAGAAAGTACACAAAAGAGGAACTGAATGAAGTCCTGCGCAAGCATCAGCATTGGTACGACATGGACTGTGATGGCTGGGAGCATATGCAGGCCGACCTGACAAATACCGACCTGTCCGGCGTAGACCTGTCCGGCAAAAACTTGGCCTTTGTTTGCCTTAACGGGGCAAATCTCATTGATGCCAACATGACCGGGACCTGCTTGATTGGCGCCAGGCTGGTCGCTGCTTGTCTCGTCAACACAAATCTTACCGGAGCCGATTTGACCGAGGCCAGCCTGAGCTATGCCAACCTGTTCGGGGCTGATCTGTCTGGGGCCATTTTGACCCGGACCATCTTGTCCGCGACGGACATGTCCTGGTCCAAAAACGTGCCGTATATTCCGATGGCTTGCCCGGATACCGGCTCCTTTATCGGCTGGGAAAAAGTGGGCGAAAAGATTGTTAAGCTGCTGATCCCGGAGGACGCAAAACGCAGTTCCGCCGCTGGCAGAATGTGCCGGTGCGATAAGGCTATTGTGCTGGCCATCGAAAACGTTGACGGTACAGATTCTGGGGTGTCCAGCATCAAAAGAGCTGTCAGTTCCAAAATCGTCTATGAGGTCGGGCAGATTGTATGCGTGCCTGATTTCTGCGAGGACCGCTTCAAGGAGCGCTCCGTCGGAATCCGCTTTTTTATCAATCGTCAGGAGGCAGTGAACTACAATGGCTGAGTACATTGCCCGGGCGGCGGCGATTGTGGACTTCGAGCGGTGCAACAACGAAAACCCTGTTTGGACACCGCAGAGAGTTAAAACGCTGTTGATGCGCATTCCCACCGCCGACGTGGAGCCGGTGCGGCGGTGGATTCCGTGCCGCAAGGCGCTACCCAATACGCGCGAACGAGTGCTGGCTACAGACGGAGTCTTTGTCGGCGAAATGTGCATAAACAAACGTGGCCAATGGCAACGGTACAATATCGCCAATTATGAAATTCTGATGTCGTTGGATATCCTGGCATGGATGCCACTCCCGGAGCCGCCGAAGGAAGGAGATGCAGAAAATGAGGCTGACTAAACGACTTTCGGATGGGCAGGCGGTTGTGGACTGTGAAAACTGCGAGCGACACGAAAAAGGTTGCACGGCTTTGTATTGCCGGAATCGCTTGAAGGACGCACTTGCACAGTACGAGGATGCTGATGTCGTGCCGGTGGTAAGATGCCGGGATTGCAAATATTACGACCCGGAGGATTGGGGCGGTATCACCTGCAAGGCCGACGGCGGGATGACCGACCCGGATGAGGACAGCTTTTGCAGCCAGGGAGAGAGGAGGACGGACAATGGAAAAGCAGTTGACGAAGGATAATGTGCGGGAAATCCTGCTGGAAAGCCTGAACGGCGAAGATTTTTACCCAGGAGATGGGGAGTTGGCAAGAGAGAACCTTGCCTATATCGCTGGGCTGGCGGATATGGCGAACGCCGTTATCCGGAAGATAACAGAGCTGGGAGGCTGATAAGATGCAGCTTGGTGACAGGGTAAGCATTATCCCTTCCTGGTCCTTCGGAAAGGCCGGGGAGGGCGGCATGAGAGAACATCCTGCGGAAGAAAAAGCTACCGTGGTATGGATTCACCCCCTGGGGAGATTCGCCGTTGTGGAGTACGACAACGGCCTCAGAGAGGCGTTCGGGCCGGGGGAGATTTAAGTAACTTAGATAATCTCTGTATAGAGTATATATAATATATTCTATGTTCTTTTATGTGTGTTATGTTATATAAAATATACAGAGATTTATTAAACTAGTAGAAAGGAAGTACAAACCATGTTCGCAATAATAAACTGGAAGACAAACGAATTTCTCTACGACGCCGACTTTACATCCAGTCGGGTCAAGCAACTCACAGACCCATGCAAGGTACTCTTGTTCGACGATGCGGAGAAGGCGGCTACTTCGTACGAGATAATGGAGTGTGACGGAGATTTCGTTATCGGTCAAGTGGCCTCACTGATTGAAATAAAACAGGCTACCAGGCCGGTGTTTCGCTCTGCAATCAACGGTGACCGCCCAGCAGACCCTGTTCAACGAAAAGGAGAATGAAAAATGGAAATTTTGAAGGTCGTATCGGTGGCCGTCTGGCTCATCGGAGTTATCGGGTTCACTGTTTGGATGGTGGGCTATCCGCTCTGGGCAGCATTCAAGCGCCGGGCGCAGTTTAACTGGACGGAGTATGGCTTCGGTCTGGGGATTACCTCCGTGGCGGCATCCATCGGAAATGTAATCATTCAGACGGCTCGCCTGATTGCTGCGCTATGACAAACTGTCCAAACTGCGGAGCGCCAATCACCGGGAGAATCTGCGAGTATTGCGGTACGGTCCATTGGCAGGATAGCCCCATCAGCGACAATGCAGTTCCCGTTTCGCAAAAATCGGCGGAAGTTGTGATAGAGACAGTGGCCAGCGGTGAAAGAGTTCCGGTCGCAATCCCGCTATGGCTGGATGACGGCCTATTCGGCTCTTGCGATGAGGTGCAATGCACAAGCATCAACGGACCAACGTTGCGGGGTGAACCAGCAGTGTTAAACTTTACCGTTTGCAGGTTTGATGGCACGGATAAGCAGATCAGCAATCTTGCAAAAGAGAGCCGGGAGTATTACGTTGTCTTCCGGGACAAAGAGAGCAAGCGTCCGATCGTGGAGAATAGGGTCATCGGCAGAATAGCCATCAAAGGACTTGGCGTAAACGATGGTACGCTGGATATTTCAATCACCGCCGAAGGGCCTGTTTCTTCCCGCTGCGTGGCAGGCTAGTATATTAGTCTGTACTAGTATTATATAATATTATATTATTCTATTCCCTTTTTGTGTTTCTGTTTTATTATAAAAAAGATAGTAAAATATTACTATGGAAGTAAAAGGAGGTATTCGACTATGGCACAGAAAAATGAGGTCGCAAAAACTACGTCAGGAAAGCCAAAAAAAGGAAGAGGGGGAACAGACAATTTCCCGTCCAGACGGTTTACACCGGAAACCGATGAGGATCGGGCGCTTGTCTCGCAACTCCTCAACGAGGCACTCACGGAATACAGGCAACCGAGAGTAAAAAGCGATGACGAACTTGCCAAACGGATTGACGACTATTTCTTTCGGTGCGCGCAAAACGGGCAGGTCCCAACCGTAGAGGAAATGAGCCTGTCCACAGGATATTCCGTTAGCACGGTCATGGATTGGGAAATCGGAAGAAATAAAGGATTTAGCCCCGAAACGTCCATTATAATTAAAAAAGCGAAGGGATATTTGCAGACTTTTGATGCAAAATTGGTCATTGCGGGAAAGATGAATTTTCTGGCTTACTGCTTCCGGGCAAAAAATTACTACGGCATGAAGGACCAGCAAGAAGTTGTCCTCACCCCAAACAATGCGCTTGGCGAAGCAGCTTCGGCTGAGGACCTGCGGAAGAAGTACCTGGAGGACGTGAGAGGGAGCGGATCGACTATAGTTGACGGCGAAAAGGCCGAATAAGCCCCAGCGACTTTCTGGAACAAAAACAGTGGCAACTTTTGCCCCATCGACTATAATTCAGCCCCGCTGACCGTGAAAATGGTTGGCGGGGCCTTGATTTTGCCTCTGCGACTTTGGCGCAGGCAGACACCCTCACCCGGAAGCCCCGGCGGAGCGATCAGGGCAGACCCATGAAAAAATCGGCCTGCCCACGCTGGACACGCCCGGAACGCCTCCGGCCACGCCTGGACCCGGACCGGCCCACGGCGGCCCCCGAAGCCCGCAGGCGGGAGCGTTGGCGGCCGGATATGCAAGCCCCACCCCCACGGGAACGGCCCACAGAGGGCCACGGGGAACGCCACACACGGAAACGGAGGGGACGCAAATGCCACACGCAAGCGCAGGGCGGGCGCAGGACGAAAGAAAAATAAAGCCGGGTGAAATTACACCCGGAAAAAGAAAATGCAGCACAGAGCCGCCACGGAGGCGACACGCAAAGAGGGCCGGAGGGCGGCAGCAGGGCAGCAAAACGCCCCGGCAGGGGAGGACCCCCACCAGGGCGAAAAGAAACCCGCCGGAAGCGTTGCCCCCAGCGGGTCTGAATTACTTAAGCAGGGCCTTGAGAACGGCCCCGCAAAAGATGAGAGCATAAACGATCAGCACAGCGCATCACCTCCTTATAGCCAACGCTGGGCGGGATGTCAAGGGGTTAGCCGCTGATTATATCGCAGGGGATAACCACGACACCGGCGGCCGCCGCTGCTTCTGCGTACCCCTCCAGCTTTGCGGCGCACCCGGGGTCACACTTGCGGAGCGTCTCCAGCCCGTGCAGGTTGTGGAGGTAGTACACTACCCCGGACACATACATAAGCCGCCGCCCGTAGGTAGTACCCCATACGCCGGAGCGCTTGACGGCGGGCCATATATCGGCCATGATACGGGGCGGCAAATCGCACACACGGGACACATTGCGGACGATTCCGCCGGTTTTGCCGTCGGGCCGCTTAACTGTTATCGATGTTTTCCCGACGCACACGGGCGCGCCGGAAATATCTTGGATAAGCATATCTTCGCCCCCCATCAATAGCAGGGGTTAGGACCGTCGATTTCCCACAGCTCACCATATCGGGCCAAATGGGCGGCGGCATAGGCCCGGAAAAAGTCCTCCTCCGTGTCCCAGTCCTGGGAGACGTGGAGCGCCTCCCGGATGTCGTCATCCATTAGGGCCACGGCGGCGGGACCGTACACCCACGCCCCGGACCCGTTGCGGACATATCCGAGTTGCCAAGCCGCAAAATCTTCCCGGAGGGCTTCCAGCTGCGCCCGCTGTTGATCCCATGTGAGGGAGGTATCACGGGCGACGGCCTGCGCTTTGCGCTCATACCCGGCAGCGTTGCGGGCACGTTGCCCAGGCATTGCCCTGTAGCCGGTGCAGACGGTCACGGGGTCACCGCCTCGCACGTCCCACGGCAGCCGGATGGAATACACATCGTAATTCCACCCGTACACGCCGGAGCCGTACCCAACCGGGGACACGCCCCGAAGCAGTGTCTGCGCCCCGCAATAGCCCACGCTCACCACGTTACCCATGGCGGCAACGTCGGTCCGAGTCATCTTGATTTTTCCGTTGCTATTCATTGTAATTCCTCCTAAATTTTCGCTTGACTTTCGGAGGAATCCGGTGTAATATAATAATCCCCCGGATTCCTGAGAGAGTCGCGTTTTTCATGTGTTTTCGGGCCATTCCCGGCGGTGCTGGAACACCGCCGGGAATATTTAATTTTTTTCCTTGGCTATATCGGCCCGGATTAAACTTTTGATGTATCCGGCCTTATTTTCCACGCTGGACAACTTTTTCAGGATGTCCGATTCTGTGCTATTCATAACCCGGATGCAGATTGATGTTGTATGCGCTTTATTGTATCTGTCTTGCGGGGTTTCCTTGCGTCCGCTGATTGCTTTTCCCTCCGTTTCCTTTTTGTTGGGGGGGGCGGTTTCCCGCCCCCGCTGTGGTTTATTTCTGGGTGCTTGCGTCGATATACACATTCATGATCTTGATAATGCGGGCGACGGTTTCGGGGTCAAGCCCTTCTTCCTTTTCGGTGATGATCCGCTGAATGTCGTAAACGACGGCTTTTTTTGTGTCCTGCCGTTCGGATTCGGTTCCCATTTGTTTTCCCTCCTTTCTTTAGGATGGCTATATTATAACATATGTACTGCAGTATGTCAAGCCCTTTTTTCAAGTTTTTTTCAATTTCTCCCGGCTTGCTTGCTAGGCCTCCGGGGGCGCTCTCTTGTTACGGGTATACTATATCGTGATATAATGATTCTGCCAAGCCCCTATTTTCACTTTTTTCGTGTGTGAGGTTCTTTTTTTACCGTGTTTTCCACGCGCACATTTTAGTTATTATGTGCGCCATATAGATACACATAGGTAGTCCACCACGCAAGGACACGGAAACACCCACAAACACGGAGAAAACCGAACATTTTTAAATAAAACGCTCCACTGGTCTATTCTGATGGGGCGTTTAACGCTACAAAAATATTATTTTGTTGCGTTCATTTCAGGGCGTTCAGCAGGAACGGCCTTTTTTGTGCGTTATACATGGACACGGGCCGGAAGCTGCTGCACCTGGTCACGGCTGGCCGGTCCGGACGCTGGGCCGATCTTGACCTCACCGGGGGCGGGGGAATGGGGGCTTCCGAGGGTCGGGAAGTAACCCATCCGAGTACCGACACATCCCTCTTACATCCCACTACACTAAAAAACTTGAAAAAAATTAAAAAAGGCGGTATAATGAACAAGAGGTGATTTAAATTGGAATATCTGCAAGCGGAGCAAGAAATGTTCTATCAGGCGAGAGTTGGCACGGTTTACGGCTGCTTTAGAGTGGAAAAAGTGGATTACGATTGGGAGAACCACAGGCAGATATGGACCATGCGCTGTATTCATTGCGGGCTTGAGAAGCAGACCCATAATGGGAAGGATTATGTGAAGGGCAAGAACAAAGGAACCTGCAAATGTCAGCACGTAAGGAGCGCCCCGGTAAAAATTGTCGAAAAGCAAAAAAAGCCTAGACGCGAAGACCATGAATTATATAGCAGATGGAGAGGAATAAAAAGGCGATGTAACCAGGAAAACGATAAAAACTATCCAAATTACGGCGCAAGAGGAATTAAAGTGTGCGATGAATGGGAACACGATTTTATGGCATTTGTGGAATGGGCTGAACAGAATGGGTATGAAAAAGGACTTACAATAGATAGAATTGACAACAACAAGGGCTATTCACCGGAAAACTGCCGCTGGATACCGAGAGGCGACCAGAACAAGAACAAGCGGAATGTCAAGCTATACGATGGTGAAACGTTGCCTGACTTTTGCAAGAGAACAGGCCTGAACTATTCCGTCATGAGTGAAAAAATCCACGAAGGATTCTCTTTTGAGGAAGCCGTATGTGAGGCCTTGACGCACAAGATTGACAGGGATTTTGGTAGAAAATGTGCAGAAAACGGGGTCAAGCGAGAAACAGTCCGTGCGAGAATCCGAAAAGGGATTCCGCCGGAGATCGCATTACAAAAAAATGGAGCGCTGGGCATTGAAGTCAACGGTGAAATAAAAAAACTGTCAGACTGGTGCAGAATTTACGGAATTACAACGGCAGCGGTGTATTATAGAGTTAAAAAATGTGGGATGTCGTATCAAGATGCTATTACAAAGCCAAAGTCATGGCACAAAAAGTAAGGCACCAAGTTCCCATTCAAAAAATCCCGCAAAAATAAAAAAGGCGATTTTCGATTTTATAAAAAGCGCCCTTCGGGCGCATTTCTTTTAATTTTCTATTGACACGGATGCGTGATTATGATATACTCAGTTTACCAAACACGGAGGGGTGAAGTAAATGACCGACAAAGAGATACTCAGAGCGGCCATGGGAAAGCGTGATTACAATCAGGTCATACTTGCAAGCGAAATGGGATATGGAAGCCAGAGCAGCATAGCAGAGAGATTACGCTGCAAGCAGTCCATGCGCTGCGACATCTTCGTAAAGTTTATGGATTTCCTGGGCTTTGATGTCGTAATTCGCAGCCGACGGGCAGACAAGACCGAATGGATTCTGTCCTTTGACAAGGGGACCGGCGAGAACCAGAAAGAGGGTGTCTGACCATGTGGGTTATCTATGCGCTTATTTTCTTTGGGGCAATTTTCAAGGTTCTGCTGAAGAAGTAGGAGGCTTGCCATGACTACCGAAGATGTCGTAATGGAATACAGAAAGCGCCTGAGCATCAGAGAGACGGCACGGGAGCTGGATATATCGGAAGGGGTCGTGCGGAAATGCCTGATTACGCATGGCGAAATTGAGACGGCAATGACCAGGCGGATCGGGGAGCTTCTGAAAGAGGGACGTTCGCAGAAGGAGATTTGCGGGATATTGGGCATCTCATACTCCTGCGTGAACGCCAATAGCCCCTACGAACGGGGAATGCAGATAGAGCCGAGCCAGACGGCGAACGCCCGGCACATTCGGGAGTGTCGGGCCAGGAAAGCGACAAATAAATAACCTCCGCAAGGGTGGAGGGATTGCCGAAGGGCTGCTTGTGCGAAAGCACGGGCGGCCCTTTTTGTTTTATCGGAGGGGGAAAGCCATGAACTATCAAGAAATATCAACGTCCATTCTGGGGGCGATGGAGCGCCGCCCTGCGGACGTTTCGGCCTATGAGGACCTGTTATCGCTCTGCATAAATTGGGCCGGGGAGGACTTCTCTGCGGCCCACAGGGGAAGTAAACAGCTTCGGGACAAATGCTCCGATATGATGGAGAAAGTTCCGCCGGAAGCGATTGGGAAATTTTACGCTCTGTGGCGGCGGTGCCTGCTGTTTGATGCACCGTATGATTTTGATAGCTACTTGACATATATTGAGTTGGATAGAAAGATGGAAAAGCGATTTTACCAGCCGAGAAAGCACTATCTGAAACGGTATGTGGATGCCTATCAGAAAATTCTGGATGGGGAACTGGATTTCTTGTCTATTTCTATGCCGAAACGTGCCGGAAAATCGCAGTTGGGAATAAATTTCACAAATATGCTTTCCGGGAAATTCCCGGAAAAGGCGACGCTGATGGAGGGGACCGGCGACGATCTGGTCAATTCTTTCTACAAGGGATGTCTGGAATACCTTCAAACGCCGAGCGAATACCTGTTTTACGACGTTTTCCCGGAAAGCAAACTGGTTCAGACAAATGCGGACACAAAGACGCTGAACTTGAAGAATAGGTCCAGATTCCCGACAATTATGTGCCGTTCCATCGATGCACGGCAGGTCGGCTTGTCAGAAGCAACGAACCTGTTGTACCTTGATGACTGCGTTGAGGGTCGAGAAGAGGCGAAGAACCGGCAGCGCCTTGATGAAAAGTGGGAGGTAATTTCCGGTGACATTATCGGACGTGCCATTGAAGGAACGCCAATTGTCATTTGCGGCACACGGTATTCCCTGTATGACCCGATTGGCCGGTTGCAGGAGGAAATGAAAAAGCAGAATAAGCGCTGCGAGATTATCGAAACCCCTGCTCTTGACCTGGTTACTGACGAAAGCAATTTTGAGTATATCCGAGACGGGAAGAAAGTGTTTACGACACAGTATTTCCGGGACCAGCGGGATATGTTGTCTGCCGAGCAGTTTGAATCTGAGTTCCAGCAACAGCCGTTTGAAGCAAAAGGGCTGCTATTCCCTGAGGGGAATTTGAATAGATTCTTTGAGCTTCCGGTTGGAAAGGAGCCGGATACAATCATTGCTGCCTGTGATACAGCTGACAAGGGAGCAGACTACTGCGCCATGCCGGTTGCGGCGATCTATGGGCAGGAAGTGTATATTATCGACGTGGTTTTTGACGATTCTACACCGGAAGTCACAAAGCCGGAGGTTGCAAAGGCGTTGGTTAAAAACAAGGTTGTTTCTGCCATGTTTGAAAGCAATAACGCCGGAAGCTACTTCGCGAGGGACGTACAGGACATTATCAAGAGCAAAGGGTATATGTGCAGCATCCGAACAAAGAGAACAATCAGCAATAAGCAAACCCGCATTGAGTTTGCTTCCGACAATATCCTGAAACATTTCTATTTCAGGCACCAATCTACTTATGCAAGAAACAGTCAATACGCTGAGTTCATGAGGCAGGTAACGACATATACCCGATCCGGTAAGGTGGCTCACGATGATGCGGCAGACTCACTTAGTTTGCTGGAAAATGAAATCAGAGGCTTGATAGGAGCAAAGGTTGAAGTGTTTGCAAGGCCGTTTTAACTATTTTGTTGCGAATGGTTATATAGCATAAAAGTACTTGACAAACCAAATGGAAGTTGTATAATTGTATGCGTGAAATAATAGCTATAGGGGGGTGTGCGATACGGGAAGCAGAAAACTGTTTGGGCGGAAGGTCATTTATACCGAGGTTCCCGAAATCAATGAGGGAAACATCATTGACGTGCTGCGGAAGGCCCAGGACGTGCACCTTGCCAACCAGGCCGAGATTGACTACCTCTATCGGTACTACCGGGGCGACCAGCCCATCCTATACCGGGAAAAGGACATTCGGCCGGAAATCAACAACATGGTCGTGGAGAACCGGGCGAACGAAATCGTCTCCTTTAAGACCGGCTACCAGGTGGGCGAACCCGTCCAGTATGTGAGCCGTGGCGGGGATGAGCGCATTTCCTCCGAGGTTTTGACCCTGAATGATTATATGCTTGCCGAGGATAAGCCCGCAAAGGACAAGGAACTTGTCGATTGGGGCAATATCTGCGGCACGGCATACAGAATGGTCCTGCCGGATGCACTCGCAGACATAGAAGCGGATGAAGCCCCGTTTGAAATCTTCACCATGGACCCCCGGTATGCCTTTGTGGTTTACTCCGTCGGGCTTGGTCACAAGCCCATGATGGGCGTTCGGTACGTCAAAAAAGAAGACGGGACGCTTGTTTTCTCCTGCTGGACGGAGGACCGGTATTTCGAGGTGTGGAATACCTGGGCTGTGGTTCGCAGCGAAGACCAGATTCTCGGAATCCCAATCATCGAATACCCGGCGAATCAAGCCAGGCTTGGGTCTTTCGAGATTGTCATTCCGCTGCTGGATGCCATCAACATGACGGAAAGCAACCGGATTGACGGTATCGAGCAGTTCGTCCAGGCCTACTGGAAGTTCGTGGGGTGCCGGATTGACGAGCCGCTGTTCAATCAGTTCAAAGAACTGGGCGCAATCATGGTTCCTCCGAATGACACGGGCGGGAACATTGACGTTGACCTCATCACCAAGGACATGAACCAGGAGCAGATTCAGAAGCTGGTGGACAGTATGTATAATGCCGTCCTGACCATCTGCGGGATGCCGAACCGAAACGGCGGAACTTCCACAAGCGACACCGGCTCTGCGGTCATCATGCGGGACGGCTGGTCTGCTGCGGAAGCCCGTGCGAAGGACAGTGAACTTATTTTCAAGCGGTCCGAGAAAGAGTTCCTGAAACTGGTCCTGCGTATCTGCCGGGACCTGGGTGGCCTCAGCCTGAAACTGTCCGCCCTGGAAATCCGGTTTACCCGGAGGAATTATGAGAATATCGCTCAGAAGGTAACTGTGCTGACGCAGATGTTAGCCTGCGACAAGTTGGCTCCTGAATTAGCGTTTACGACGTGTGGCGCATTTTCCGACCCGCAAGTTGCTTACCGGATGAGTTTACCATACATCCAAGCGGCGCAGGAACGGCTTGCGTCGGCCGCACAGAACGGAGGGGATGACAATGGCAGCAAGCCTGACACAGAAGGAAGTGGAGGCAGTTGAGGAAATCCTCCAACGCCGGAATCAAGCGGAGATCAAGGTGGAGCAAGGCAAAGTCGTTGTCATTGAAATCCGCCGAAAACGTGTGAACTGAACATTTTGCCCCTCATAGGTGAGCGGGAACAGCCGAAGGGCTTTCGATACCAGGAATTGGTGTCGGAAGCCCTTCTTTTGTTTTATATGCCTCCATAGCTCAACTGGTAGAGCAGCTGATCTGTAATCAGCAGGTTGCGGGTTCAATTCCTGCTGGCGGCTCCAATCAAACACCCGGACAGAGAGCACCATGTGTCGGCACGCTGCTTGTTTTTCCGCTACTGCTCAACAGCGGACCGGGGCCAATGGGTAGATAGCTCAGCTGGTAGAGCGCGTGACTGTTAATCACGACGTCGCAGGTTCGAATCCTGCTCCGCCCGCCATAAAAGGCAGCAGGGAAGCTGCCATATCAAAAACGCACACGGGAGACAACCCATAAAAACGGAAAACATGGCGGAGGGAACCGCCTGACCAAACGCAGGAGGAGAAAACATGAAAATCGACACGTCCAAAATTGAAGGTTACGCAGAAATGACCCCTGAGCAGAAGCTGGCCGCTTTGGAGGGCTTCGAGTACGAGGATCACGCAGCCGAACTGGAAAAGCAGAAGGCAGCGGTTTCCAAGGCCAATTCCGATGCCGCAGAGTGGAAGCGGAAGCACAACGCCCTTCTCACCGATGAGCAGCGAAAGCAGCAGGAGCAGGCTGACAAGCTGGAATCCATGGAAAAGGAGTTGGCCGGGCTTCGCAAGGAGAAGACCGTTTCCGAGTACAAGGCAAAGCTGGTGGCCCAGGGCTATGATGAAGCCCTTGCAAATGAAACCGCTGCGGCTATGGAATCCGGCGATATGACCACGGTTTTCGCTAACAATCAGAAGTTTTTGACGGACTACGCCAAGCGTGTTGTCGCCGAGAAGTTGAAGGGGACCCCCAGAGGCGCAGACGGCGGGACCGGCGGTGTCGGCATGGATTACTCCAAGAAAATCACAGAGGCCCAGGGCAGCGGTGATTATGCTGCCGCTGCGTATTACACCCGCCTCCAGGCAGAGGCAGAAGCATCCAATAACAAGTAAAGGAGACTGATAAACCTATGGCAATTGCAACCAGTTTCGGCGTACTGAACTACTCCGGGATGTTGTTCAACAAGGGCAACACCCGCTGCCCGCTGAGTTCCATTATCGGCGGCAGAGCAAAGACGACCAATCACGTTGAGTTCGTGACTGGCCAGGAGTACACCACCGCAGGCGGTACACAGCCTGCCATTTCCGAGACCGCATCCCTGACGGCCCCTGAGGCGACCGTTGTCACCCGGACCCAGAAGACCAACGTCACCCAGATTTTCCATGAATCTGTTGGTATCTCCTATGCAAAACAGTCCAACATGGGCACCCTGAGCGGTATCAACATCGCCAGCCAGCAGGCAAACCCCATGAACGAACTGGATTTCCAGGTGGCGGCAAAGATGCAGAAGGTGAACCGGGACATTGAGTTCACCTTCGTCCAGGGTGAATACAACAAGGCGACCACCGATGCCACCGTCAACAAGACCCGTGGCCTGACTGAGGCCATTGAGAGCAACGTCATTGCTATGGCCAGCAAGCCTTTGGGCTTGTGGAACATCGCTGACGGCGTGAAGAAGGTCTATGAGGCAAACGCTCCGCAGGACGGCCTCGTTCTGTGGTGCGATGCTACCACAATGTTCCAGATCAACGCCGACGCTGTGCAGAATGGCCTGACCGTTATCCCTGCTGCCCGTGAGATCAACGGCATCAAACTGTCCAGCGTTGTGACCCCTCTGGGCGTTGTCTACCTGTATCTGGGCGAGTTCCTGCCCAAGGGTACGGCCCTGCTGCTGAACCTGGACGTTATCTCCCCGGTGTATCAGCCGGTTCCCGGAAAGGGCAACTTCTTCCTGGAGCAGCTGGCCAAGACCGGCGCAGGTGAGCAGTACCAGTTGTTCGGCCAGATTGGCCTGGACCACGGCCCCGAATGGTATCATGCCAAGTTCACCGGCATTGCCCAGACCTTCACGGCTCCCACCTACAGCCGGAGCGTGTTTATCGCCAACGACGCGAAGAACCCCGTGAATACCAAGGCCGTAACCGGCTAAATTGAAAGGAGGCGGAAATCATGCCGGAAGAAGAAAAAATCTCCATGGTGAAGGCCATGGCGGGTGAATCGGATACCGCCGTGGTTTCCGCCTACCTTGCTTTGGCCGGTCACAAAATCTGCCGCAAGGCATATCCGTTTGACCCGACGCAAAACATTGTCCCGGACCAGTACGCCATGACACAGGTGGAAATCGCTGTGTACCTGCTGAACAAGCGGGGAGCGGAAGGGGAATCCGCCCACTCCGAGAATGGCGTTTCCCGAACATATGAGAACGGAGATGTTCCGGCCTCTATGCTTCGTGGGGTTGTGCCGATGGTCGGTGTGTTTGAGGCAGCGACATGAAAATCATGGAACGCAACAAGCGGCCACTCTGGTATCTGCTGTATGACCGCAAGGCCCCTGCGGTAGACGCAGAAGGGAATGAGACGGGAGAAGAAATCATCGTTTACAAGCCTGCTGTGGCACTCAGGGCGAATGTTTCCCCAGCATCCGGTTCTTCTCAGATAGAGCAGTTCGGCAACCTCGCCGGGTATGATAAGGTCATCGTAACGGACGATATGTCCTGCCCAATTGACGAGAATACCGTTCTGTTCGTGGACAAAGAGCCGGAATACCGGGAAGCGGATGGAAAGCCTCTGTACGATTACATTGTCAAACGGGTGGCAAAGTCCCTGAACACCATTGCCTATGCCGTGACGAAGGTGAGCGTGTCGTGAGCCGAAAAAGAATCGTTGTTCCTCTGTCAGAATCCGGAATTCAGAAGATTCAGGATGAATTGGTGGTTTACCGGAAATGGCAGGAGGAAAAGGCACGGGAATTGGCGGAGCGCCTGGCCTCTCTGGGCGCAACGGTGGCTTCCATCCGGTTTTCCAGAGCTGTATACACCGGGCCAAAGGACGTAGATGTAACCGTAGAGGAGCTGCCGAACGGTTACAAGGTGAAAGCGGATGGTGAATCCGTCCTTTTAATTGAGTTCGGGTCCGGCGTGACATACGGCTACGGCCACCCGGAGGCAGGGGAGTTCGGCATGGGGCCTGGTACATATCCTGACGGGAAAGGCCATTGGGATGACCCAAAAGGATGGTATCTACCCAAAAGCGCCGGTGGCGGGCATACCTTCGGCAACCCTCCGGCAATGCCCATGTATGAGGCCAGAAAGGCCATTGAGCAGGAGCTGCCGAGAATTGTCAAGGAGGTATTTAGATGATTGACATTGAGAATCAGATATATACCCCCATTGCGGCGGCACTTCGGGAGAAGTTCCCTGGGATTTCCGTAAGCGGCGAATATGTGAAGGCTCCTCCAAAGTTTCCGTATGTGAGCATTGTCGAGCAGGACAATTACACGACGGTCAGCCGGTTGGACAGCAGCGACCGGGAAAGGTATGCGACGATCCTGTACGAAGTGAACGTCTATTCGGACAAGGCTGGTGCAAAGAAATCTACCTGTCGGGAAATCCTTCGTTGCATTGACGAAATGCTTTACCGGAAGAACTTTACCAGAATCTCCATGAACCCGGTTCCAAACATGGAAAATGCCACAATTTACCGACTGAATGCACGGTATCGAGCGGAAACTGACGGGGATAACATTTACAGGAGGTAGGCTATGTATTCGGTTTACATTCTGACCGTCCCAGATGGACGGCGGTATGTCGGGGCAACATCAATGCCTGTGAAACAGCGCTGGAATCACGGAAATGGATACAGATTCTGCCATACCCTATGGGATGTTATCTGCGAGTTAGGGTGGGACGCTATCAGCAAAGAGGTTGTAGGCGAATCTCTCACCGAAGATGAAGCAAGCGACATGGAGCAAAGGCTTATCGCTGAATACCAAACGACCAACCCCTTATTTGGGTTCAACCGAGAGGCAGGCGGGCTGCGTTCTGATAAGGTGATTCCGGAGGCTATTCGCTTGCGGCAGAGCGAAAGCCGGAGGGGCGAGAAGAGTCCAAATTTCGGAAGGCATTTTTCCGAAGAGCATAGAAGGAAGCTATCAGAATCAAATTCTGGGCAAAAACGTTCGGCTGAGACTCGGCAAAATATCGGGAAGGCAAAATCGAAGGCGGTTAGCCAGTATACGTTAAGTGGCGAGTATCTTGCCACTTACGATAGCGGGAGAATCGCAGCGGCGATTACGGGCGTTCCGGCATATAGCATCTCGAAAGCCTGCCGTGGTATTCAGCCACAAGCAGAAGGATTTATTTGGGAATTTACAAACAAATGATTAAGAAAGGATGATAATTATGGCCATCTCCACATACCGTGTGTTTCTTATGAAGAAGAAGGAAGTAGGCACCGATTATGAAAAGCTCATCGACATCAAGGAGTTTCCCGACCTGGGCGGCGATCCTGAGATGCTTGAGACAACCACCCTGTCCGACAAGATGCAGACCTACATCGCCGGTATCCAGTCCCTGGATGCGCTTTCCTTTACGGCGAACTACACCCTGGCGGACTACAAGAAGCTGCTGGCCCTGGAAGGCAAGACAACCAGTTTTGCGGTCTGGTTCGGCGGCACCGGCGAGGCGGACACCCTGACTCCCACCGGTTCTGACGGCAAGTTCAAGTTCGATGGGCAGCTGACCGCCTATCCCACCGGCGGCGGTGTGAATGAGGTCGTGGACCTGAACATTTCCATTGCCCCGTCTACACCCATCACTTTGGACGCTACGGAGTAAACACACGGCGAAAGGCCGAATTTAGGAGGTTTTAGCGATGGCTAAGAGAATCAAAATCCCCAGCGGCAACAAAAAGTATGTGCTGGAATACACCCGAAAGACCGCATCCGTGATGGAGCGCAGCGGCTTCAATCTGGACGAGCTGACCGACAAGCCGAACACCATGATTCCCATGCTGTTCCGGGGCGCTTTCCTGGCGAACCACAAGGACACCAAGGAAAGCACCATCGAAAAGATTTACGATGGCCTGACCCGCAAGACGGCGCTTATCAATGAACTCATTGATATGTACCGGGCTACCAGTGAGACGCTGCTTGACGATACTCCCCTTGAAGACGAGGGAAACCCCGACTGGGAGACGGAGGAGTAAGCAATCTGCTTCCCGAAAACGAAGGGGGTGGGGATGCCCCCACTCCCTTTTTCGCTTACACAAATGCCTTTGAAAAGGCATTCCCTTATTATCTTGCAATCGGCATGACCTATGAACAGTTCTGGGAACAGGATGTTGATTTGGTCAAGTATTACCGGCAGGCGTGGAAATTGAAGCAGGAGGCAAAGAATCAGGACCTCTGGCTCATGGGTGCTTACGTTTATGAGGCGATTCTGAGCGCTTCGCCGGTCCTCCACGATTTTGTGAAAAAGGGAACAAAACCGATTCCGTACCGGGATGCCCCGTACCCGCTCTATAAAAAGCCGGAGGAAGAAAAGCCAAAGGCTATTGAGCGGGCAGAACGGAAATCGGACAAGAAGGCACAGACAATGATGGAGATTTTTATGGTCTCCTTTAACAGGCGTTTTGAGAAGAAGGGCGGTGAAGAAAACGGCTGATAACGTAGAAATGCAGGGCATTGAGTTCCAAATCGTCAATGACAGTGACGAGGCGGCGAAGGGCCTTGAACGGCTTGGAAGTGCGCTCTCTGGGCTGAAAACAGACGTTAAGGACGGAACATCCTCTCTTTCAAGTGCGGCGAAAAGCATCGCCAACCTACGAAAGGCTCTTGACGGAATCGACACCTCCGGCATGGGGACAAAAATCCGTGGGCTTTCCGCTGCCATTAACGGCTTGAAAATCGACCCTTCTGCGAAAATCTCCCCTGCAATTCCCAGGAACATTACGTCCCTTAAAACCGCTCTGGATGGCATCGGGCAGGCCGATACGGACAAGATCAGGGACATTGCAAGCAGTTTGGGAAGCCTCTCCACGCTGCAAACGTCCCATCTCGCATCTTACACCAAGCAACTTGCCAAATTGCCGGAGCTTTCCGAGTCTCTTGAGAAGATGGATATTGGAAAGTTTGCGGACCAGATGGAGAAGTTGTCCGAGGCCATGAAGCCGTTTGCAGACGAAATGGCGAAGGTTTCTTCCGGATTTGCGGCGTTCCCCAGCCGAATCCAGCGGCTGATTACCACCACGGAGCAGTACAACGGGACGGTTAAAAGGGCAACGAGCAACACAAACAGCTTTGGTTCCGCTCTGAAAAAGGTGAGCCTTGCCGTTGTCATAAAAAAGGTTGGGTCGCTTATCGGCAAAGCAATGGATAAGGCCTCCCAATATCAGGAAGTCCTGAATCTGTTTACGGTCTCCATGGGTGAATATGCCAAAGAGGCGTATGAATACGCACAGACCGTTTCGGATGCAATGGGCATTGACCCTGCCGAATGGATGGAAAATCAGGGCGTTTTCAATACTATCATCACGGGCTTCGGCGTGGCCGGTGACAAAGCGGCCTATATGTCCAAGAACCTGACCCAGCTGGGCTATGACCTAGCATCGTTCTACAACATCGGGTTCACGGAGGCCATGCAGAAGGTGCAGTCTGGTATCGCCGGTGAACTTGAACCGATGCGTCGCCTTGGCTACGATCTGTCCGTTGCCCGGTTGGAGCAGGAACGTCTGAACCTCGGTATCGAGAAAAGCGTGTCTGACATGACCCAGGCGGAGAAGTCTCAGCTGCGTTATTACGCTATGATGACCCAGGTAACACAGGTGCAGGGCGACATGGCCCGGACGCTGAACCAGCCTGCAAATATGCTTCGGATTTTGAGGGCCGAACTGGAACAGACTGCCCGTGCATTTGGCAATATCTTTATCCCCATTCTGACCAATGTCCTTCCGTGGCTGATCGCCGTGGCACAAGGCATCCGGGAAATTGTCGTCGAGCTTGCACGGCTTTTCAACATTGAAATCGGTGAAGTCGATTGGGGTAGCAGTTTTTCCACGGCTGCCGGTGCAAGCGGCGAAATTGAGGACAACATGAGCGGAGCCGCAGGTGCGGCGAAGGACCTGAAACGTTACCTGGCCGGTTTTGACGAACTGAACGTTCTCCCGGATAAAACATCCGGTGGGAGCGGGGGCGGCGTTTCTGCGGGCGGTGGCGACCTTGACATCCCGCTTTTGGGCTATGACTTTCTTGATGATGAAATCAATAAGAAGGTCAGTGCAATCAAAGAAAAACTGGAACCGGTTATTTCCTGGATCAAGGACAACCTAGAGGGAATCAGGAATACCGTCGTTGCAATCGGAACGGCATTTCTGGCGTGGAAACTCTCCACATCCATTGTATCCGGCGTTGGGAAAATTGCAGCGTTTTTGAAATCTCTTTCCGCATCCGCAAGTGTCTTGTCTGGACTTTCCGGAGTTACATTCATAGC
>ENA-OUOW01000972-OUOW01000972.1-human-gut-metagenome-genome-assembly--contig:-NODE-972-length-21675-cov-6.902729_pt1 | contig 21675 bp, 20 predicted proteins | sample MGYA00237938_ERZ548769 | MGnify/ENA primary metagenome ERZ548769 (study PRJEB26490, sample SAMN05356870) | human gut metagenome | biome: terrestrial biome; feature: human-associated habitat; material... | reverse complement strand
GGGAACAACAGGGCTCGAACCTGTGACCCCTTGCTTGTAAGGCAAGTGCTCTCCCAGCTGAGCTATGCTCCCAAAAACGCCGTTTTCAAACGCTTTTTTCCTTGGCGCTCTCAGCGACGAGTTATATAATACTATATTTCCAAATAAAAGTCAACACTTTTCCCCATCTTTTTTTGATTTTTCTTCCACGATTCGAAGAAGCTCTTCCTTGGAAATCCGGTACTTCCGATTGCAGAATTGGCAGCCCGCCTCAGCAAACCCCCGCTCGTCGGCAAGAGACAAAATTTCGTCATTTGGTAAGGAGGTGACCGCTCGTACCACCCGCTCCTTACTGCAATCACAAACGTAGGCCACCTTCCGCTCCTCCAGGATTTCCCACTCAAAGCCCTCCAGCGCCTTGCCCGCCATTTCCTCGATAGAAAGCCCCTTGGCCAGCATGGTGGTTACCGGCTCCAGCAGGCTGATATTCTTCTCCAGCCTTGCGACCGCCTCTTCCCCGGCCGCCGGCAGCAGCTGTATTAAAAGACCGCCGGAGAGCAATGCCTCCCCCTCGCTTTTATCGCAAAGCACTCCCAGGGCGCAGACCGTGGGAATCTGTTCGCTGGCGGCGTAATAGCTTGTAATGTCCTCCGCAATCTCCCCGCTGGCCAAAGGAATCTGTCCCATATAGGGCTCTCCGGCACCGTAATCGCGCATCACATAAAGGATGCCGTTTTTTCCAACCACTCCGGCTACATTCAGCTTTCCGTTGGGATAGTTTTCCGCCTGGGCATGAGGATTTACCGCATAGCCTTTACAGCATCCGCTGCTGTAGGCTACCGCCACCATGGAGCCGATTGGACCATCTCCGCTGACTTTTAAGGTCAGGCTGGCCCCCTCCTGCTTCAGCTGGGCGCCCATCATCGAGGAAGCTGTTAAAAGCCTCCCCAAAGCCGCGGTGGCTGCCGGGGTCAACTGGTGTATTTTCTGCGCCGTATAGACGATATTGGTAGAATCTACAGCCGACGCCATAATTGCGCCGTCCTTGGTGATGCAGCGAATCAAACGGTCCATAATTGCCTCCTCAAAGGATTGGATTGACTAAAAATCTAGTAAGCAGGATTATCAAGTTATTCTAAAACGGGCCGGCAAGGGCCCGCCGCCGAAAAGCTCCTATTTCCGCATGGGCTTCCGCGCCGCATAAACCAAGCGCTGAGAGGCTTCCCGCGGCGGCTCAAAGCTTTGCTCATGGAATACCTCCACCGCCTCTAAGCCCGCCTTTTTCAGCATTTCCTCCAGCTCCTCCCGGGCGTAAGCCCGTTCGCTGAAGGATTCCTGGCTGCGGTAATAAGCATTTCCATCCCGATGGAAAAAATCCAGGCTGATGGTTATCCTGTTTTGGCTTGGAGAAAAGGTATTCTGCCAAACGCAGTAAACATTTCGCGTATCATAAACAAAGGTATTGTTCCCCAATACCTCCCGATGCTTATAGATCGTATTGGCGTCAAAGATAAAATATCCGCCTGGATTTAAAAACAGTGATACCCGGTCAAAGGTTCTTTGCACATCCTGCGGGCTTGTCAAATGGTTAATGCTGTCCAGGGTGCAAACCACCGTGTCTACAGTGCCGTACAGGTCGATTCTCTGCATTTTTTGACATAGAAATAAAATATGCAGTCCTTCTTCTGAGGCCTTCTGCATGGCCGCTGAGAGCATTTCCGGCGATCCATCGACACCATAAATATCCCATCCCCGCCTGCACAGCTCCACCGTCAGGCTTCCAGTTCCGCAAGCCAGATCCAAGGATAAGCCGGGAGCATGTCCCAGCCTATGGCACAGAGCCTCTAAATAGTCCGCCTGCTTCCCGTAATCCACATTTCGGGTCAGCTCATCATAATACCCGGCAAAATAGGCGTAGCTGCTCATTTTTCCTGCTGGTCCTCTTCGCTCAGGCGCCGAAACACCATCTCATAGCCGTCGCATCCATAATTCAAGGCCCGGTTCACCCGGCTGATGGTGGCTGTGCTGGCGCCGGTTTTCGTCACGATATCACTATAGACCTTGTGCTCGCTCAGCATGTGAGCCACTACCAAGCGCTGAGACATGGCCTTGATCTCCGGAACAGTGCAAAGGTCTTCAAAAAAATCATAGCATTCATCTACTGTTTTCAGCTGAAGGATAGAGCGGAACAAAAAATCCACGCCCTCTTCTCTCAATTTGGAATTCATCAAAAGGCCTCCTTCTGCGGTTTAGTACAATAAAATTTTATCACAGAAAAGCGGAAAAGTAAAGATCACAATCCAAACCGCCAGCAAACTAGCGATCAGTTTCCCCTGGGGGCAGAATCCGCCGCCTAAAAAGGGGCTGAAAACTCTATCCCTGTATTCGTTCCGCTGCCGGCAAACCAATTGTGCCCTTCTGTTTAGGGCTTCCGTGCTTTTTAACTTTCGCCTATTTCGTGTCATCACGTTTTTCTGAAAGAAAATAATTCTATTTCTTTTGCTTACGATCGAACTTCTACCGATTCATTTGCCAAGATTTTTTATTTATCTCAAGTTCAGCAGAGGGAATATCTCTTTCTGAAAACCATCAAAAGGAGCCTGTGAAATTTCTTCCACAGGCTCCTTTTGATGGTTTTCAGCCGCTGGCGCAGCATAAGCTGTTCCTTAAGCAGCCGGCGGCGTGCGTCCTTTTCTGTGCTTTCCGTCACATATAAAATAAATATAAAGGCAAGGAGAAAAACGAAGCCGCCAGCGGCGCTTACACGTCGTTTTTGATTAAATCGTCGTAGGTTTCCCTTTTTACAATCACTCTGGAGCTTCCAGCCTTTACCATTACGATAGGAGGCTTGGGAATCCGGTTATAATTGGACGACATGGAATAGTTATAAGCCCCAGTGGAAAATACCGCCAGAGTATCTCCGGGCGCCGCCTCCTGGATCATAGCGTCCTCCTGGATTAAATCACCGCTTTCACAGCATTTCCCAGCGATGGTGACCTTTTCCACCGCCGGCTGGCCCGCCTTATCGGCGATTACAGCCAGATAGCTGGACTTATACAGGGCATAACGGGGATTGTCCGTCATACCGCCGTCGATAGACACATAGGTGCGGATCTTGGGAATCACCTTGACGCTCCCCACCGTATACAGCGTGATGCCGGATTCTCCCACAATGGATCTTCCAGGCTCCAGGCAGATAAAAGGCACCGGCATATCGTATTCCTTTGCCTTTGCCTTGACCGCCTTCGCGACCGTGCTCATATAAGCGTTATAAGGCTGCGGATGATCACAGTCGGTATATTTGATTCCAAAGCCGCCGCCCAGATTCATACACTCCACCGTAACGCCTGTGACATCCTTGATCTGCTTGCGGAAGCCCATCATCACCTCGGCCGCCAGGACAAAAGGATCGATATCGAAAATCTGAGAGCCGATATGGCAGTGGATTTCTTTCAAGTTCAGGTTCTTAGAGGCGATGGCCGCTTTCGCCGCTTCCAAAGCCTCTCCGGTCTCCAGGGCAAAGCCAAACTTAGAGTCGATCTGTCCGGTGCGGATAAAGCTGTGGGTATGGGCGTCGATTCCGGGCTTGATCCGCATGGAAACCTGAGCGGTCACGCCCTTTTCCGCCGCCAGCTGGTCCAGCCTTTTCATCTCGTCCAGATTATCCATAACGATCACGCCGACGCCGTTGTCCAAGGCCATGTTCAATTCATCCTGAGTTTTATTATTCCCGTGGAAATGAATCTTTTCCGGATCGAATCCGGCCTTTAGGGCTGTGTATAACTCTCCGCCGGAGACCACATCCAGACCCAGGCCCTCCTCGGCCACGATCCGGCAAAGCTCCTTACAGTTCAGCGCTTTACTGGCGTAAAACGCCATACCATGGCCGTCATAGTTTTCCTGAAAGGATTTTTGATAAAGGCGGCAGGCCTGACGGATGGTCATTTCATCCATCACATAAAGGGGCGTGCCGTATTCCTTGGCCAGCCCTACCGTGTCGCACCCGCCTATGGTCAAGTGACCTTTTTCATTTACATCAAAGCAATCTGCTACAAACATGATTCCAACCCCTTAACGATAAAATTCAGCCAAGCTCCTCCGGTTCTTCCGCCACAGAGGATAAAATTTCCCGCAGCTCCTCTACCCCTTCGCCGGTGACCGATGAAAAGGGGATCAGCCGCAGGCCCTCATAATCGGAAAACGCTTCTTCCAGCGCGGCGAGCCTTTGCCTGCGTTCCGTTTGGTTCAGCTTATCGCTTTTGGTCAGCGCCACCAAAAAAGGAAAACCGCCGTCACATAAAAACTCGATCATATGCAGGTCGTCCTTTGTGGGAGGATGGCGCATATCCACCAATTGAACCACTAAGGCGAGATTCCTTTCCTGCTGGAAGTATCCTTCCACCAGCTCCGCCCAGCGTTTTTTCTCCGCCAAGGATACCTTGGCGTAACCATAGCCGGGCAGATCCACCAGCCTGGCTTGATCCAGGCGGTAAAAATTAATGGTGGCCGTCTTTCCCGGCGTCGCGCTGACCCGGGCTAAATTTTTCCGGTTGAGCAGTTTATTAATCAGGGAGGACTTTCCCACGTTGGATTTGCCGGAAAATACGATTTCCGGCAAATCGCCTGCGGGAAGCTGGCTGGACCTTCCGGCCGCCAGCTCAAAAACCCCGTTATCAAATCTCATACAATGCTCCTTATCCAGCGTAACAGCTTTTCAGCCTTTCGCCCGCCATGCCGCGTATTGCTGCTTCGGCGGCTCTCTTTCCAACGGACTGACGGGCCTTACCGCCGCACGGAATCTCCGAGCTCTGCTGTTACTTCCGCGTTTTTGTAGGCCTTGAAAATTTTTCAGGAAAGAAACGCGGATTTTCTCGCAGTCTTTTTCACCGGAGGCACCACCGCCGCTTCTTTAGTTTGTTCTCCGGCGGGAAGGGCTTCCTCCTCCTTTTGGGGAACCAACGCCCACTCCAAAACGGTATCCAAGGTTTCCACCGGGACAAACTGGATATTGGACTTAACCGTCTCGTCTACTTCTTTCAAGTCCGGCTGGTTTTCCGCCGGGATAATTACGGTTTTGATGCCGTGTCGGTAAGCCGCCATGGTTTTTTCCTTCAGGCCGCCGATGGGAAGCACCCGCCCCCGCAAGGTGATCTCTCCGGTCATCGCCACCTCGTGGCGCACCGGCCTCTCGCTGAGAGCAGACACCACAGCCGTCGCCATGGCGATGCCGGCGCTTGGGCCATCCTTCGGCACCGCCCCTTCCGGAACATGGATATGGATATCCTTGGTTTTATAAAAATCAGGGCTGATATCTAGTCCCTTTGCCCGGGTTCGCACACAGCTGATGGCTGTTCTGGCGGATTCCTTCATCACGTCGCCTAAATTTCCGGTAAGCTCAATCTTTCCGCTGCCGTCCATGACCGCTACCTCGATGGGCATGGTCTCTCCGCCTACCGCGGTCCAGGCCAGGCCGTTCACCAGGCCGATTTCATCCTTCTTGTATCCTTGCTCGTCCTTGAAACGCTTTGGACCCAGCATCGGCTCAAGCTGCTTGACCCCGACCGTCACCCTCTTTGCCTCGCCGGCTACCAGCTTTTTAGCGGCTTTCCGGTACAGGGAAGCGATTACCCGCTCCAAATTACGGACGCCCGCCTCCCTGGTATAGCCGCTGATCAGCTCATGGAGGGCGTCGTCGGTGATTTTTACCGTTTTACTGGTCAAGCCGTGCTTTTTCATCTGCTTGGGAACCAAATGCCGTTTGGCGATCTGGAATTTTTCCTCATGAGTATAGCTGGGCAGCTCAATGATGTCCATACGGTCCAGCAGAGGCCCCGGGATCATGCTGGCGTCGTTGGCCGTAGTGATAAACAGTACGTCGCTCAGGTCAAAGGGAAGATCGATATAATGATCCTGGAAGGTATTGTTCTGCTCCGCATCCAGTACCTCCAGCAGCGCGGAGGTAGGATCGCCCTTGTAATCCGCGCCCAGCTTATCAATTTCATCCAGCAAAATCAAGGGATTTCGGGTGCCCGCCTGGTTAATGGCGGAAATGATCCTGCCGGGCATGGCGCCTATGTAGGTTCTCCTGTGTCCCCGGATGTCCGACTCATCCCGCACGCCGCCTAAGGCGATCCGGACATAGTTACAGCCGATAGCCTTGGCCACGGATTTGGCGATAGAGGTTTTACCCACACCGGGAGGCCCCACCAGGCAGATGATCTGACCTTTCACATCCGGCGCCAGTTTTTTCACCGCCAGCAGCTCCAGCATCCGTTCCTTAACCTTGTCCATCCCATAGTGGTCGGCGTCCAAAATTTTTCTGGCCCGGTTAATATCAATATTCAGCTTGGATTCCACATTCCAGGGCAGCTCCATACAGATATCCAGGTAATTGCGGACCACGTTGGCCTCATGGGAACCAAAGGGCATTTTGTACAGGCGGTCGCATTCCTTTAACAGCTTTTCCCGCACGCCGTCGGGCAAATCCAGGCCCAGAATTTTCTCCTTGAATTCCTCGGCCTCACTTTGAGGGGAATCCGCCTCGCCCAGTTCCTCGGTGATAGCCTTGATCTGCTCCCGCATAAAATATTCCCGCTGGTTTTGGTCGATCTGCTCCTTCACCTTAGCGCTCAGTTCGGTTTCCAGCTTCAGAATATCCACTTCGCGGGTCAGGATCTTCAGCAGCTTTTGCAGCCGCTTTACCGGATGAAGCTCGCACAGGATATCGATTTTATCCTGATACTCCATCATAATGTTGGCGGTGATGTAATCCGCCAGATAGCCAGGATCGTCGGTGGTCTGCACCTCCAGCACGATGTCCGGCGCCATTTTGGGAGCCATTTCCATGTACTCCCCGAAGGCTTCCTTCACTGCCCGTATCAGAGCCACGGTTTTCGCCGTATCCCGCGCCGCGGCTTCCTCACAGGAGACCACGTCGCACATCATGTAAGGATGGTCCTGAAGCACATCCGTAATTTTCGCCCGGTAATTGCCCTCCACCAAAATGCGGATGCCGTCTCCTGGCTGCTTTAAAATTTGCTTGATTGTGCCCACCACGCCCATTGGCGCCAGGTTGTCCACACCGGGATCCTCATCCTTGATGTCAAGCTGGGGGGCTAAATAGATGCTCTGGTTATTCTGCATGGCGGCGTTGAGGGCAAGAATGGATTTCTTTCGCCCAACGTCGAAATGGAGCATCATTTTCGGAAAAAGCACCAGACCCCGCAAGGATAAGACCGGGAGGATCATAGGCGCTGTTTCTTTTTTCGTCATAGTAACTCCTCTCTCCAATTGAGAATTTTAAAAAACGCAAAGGGCTGCAAACGTCTGGAGCCAGACCCTAAGCCTGCCCGACGACGCTGTCGCAGCCCAAATGATAACCTTTGATTATGACGCGGAATATTTTCTCCTGTTCGGAGCCTTCTTGGTTTCACTGATGGTAATCGCAACAGGCTTACGATCCGGATTGTGGATCAGCTTGGCTTCCCTGCCGTTTTTCACTGTCTCGCCATCCACTATCACCTTTTCCACGGAATAATCCGAGGGAACCTTATACATCAGGTCGGTCAGGGTTTCTTCCATGATAGAACGCAGGCCTCTGGCTCCGGTGCGCCGGTCGATCGCCTTTTGGGCCACCGCCTCCAAAGCAGATTTCTCAAAATCCAGTTCCACCTTATCCAAAGCGAACAGCTTTTTATACTGCTTTAAAATGGAGTTCTTCGGCTCGGTCAAAATACGAACCAGGGCCTCCTGATCCAAACCGTCCAAAGCGGTGATGACCGGAAGTCTTCCCACCAGTTCCGGGATCAAACCGTATTTCACCAAATCGTGAGGAACCACCTCGCCCATCCATTTGGTGGTATCCAATTCCTTTTTCGAACGGACCTGGGCTCCAAAGCCTAACGACGATGAACCGGTGCGCTTTTCCACAACCTTTTCCAGGCCGTCGAAGGCGCCGCCGCAGATGAAAAGAATATTAGAGGTATCGATTTGAATGAATTCCTGCTGGGGATGCTTCCGTCCTCCCTGAGGCGGCACATTAGATACCGTTCCCTCCAGGATCTTCAGCAGAGCCTGCTGGACCCCCTCGCCGGAAACATCCCTGGTAATCGAGGGGTTTTCCGATTTTCTGGCGATCTTATCGATTTCATCCACATAGATGATGCCGCGCTCGGCCCGCTCCACATCGAAATCCGCGGCCTGGATCAGGCGCAGCAGAATATTTTCCACATCCTCGCCCACATAGCCGGCCTCCGTCAGGGTGGTAGCGTCTGCGATAGCAAAGGGCACGTCTAAAATTTTCGCTAAGGTTTGGGCTAACAGGGTTTTACCGACGCCGGTAGGGCCCAGCAAAAGCACGTTGCTTTTATTGATTTCCACGTCATCGCTGCCGAAATAGATCCGCTTATAGTGATTATACACCGCCACGGAAAGAGCGATTTTCGCCTTCTCCTGGCCGATCACATACTCGTCTAATTTGGCCTTGATTTCCTCCGGCTTCAGCAGCACGGTTTCGTCGTTGTTGTGATAATTGGCGGAACGCTCCTGAAAATCCGCTTCATCCTCTAAGATCGACATGCAAAGCTCAATGCACTCGTCGCAGATATAAACGCCGGGACCGGCGATCAGCCTGCGGGCCTGCTCCTGGGGCTTGCCGCAGAAGGAACAGCAGATCTGCCTGTCTTTGCTTTCGTCGCTGATTGACATTACATCACCAATCCTATCGTTTATAGATCACTTTATCCACTAGGCCGTAATCCGCGGCTTCCTGAGCGGACATAAAATTATCCCGCTCGGTATCCCGCTCAATCACTTCCAAGGGCTGGCCGGTTCTTTCCGCCAGGATCTCATTAAGCTTTTTCTTTGTCCGGGCGATATGGTTGGCATGGATCAGAATATCCGTCGCCTGGCCCTGGGCGCCGCCGCTGGGCTGATGGATCATAATATCGCTGTTGGGCAGAGCCATGCGCTTGCCCTTGGCGCCGGCGGCCAGCAGAAAGGCTCCCATGCTGGCGGCCATTCCCATGCAAATGGTGGAAACGTCGCACTTGATATACTGCATGGTATCATAGATGGACATACCCGCCGTGACGGAACCGCCAGGGCTGTTAATATAAAGGCTGATGTCCTTGGTAGGATCCTGCCCCTCTAAATACAACAGCTGAGCCACCACCAGGCTGGCGCTGGTATCATTGACCTCCTCAGTCAGCATGACAATCCTGTCGTTGAGAAGCCTGGAAAAAATATCATAACTGCGCTCGCCCCTGCTGGTCTGCTCCACAACATAGGGAACAAGGCTCATATTCGGCATAGGAAACTGATTCATCACAGCACACCTCCAACTATTCTGTCTGTAAATATGAGCAAAAACACCGCTGATTATTCAGCGTCCTTAATATTCGCGTTGTCGCGCACCAAATTAATCGCCTTTTCCACGCAGATATCCTTTTCCAGCTCCGCGGCGGGAATCAGCTCCTTAATCTTGTCAGCTTCCATCTTATACTGCTCGGCGATCTTCTGATACTCCTGATTCAGATCCTCCTCGCCAGCCTTCAGTTCCTCCAGGGCGGCGATCTTTTCCAGAGCCAGACGCAGCTTCACCTGGCGTTCCGCCTGAGGACGGAAGCCCTCCTTCATCTGGTCCACGTTCATACCGGTATATTTCATATAAGTATCCAGGTTCAGGCCCTGGGACTGGAGACGATAGCCGAATTCGCGGATGCTGTCGGCAATCTTGTTTTCATACATGGCCTCCGGAATTTCGCCCTGCACCAGCTCTACCAGCTTGTCGATGAGCTGATTTTCCAGATCGTCGGCTGCTTCCTTCTCCTTGCTTTCAGCCAGCTTCTTCTTCAAGTCCTCTTTATAATCAGCCAAGGTGTCAAACTCGCTGACATCCTTTACGAACTCATCGTCTACCTCGGGCAGCTCCTTCATTTTAATTTCATGCAGCTTGCACTTGAAGGTAGTTGCCTTGCCCTTCAGCTCCTCCGCCTGGTAATCCTCCGGGAAGGTGACGTTTACTTCGAACTCGTCGCCGGTATTATGGCCCACGATCTGCTCCTCAAAGCCGGGGATAAACTGTCCGCTGCCCAGGGTCAGGCTGTAATTTTCGCCCTTGCCGCCCTCGAAAGGCTCGCCATCCAGGAAGCCCTCGAAGTCGATTACGGCGATATCATCGTTCTGAGCCGCCCGGTCCTCCACGGTTACCATTCTGGAATTGCGTTCCTGCACCTTCTTGATCTCGGCGTCGATATCCTCGTCAGTCACCTCGGCGGACTTCTTTACGGCCTCGATGCCCTTATAATTCTCAATGGTCACTTCCGGCTTTGTGGTCAAAGCGGCGGTAAAGGTAAAGCCCTGAAGCCCGACCTCTTTCACGTCGAAATCGATCTTGTCCTGAATGACCTCCAGCCCGGCTTCCTTGACCGCCTCGTCCAGGGCGTCGGGATAAAGGGCGTTGACGGCGTCCTCATAAAAGACTTCCTTGCCGAAATACTTTTCCACAAAAGCGCGGGGGGCCTTGCCCTTACGGAAGCCCGGAATGGAAATCTTCTTGCTCTGCTTTTTAAAAGCGGCGGCTAAGCCCTTTTCAAAGGTTTCCGCATCTACTACGACCTCTAATTCAACACGATTGGTATCAATTTTGTTTTGTGATTTAAGACTCATTTTAGTCATCCTCCTGCAAAATTGCAAAATATCTAAATAATTATAGCACAGTTAATCTATTTATGCCACCTATTTCTGAAATAATTTTCAGCGGATCAGCACCGGACGAAAGCCGGTGTAATCGCAGGCGATCAACCGCAGCTGAATGCCCTGGAACTCCCCGGTCTCGGCGTATTTGGCGCCGCTGCCGTGAATGTGCCCGTAATAGCACCTTTGAATCCCGTATTTTTTCAATACCTCTAAAATTTCCGTACAGACCTGGCCGTGGTAAACCGGAGGATAGTGGAGGAACACCACCGGCTCCAGCCCGGTTTTCAGCCCCGCCTCGATGGATGCGGTCAGCCTTCCCACCTCCCGGTTCAGCACCTTTTTATCCTGGTCGGATTCCGCGTCGTAAAACCATCCTCTGGTGCCGCAGACGCACCGGTCCCCTACTGGGGCGGCGGAATTAAAAATCAGCTCCAGCGAGGAAAAGCCCTTTTCCTCAAACCAGTTGTGAAGCTTCCGGGCGGTGGACCACCACAGGTCATGGTTGCCCTTGAGGAACAGCTTCTTCCCCGGCAGGCCGTGAAGAAAGGCGAAATCCTCCTCGGTTTCCTCCAGCTTCAGCGCCCAGGAAATGTCCCCGCCGATGACCACCGTATCCTCCTCCGACACCATGGCCCGCCAATTTTTTTCCAGCCTGGCAACGTAATCCTTCCAGCCGGGGAACACATCCATAGGCTTATCGCATCCCAGGGACAAGTGAAGGTCGGAAATTCCAAACAGCGCCATGCTTACTGAATCCCCAGGGTGCCCAGCACCGCCATCTCCATACCGGCGATATTGCATACCTGCGCGAATCTAAGCGGCTTTTGCTGCAGATCCGCGATAGGCTGGGGAATCTGGGTTCCGGTCAGAGCGGAAAGCTCCGCTACCTTATCGAACTCGCTGCCCTGGCCTTTTTCGCCGGTCAGTGCCTCCAGCACGCTGGCGGCAAACTTATAGGGGCTGGCGGTAGAGGCGATAATAGCAGGGGTTTCCAGGTCTCCCGTCTCCTGAAGATACTGCTGGTAAACGTTCACCGCCACGGCGGTGTGGGGATCGATGAGATAATTTTCCGTTTCAAACATTTCCTTGATAGCCGCCTTGGTTCCCTGCTCGTCGCAATAACCGCCGTAGAACAGTTCGTCCATCTTCGCCTTCACCTCGGCGTTCACCGTATAAACGCCGGCATCATTCAGGCTCTTCATCCAAGAGGCCACCAAGGCGTCATTTCCGCCGGTCATATCATACAGCAGCCGCTCCAGATTGCTGGACACCAGGATATCCATAGAGGGGGAGCTGGTGGTATGGAAGGGACGGTTTTTATTGTAAACACCGGTGCGGATAAAGTCGGTAAGCACGTTGTTTTCATTAGAGGCGCAGATCAGCTTATTCACCGGCAGGCCCATTTTCATGGCGTAGTAGGCCGCCAGAATGTTGCCGAAATTCCCGGTGGGAACCACGATGTTGACCTTCTCGCCCTCATAGTCCATTTCCCCGGTGCCCATTAAATCACAGTAGGCGGAGAAATAGTAAACGATCTGGGGCAGCAGCCGTCCCCAGTTGATGGAGTTGGCGCTGGAGAACATCATATTGTGCTCCGCCAGCTTTTGCCCGCAGGCCGGGTCGGTAAAGATCTTTTTCACGCCGGTCTGGGCGTCGTCAAAATTTCCCTGGATCGCGCACACATGGACGTTGCCGCCCTCCTGAGTATTCATCTGGCGCTCCTGCATGGGGCTGACCCCGTCCTGGGGATAGAACACCATGATCTCGGTTCCAGCCACATCCCGGAAGCCCTCCAGGGCAGCCTTGCCGGTATCTCCGGAGGTAGCCACCAGGATCACGGCCTTTTTGCCGCCGCTGACCTTGCTCATAGACTTCGTCAGCAGGTGGGGCAGAATCTGAAGCGCCATATCCTTAAAGGCGCAGGTGGGGCCGTGCCACAGCTCCAGCACATACATATTTTTATCTCCGTTTTGCTGCAGCGCAAGAGGCGCCGGATGTTCTCCCCCGAATTTATTGGGGCTGTAAGCCTCCCGCACGCTTTCCTCGATTTCCGGCTGTGTAAAATCCGTCAGAAAATCGGAAAGAATCCTCTGCGCCCGGCCTTGATAGGTCATCTCCTTGAGCTTGCATAAATCCTCATAGGAATATTGAGGCAGGCTTTCCGGCACAAACAGGCCGCCGTCTGCGGAAATTCCCTGGGCGATAGCCTGGGCGGCGGATACGGAAACAGAGCGGTTTCTCGTACTGTTATACTTCATTGTGTTCCCTCTTTCTTCTATATTTTATCGGCCGTTCCATGAAGGTGAATTCTACTCTGATAGCCTTATTCTATACCACAACGGGCATACTGTCAAAGCGTAGCAAAAAATTTAGAGGCATTATCAAAAAACAGGGAATTCACGAGGCTTTCCTTGTAATTATGTTTTAAAAAAAGCTCGTAAAGGTCCTGCATTTTTTCAATGCCGTCCAGCTCCGGCGGCACGTCGGTGCCATCGTAATCAGAGCCCAGACACAAGGTAGTCTCCCCGCCCAGGGACCAAAAATGATCGGCGTGCCGCAAAAGGTCTTCAAAATGAGCGTTGGAGTCCTCCCGCAAAAAATGAACGCAGAAATTCAGGCCTACCAGCCCACCCTTATCCCGCAGAATCTGAAACTGCCGGTCGGTAAGGTTTCGGCGATGCGGGCAGACCGCCCTGGCGTTGGAATGAGACGCAACGATAGGCTTTTCGGCAATTTCCGCCACGTCATAAAACAAAGCGTCGCTGGCATGAGACACGTCCGCCACGATGGAGAGCCTCTCCATCTCTTTCAGTGCTTCCCGTCCAAAGGGGGTAAGCCCCAAAGCCGTGTCCGCGCCGCCGCCCAGCTCGTTTTCCCCATTCCAGGTCAGCGTCATCATTTTTACGCCGCGGTCCGCGAGCTTTTCCAGATTGGCAAGCTTTCCTCCCAATACCGCGCCGCCTTCTACTGTCAGAACCGGAGAAAAGGTTTCCGACCGGTACGGCGCCAATTCCCGCCGGAACTTCTCACAGCAGCCGTCAAACAAAGTCATCGCCGCTTTCCCGCGCAGTTCGTCGGGAATCCATACGGCGAAGCACTGGCTCCACCGGTCAAGCCGCTTTCCCCGTTTCAGGTCCAGGTGAAAGCGGTTTTCCCCCAACGGCTGGTTCTCCGTATATCCCCGGTATAAAGAATCACAGTGCAGATCAAACAGCTTCATCAAAAGCTCCTTTCCGCCGATCAGCCGGCGTGGGTTTCATCGGAAAATACGTTTCTTTTTCTTGTCAGAAAAACAGCGCCGTAAAATCAAGACAGCCTGAACCCGCGGTACTCTAATCAGCATGGCGCCGGAATCCGCAGGCCGCCGTATAAAACAGGCGTAACGGCCGGTTGAAAAACTTCGTTTTTTAGCCAGCCAGCAGGGGCACCGGAACCGCCTACTCTCCTAAGACAAACGCGCCGGGCAGCTGTTCCACCCGGCAGCGGTTTTCCTCGGTGGGCGTCACCAGGATCACGTCGAACCTGGGCTGAAGGCCGCTGGGATGCTCCGACAAATAGGCCTGAGCAGTCTGCGCCAGCTTCTTTCGCTTAACCGTATCCACCGCCTCTGCGCCTTCTACCATCGCGCCGGATTTTCTGGTTTTTACCTCGACAAATATAATGTATTGGCCGTCTTCCGCGATTATGTCCGTTTCCCCGTAAGGGCAGTGATAATTCCTCTCTAAAATGCGAAAGCCTCTTTTCTCCAAATAGGCGGCTGCCGCCGCCTCTCCCCTTTTTCCAATCGATTGGGCCCGGGTAGTTCTGGAGGCACCGGCGCCTAATATCTTTTTTAAGAAGCTTTGCCGGTGAATCTCACAGGGTCCGTACTGGCGGATCAAATCCGTGTGCAGCTTGGTGCCGTAGCCCTTGTGCTTGGCGAACTGGTACTGGGGGTATTTCTGATCTAATTCCATCATAACATGATCCCGGGTTACCTTGGCTAAAATGGAGGCGCAGGCAATGCTCATAGAAAGTCCGTCCCCTTTAACGATGGTCTCTCCGGGAACGGGAAGCCTTGGCATACGGTTCCCATCGATCAAGGCGTAATCCGCCTTGACAGGAAGGCCCTCCACCGCTCTGGCCATAGCCAGATAGGTGGCGTTTAAAATATTGATATCATCGATTTCCCTTTCACTGGCGCTGGCTACACAATAGGCTAGGGCCTTTTCCTTGATTTCAGGAAAAAGGGCCTCGCGCTTTTTCTCCGTCAATTTTTTGGAGTCGTTCACACCCTCGATCTCCAGTCCCGGCGGCAGGATTACCGCTGCCGCGTAGACCGGGCCCGCCAAGGGGCCCCGCCCCGCCTCATCTACACCGCACACATTAGCGTAGCCCTTGCTGATCGCTTCCTTTTCATAAAGCAGCCAATCCATGATCTACCTCCCCCAAACGCTTCCTAAAATCCAATTATTTCCTTAAACTTGCTTAAGCTGTGAAAGCCAAGATAGTTTTTTGATCGGCTTCAAGATTTTTCTTTTCCCCGTTAGACAGGCAAAAGCATTAAAAGGGCAGGGATTCCTCCCTGCCCGAGAATTCATTCAGCCGTTCACTTGTTCCAGGGTGATTTTTCCAAGCTTCGCGCTGCGGAACTCATCCAGCACCATAATAGAAGCCCGTTCCGTATCGATTTCTCCTCCGGAAGCCAGCATCCCCCGCTTACGCCCAATTAGTTCCAGAAGCTCGTAGCCTTGCAGCGGCCGCAGGTCATATTTTTCCAGCTTGTACCGGGCGGCCAGCATAGCGGAATATTCATCCCGCAGAACCTCCAGCAAACGGGAGGCAAGCTGCTCGGTATCCACAATCTGATCCTTTACCGCCCCGGTAAAGGCCAGCTTTTCTCCCACGTTTGGGTCGTCGAATTTAGGCCACAGCACCCCGGGCGTATCCAGAAGATCAAAGGCCTTGCCAATGGTAAACCATTGATTGCCTCTGGTAACGCCAGGCCGGTCCTCCACCTTGGCCCGGTTCTGCTTTGCCATGCGATTGATGAAGGAGCTCTTCCCCACGTTGGGAATCCCTACGATCATCACCCGGATGGTCCGGTTCACCATCCCCTTTTGCTCCCACTGGATAATACGGTCTTTCAGCAGCTCCCGCACCTTGGGAATAAACTGGTTCAGGCCCCTGCCGGATTTGCAGTCCACAGGAATGGCCAAAACGCCCTCCTTTTGGTAATAGGAAACCCAGCGGGCGGTTTGGGAGGGATCCGCCATATCGCATTTATTCATTAGGATAATCCGGGGCTTATTTTCGATGATTTTATGCAGCTCCGGGTTTCGGGAGCTGACAGGGATTCTCGCGTCAATAATCTCCGCCACCGCGTCCACCAGCTTCAGGCTGGCTTGGATTTTTCGGCGGGTTTTGGTCATATGCCCCGGAAACCATTGAATGGTTTGCGCCTCGCTCATTAGCCGATGCCTCCGATTCTGTCAAAGGGGAAGACGATATACTGGGCCTTCCCGATAATATTCCGCTTATCGATCAGACCGATCTGCTCCGAGCGGCTGTCCAGGGAATTTCCCCGGTTGTCACCCATCACGAACACATAGCCCTCCGGGATCACTTCTGGGATTTCCCCGCCCTCGTTGTCGGTGGTTGGAGTTTTAATATAAGGCTCGTCCAGCAAAACCCCGTCTACATAAACATCGCCGGTATTGAAGTCGATTTTCAGGGTCTGTCCCTCGGTGGCGATCACCCTCTTGATAATGGGCTCCTCAAAATGCTGCGCCCGGGAAATTACCACCACATCTCCGTTTTCCGGCTCATAAAAAAGATTGGTCAGCAGCACCTTATCCTCGTTATGGATGGTATCCTCCATCGACTGGCCGTTGACATTGACCACACGAAAAAGAAAGGTGAAAAGGAGCACCACGACCACGATGGAGGTAACGACGGCCTCCACCCATTCAAAGCAGTTTCTTGTGACCGCTGAATACTCTTTTTTCTGTTCATTTAATTCCATACGATCTCTCGGCTCCCATTCCATCTGCGGGTCACACCTTTCTTAGCAATATGATGAGCGAAAATCCTATGAATAGCAAAAAAAGGGACGGTATCGTCCCTTTTCCCTTAGCGGATTTGTTCCTTAACCTTAGCGGCCTTACCGACTCTGTCACGCAGATAGTAAAGCTTTGCTCTGCGGATTTTACCGTTTCTCACTACGTCTACGCCTTTAACGTTGGGGCTGTTCACCGGGAATACTCTTTCTACGCCGACGCCGTAGGAAACGCGTCTTACGGTAAAGGTTTCGGAAACGCCGCTGCCTCTCTTGGCAATGACGGTTCCTTCGAACATCTGGACTCTCTCTCTTTCCCCTTCACGGATATTCACGTGAACCCTCACGGTATCACCGATTTCGAACTGGGGACGATTCTCTTTGATAGAATCGGCTGCGATCATTTTCAGGGCATCCATCTTTTTTCCTCCTATTTTTCAGACATTCATGCGTAAAGCAGAGGACTGTCAGCTTCAATGTCACCATTGAACCCCATGAGCTTCCTCACGGCATCCAAATGCCTAAATATAATATCACAGTTTTCTAAAAAAAGCAACAGCTTTTTCTCTTTGCGAAGAAAATTAATTTCACACTCCCGCGAACCGCTTTTATTCACTCTGTGTTTCACGAAAACAAATCTAATTGCGTTGCCAGTATAAGCGGTTAGGCTCTATTGGCTTGATTGCCTGCCGGCAGAGGGCCTTCTCCCCTCTCTGCACCGGTGTTGCCGATCTGCTGCCGCAGGCCTGTTATCAAACCACGAGCGGGGCTTTGAAGTCTGAACCCCAATTAGAAAGCAGAGCGGTTTTACGCTTTTTTTCTTGTCAAGAAAGCCCCAGCGGCCGCCCCTATGAGGATCACTGGCGCCGCTCTTACGAACAGCCATTCAAACGCATGAAAAGCAGCCCCGGCAACGGCGGTTTCAGGATCGCTGTAATTCCAGCCCAGGTAGGAGCTTTCAAACGCCGATAAGATCGCAAAAATCACTGCCAGCACTACGCACAGCGAGAGAAACAGCCAATGAAGTATTTTTCGCCTTGCGGCCTTTCTTTGCGCGAGCTGCAGGTTTATGATCTCCAGCTTTTCACAAACCGCTTTTAAATCGTCAGCCTCCGGTTCAGCAACAGGCTCTCCAAGCAAAACGCTTACGGGCGTCTCAAGCGCCTCCGATATGGAGATCAGCATATCAGAATCGGGAACCGACAGTCCGTTTTCCCATTTAGAGATTGTCTGCCGCACCACATTCAGCTTGACCGCAAGCTCCTCCTGGGAAAGCCCTTTCGATTTTCTGATTGCCTTGATGTTTTCGTTTAACATTAGGGGTAACCTCCTTCTATCAGTTGTTACCACTATTATGTAAGAGCCTGCCCGTTGCCGCAAGCAACGTATATTAACATTGGAGCTTTCGAGCGGGCCAGCCCCTTTTTCCCGCACGGCCGCGGCCTTTTAAAATTAACGAAAGCTTTTCAGATTCTGATCAAGAACATTCTCCCGGGTGATCCTCGCTTCCACGGGAAGCTTGGTATACAGGCAAAAAGCTTCCACCAGTAAGGAGGGATTGACATTCAGCGTGCTTCCTGCCGGCAGTATGGTTTCCAGAACCACACCGGACTCGTCAAGAAAAAGCTCCGCTTTCTGAACCGCAGGCTTTAAGTCAAAAAGCTTGACTCCTTTTTTGGAGCGCTTTTCAATGATCAGTTCTTTTTTCTCAAGCTGGCCCTTTACCGTCTCTAAAAGGGCCTCCGGGGTTGTTTCCCCGCAGAAAAGCTCTATACGGTATTGCCCAAAGGCGATGGCTCCCGGCTTCATCACCGGGTCGGTGACGTCGAATACAGTAATGCCATCCGGCATACACGGATTCATTTTTTCCAAAATAGCCTCCCGGGAGATTTCGTCCTCCAGCTTGATATCCATGGTTTCCCGCAGGCCCACCGTTCCCAGTGAGAGCGGCAGGGCAAAGGTCATAAATGGATGGGGATTGAAGCCCTCCGTATACCACAGGGGGATCCCCGCCCGATGGAACACTCTTCCCATCACCCGGACCAAATCCAGGTGGGACATATATTTGGCGGCGCCCTCTTTCCGGTACCAGATTCTAACGCTTTTCAACGCACAGCCCCCCTTTCCAGCAGGCAGCCCCGCAGTGGGAGCATTTTTCCCGGCAGTTCGGGGTAGCGGCGCCGGTGTAAGCCCTTTTACATTCCTCGATCAGGAACTCCTTTTCGATTCCATAATCCATGTGATCCCAGGGCAGAATCTCGTCGAAGCTTCTTTTCCGGTGATTGTAAAACGAAGGGTCGATGCCGCATTCCTCGAAGCATTCCATCCATAGGCTGTAATTGAAATAATCATCCCATCCGTCAAATCTGCAGCCTTTCTTTTGGGCTAAGGCCAGCACCTTGCCCAGCCTCCTGTCCCCTCTGGCGAACACGCCCTCTAAGGTGCTTGTCCGGGCGTCGTGCCAATGGGCGGAAATCTTCTTGCTGGTGATATTTTCCTTTAAGTGCTTCTGCTTGCGCTCTAACATCTCTATGGTATCCTGCGCCTCCCACTGGAACGGCGTATGCGGCTTAGGCACAAAGCAGGAGGCGGAAGCAGTTACCTTTACTGATTTTCCCTTGGGCTTGTTGGGATTGGCATAATAGGCGTTGACCACCCTCTGCGCCAGAGCGGGAATCCCCGCCACATCCTCCAAAGTCTCAGTGGGAAGCCCCATCATAAAGTAAAGCTTCACCGTGGTCCAGCCGCCGCTGAAGGCCGTGGAGCAGGTTTTTAAAAGCTCCTCCTCCGTCACGTTTTTATTAATCACATCCCGCAATCTTTGGGTGCCGGCCTCCGGCGCGAAGGTCAAGCCTCCCCGGCGGACGGTGTTCAGCTTTTCCATCAATTCATTGGAAAAGCCATCCACCCGCAGCGACGGCAGGGACACGCTGACCTTTTCCCGGTCGGTCCACGTGAGCATTTTTTCCAAAAGCTCCGTAATCCTCGTGTAATCGCTGGAGCTTAAGGATGACAGGGAAATCTCGTCATATCCGGTATTCCTGCAAAGCTCCCGGCTTTGACGGTCGATGGTTTCCGGGGATTTTTCCCGCACCGGACGATAGAGAAAGCCAGCCTGGCAGAACCGGCATCCCCGGATACATCCCCGAAAAATTTCCTCCACGGTTCTGTCGTGGATAATCTCGATATTAGGCACTACAAAGGCCTTCGGGTAATAAAGGGAATCCAAATCCATCACAATCCGCTTTTTGACCCGCGCGGGCGCTCCCTGGGTGGGAGAAATAGATTTCACCGTGCCATCCTCATGATAATCCACCTGGTATAGGGAGGGCACATATACTCCCTCGATTCCCGCCGCGGCAGCCAGAAATTCCTCCCTGGTCTTTCCCGTCTTTTTGCAGTCCCGATATAGCTCGATGACCTCCCGGTCCACCTCTTCGCCCTCTCCCAGAAACACCAGGTCCAAAAAATCGGCCAAAGGCTCACAGTTGCAGGCACAGGGGCCGCCTGCAACGACGATCCGTCCCAGCCCTTTTCTATCCTTAGCATATAGAGGGATTCCCGCCAGATCCAGCATATTCAGCACATTGGAATAGCTCAGCTCATATTGGAGCGTAAAGCCGATAAAATCAAAATCTGTGATAGCATCTCCGCTCTCCAAGCCGTAAAGAGGGATGTGATGCTCCCGCATCTGTTCCTCCATATCCGGCCAGGGCGCAAACACGCGCTCACACCAAACCCCATCCATTTCATTGAACAGGCCGTATAATATTTTCATTCCCAGATGGGACATCCCCACCTCATACACATCCGGGAAGCAAAAGGCGAACCGCACGTCAACCTGTTCCTGATCCTTGACGACACGGTTGCTTTCGCCGCCCGCATATCTGCCAGGCTTTTGCACCTTAAGCAGCACCTTTTCCAGTTCAGGGTTCATCTCTTGTTCTCCTATCCTATGGCGTTAGAAACCTTAATTGTTAATTATACTGGAATTCCTTCGCCAATGCAACGCCCTTTGTCTGATTGGCTGCCTTTCTCAAGAATCAAAGAAGCCCCTCTTTGGTAGCTACTCATAAAACAGCATAAGAATGTTTTCGGGAAACGGCGTAGCTTCGGCTATGCCGTTTCTCTGTTTTGCAGGTCATTCAGCATGGCGGCGGGAAGTATTCCCACAAGGTCATAGGAAATATCAATCTGCTGTTCCCTGTAACCTTTTGATTTATCCGGTGCGTGAACATACACCGCCTTTACCATGTCATTTAAGACAGTAGGCGTTAATTCTTCTAAGTCGAGATACTTCCGCACCTTGCCGATAAACCTGTCAATGTTTTCTGCCTGTTCTTCTTGCTGTATAATTTCTTCATTCAATCGCAACAGCTTTTCACGCAGTTCTTCCTGCTCTTGTTCATAATCATCAGAGAGCATTTGAAATCTACTGTCAGATAGTTTTCCGTTGGCATTATCCTCGTAAATACGTTTGAAAAGTCGGTCAAGTTCTTCTATGCGCCGTTCCGCTTGTGTCGCCTGCCGCCTCTTTGCCGCAAGTTCTTTCTTTGCTTCGGCTTTCTGCTTCGCTCCCATAGCTTTCCGAAACTGTTCTTCATGGTTGGCTACACAGGAAATCACAAGCCGCAGATGTGCAAGCACACCCTGTTCCAGTACAACAGCGCGAATAAAGTGCGTCGAGCAGATATCTTTGCCTTTCAGTCTGGAAGTGGAACACACAAAATGGTCTTGCCTTGCTTCAAAATTCTTGCTTGTGCAGTAATAAAGCTTTTCCCCACAGTCAGCACAGCGGACAATGCCGGAGAACATATTTGTCTTTCCCGTTCTCGTTGGGCGGCGTTTGTTCTTCCGCAATTCCTGTACCCGTTCCCATGTGTCAGCGTCAATAATCGCTTCATGGGTATTCTCAAACACAAGCCATTTTTCCTCTGGATTGTAACAGGTCTTTTGGCTCT
>ENA-OUOW01000951-OUOW01000951.1-human-gut-metagenome-genome-assembly--contig:-NODE-951-length-22019-cov-4.603032_pt1 | contig 22019 bp, 14 predicted proteins | sample MGYA00237938_ERZ548769 | MGnify/ENA primary metagenome ERZ548769 (study PRJEB26490, sample SAMN05356870) | human gut metagenome | biome: terrestrial biome; feature: human-associated habitat; material... | reverse complement strand
AAAAGCTTTGCTCTGTCCTGCTGTGTATTCTGTTCCATATAATATCCTCCCGCATTGTATGATCTATTGCGTCATGTATGTTTTGTATCTCTCCATGTCCTGTCTGTGACAGTCGGCATGGATCAAAATACCGTCTTCCCTGTACTCCGTAGAAAAAACCTGCGCCTCTTCCATAAGATAGGAAGCTACATTCCCCGCGCTGTACGGTATCAGGAAAGTACAATCCACATTGTCCGCATAGACCTGCTGCTCAATGGCTTCTGCCAGTTCACTGATACCGGTATTCTGCCCTGCGGCGAGATACCAGTGCTCCTGTCTCTTCTGCGGCAGTGGTTCCATGCCGCATTTGTCTGCCTTATTATACACCACAATCTGCGGAATGTCACCTGCTTCCAGTTCTTTTAAGGTATCAGCAGTTACCTGCATCTGCTGTCTGTAATTTTCATCGCTGAAATCCACCACCTGGATCAGCAGATCCGCATACCTGACCTCCTCCAGGGTCGAACGGAATGCCTTTACCAGACCGTGAGGCAGCTTATGAATGAATCCAACCGTATCCGTCAGGAAAAACGGCTTATTATGCCCTGTGTCTATGCTACGGACGCTGGTCTCCAATGTGGCGAACAGCATATCTTTTTCCATGACCGTCTTCTCCGGAAGTTCTCCGAACTGTTCCACCATGCGGTTCAGCGCCATTTGCAGCGCAATTCGCCCGTGCGTGTAGGTCAAGCCGCCCTGCATGTAGGCGGTATACGGCTCGCGCATGGGGGCATCCGCCGACAGCTCAATCGACGCGCCCGCGACAAACGTGCCCGCCGCCATGACGACTTGGTCATTGTAGCCGGGCATATCCCACGGTTCGGGCAGCGCCATCGAGTCAATCGGGGAAGCCATCTGAATCCCCTGGCAGAACGCGACGAGGCGCTCCGGCGTGCGCATTTGAATCGCCTGAATGATGTCGGCGCGGGGCTCATCCGCCGCGGGCGTCGTCGTCATGCCAAGGATTTCAAACACGCGTGCTGCCAAACACGCTGTCTTAATGGCCTGCGCAACGGTGTGCGGCGCCATGAACAGCCCCTGATAGAACGGCTGGTAGCTTGCGGCATACGAACCAACTTCCAGCCCGATGCCCGGCGCGGTCAGGCGGTAGGCGATGCGCTCGACGGCCTCCTGCGTGCCGACGATGTAGCCGCCCGTGGGGGCAAGTCCGCCGCCCGGATTCTTGATGAGGCTGCCAACGCACACGTCCGCCCCGTAGTGGCTCGGTTCCTTCTCGCACACAAACTCGCCGTAGCAGTTGTCCACCATCAGTCGAACACCGGGGTGCTTCTCGTGCAGCATCTTCGCCAAGGGCGCGAACTCCTCCGGCATCAGCGACGGCCGCCAGTCATAACCGCGGCTGCGCTGGGCGATGACGAGCTTCGTCTTCGGGGTGATGGCGTTTTCCACCGCGTCGAGGTCGATTTTGCCGTCACGCAGCGCCACGGGATGGAAGCTCACGCCCATCTCCCGCAGTGAGCCGACCGGCGCGTCGCCCTCGCCCCAGCCGATGATGTCCTGCAAGGTGTCGTAGGGCATCCCCGTCGCAGACACGATGTCGTCGCCCGGCAGCACCAGCCCGAACAGACACAGGCTGATGGCGTGCGTGCCGCTGGCAATCTGCGGGCGGACAATCGCCGCCTGCGTGCCAAACAGCTCTGCAAAAATCTTTTCGAGCGTATCACGCCCCACGTCGTCATAGCCGTAGCCCGTCGTCGGCGCGAAATGCCGGTACGCCACCTGATGCTCCCGGAAGGCGTCCAGCACGCGGCGCGTCCCAATTTCCTCCATGCGGTCAATGCGGGTGAACTGCGCCGTCAAGCCGCTTTCCGCCTGTGCAATCAATTCTTCAATGGTCATTTTGCTTCTCCTTGCGTGTAATACGCTTCCAATTTGTCATACGCATCCGGTTCGAGCGCGTCCACCCACAGGACGTCCTCCTCCCGGCGCATCCACGTCAGCTGGCGCTTGGCGTAGTGCCGCGTGTTCAGCTTCAGCGCGTAAACCGCCTCATCCAGCGTCGTTTCGCCCAAAGCATACGGTATCATTTCCTTGTAGCCGATGGCTTTCATCGCCTTCGCGTCGCGCGGAACGCCGCTTTTCAGCAGTCGGCTGACTTCCTCCGCCAGCCCGTCCGCCAGCATTTGGTCGATTCGCTGCTCAATCCGCGCATAGAGGATGTCGCGCGGCATCGTCAGCGATGCAACGCGGTAAGAAAACCGACTGTCGGTTTTTATTTGCGGTTGCTGCGAGAACGGACGGCCTGTCAGGCGGTAGACCTCCAAGGCGCGAATTACGCGGCGGACGTCGTTCAAGTGCAGGCGCTGCGCCGTGTCCGGGTCAACCGCCGCCAATTGCTGATGAAGCTGCTCTTTCCCGCCGGGCGCGTCCGCGATCTGCTGCAATTCCTGCCGGATGCTTTCATCCGCCGCGGCCTCGCCCATCGCCATCGGCTGCCGCAGCGCCCGGAGATACAGCCCCGTGCCGCCGACGAGCAGCGCCCGGTGCCCGCGCGCTTGAATGTCCGCGATGCAGCTTTCCGCCATCTCCTGATAGCGCGCGACGGAAAAATCCTCCGTCGGGTCGGCGACGTCTACCATGTGATGCACCGCCTGCGCGCGTTCATCCGCCGTCGGTTTCGCCGTGCCGATGTCCATGCCGCGATAAATCTGCATCGAATCCATGCAGACAATCTCGCAGTCGTGCGTCCGCGCCAGTCGGAGCGACAGCGCGGTTTTGCCGCTCGCGGTCGGGCCTGTCAGCACCCAGCACGTTTCCTTCATGATATTGTCACCTCACTGCATCCGCCGGAATCGCCGGTCGATGTCCGTTTTGTTCAGCGCAACGACCAGCGGCGTACCGCGCGGGCTCGCCGGGATGACGCGCTTATCCGCCACGCGGCTGACCAGTTCGCGGATGTCGGCGTCGTTCAGGCGCTCGCCGGAGCGGACGCTGCGCTTGCACGCCAGCGCCAAAATCGCCGCGCGCCGCTTTTCCAGCGACACCACGCCGCGCTCATTCTCCAGCTGGTCGATGATGTCGCGCAGCAGCCCTGCCGCCTGCGGCTGACCCAATATCATCGGAATCGACCGAATCGATACCTCATTCTCCCCGAACGGCTCGACCACCAGCCCGATATCCGCCAATTCCCGCGCGTGTTCATCAAGCAGCTGCTGCTCCCGGCGCGTCAGGCTGACAATCATCGGCACAAGCATTTCCTGCCCGCAGCGGTGCTGGTCGAGCGCCTTCATCATGCGGTCGAACATCACGCGTTCATGCACCGCCTGCTGGTCAATCAGCATCAAATTGTCCGCATATTCCACCAGAATGTAGCTGTCAAACAGCGTGCCGATAATGCGCATGTTCGTCTGTTCATTCGGCAGAATCGTCTGCTGCACCGGTATCGGCGAAACCAGACTTGCGGTCGGTTTTAGCGGATTCACAGGCGGCGGTACGGCGGGTTCGGCGTTGTAATGCTGCGCCAGTGCTGACGGGCTGCGCATCACCAGCGGCTGCTTCCACGCGGGAATGGCATCGTCCGGCGCGGGTTTCGGCGGCGCGGACGGCTTTTCCGCTGGGGCGCTTGGTGTCGGAATCGGCGGGCTTTTCGCGGGGATTGCCGCCTTTTGCGGAATTCCCGTACCGACGGTCGGTTTTTTCTCTACCTTCGGCGGAACAGCCGGACGAGCTGCCGCTTCCGGCTGCGCAGTCTCACTCGCCGTCACGGGCTGCCGAACGACCGTCACGGGCACCGTCGGCGGCGGTTCAGGCGTCAGGCGCAGCACTTCTGGCTGCTCGACGGGTGCTTTGTCCGCCAGCGCATCCGCCACAATCGCCTCGACCGCCTCCGCGACCGCCGCTTCGTTCTGGAAGCGGACTTCGAGCTTGTTCGGATGCACGTTGACATCCACCGTGTCATACGGCATGGTCAGATGCAGCACGCACGTCGGGTATTTGCCGGACAATACGCGCTCCCGGCACGCCGCTTCCACCGCCGCGGACAAAATCGACGACTTCATATATCGCCCATTGATGAAGAACGACTGGTGATTTCGGCTGCCGCGCCCGCTTTCGCCCACGCCGACGAAGCCCTTGAGTATCAGCCCTGCCTGATGCCCGTCCACCTCGTGCATGGAGCGGAGCATTTCGCGCCCGTAAATGCTGAACACGGCGGAGGACAGCTTGCCGTCGCCCGCGGAGTGGTAGAGCGTTTTGCCCTGACTGACGTAGCGAAAGGACACGTCCGGGCGGGACAAAATCAGCCGCATCATCAGGTCGGACACATAGCCCGCCTCCGTGACCGGCTTTTTGAGGAATTTCAGGCGCACTGGGGTGTTAAAAAAGAGGTCGCGGACGACAAATGTCGTGCCTTCAGGGCAGGCGGCTTCCTCGATGGACTCAATCGTTCCGCCGTTGTTCTGCACCTTGATGCCGCTTGGGTCTGCCTTCGTGCGTGTTGTGCAGGTGACATGCGCCACAGCCGCGATGGACGCCAGCGCTTCGCCGCGGAAACCCAGCGTCTGGATGCTGAACAAATCATCCGTGCGGCGGATTTTGCTCGTCGCGTGGCGCTCAAACGCCATGCGGATGTCCTCGCTGCGGATGCCGCTGCCGTTGTCCGTCACGCGGAAATAGCTGATGCCGCCGTCGCGGATTTCCACCGTAACCGCGCTGGCCCCCGCGTCCAGCGAGTTCTCCACCAATTCCTTGATGGCGGCGGCAGGACGCTCCACCACTTCGCCTGCCGCGATTTTGCCAATGACCTCATCGGACAGGAGCTGAATCTTTCCTGCCATTTGCTTCCCTTTCTGTCTGTTTTCCCGACTTTCGGTCGGCTTTTATGAGATTTCGGTCGGTTTTTGCCGACTCTCGGTCTGTTTTTATACTATTTCCAAATGAGAATGCGCCAAGATGCGAAGTGAATTTTTCATTCTGGCTAACGGGAGTGAAACGCAGCGTAGCAGCGCTACGCTAAGTGGAACGACCGGACGCCAGAAAGGAAAAGGCACGAGCAGACGGCTCAGGCGAATCTGAAAAGAGCAATCACTTGAGGATGGCAGCCGCCGCGCAGGGAATGTCCAGCCCGCACGCCGCGCCGAGCGCCTTCGTTTCATCCACGCGGCGAATCGGCACGCCCGCATCCTCGCAGGCGCGGGTCACCTTCTGGTAAAGGAAGGTGTCGATGTCGCGGGCGACGTACACCCGCTGGGCGGAACCGGCTTTCAGCGCACGCATGACCGCCTTGGTTCCAACTGCTTTTGAGACAGAATTTTTCAGGTCTTCCACGCTGAAATCCCTCCTGTTGCTGTTCTCGGCTGACCGCTCAATGCCGGCAGAAAAGCGCACCGAAAAGACACACTTTGCCGCAGCAAGCGCTCAACTCGTATATTGTAGCATTTTCACCTCGGCTTGTCAACTGGTTTTCGCGCCTCAAACCCTGTTTTTTGCAACGTTTTTTGCGATTTTGAGTTTCATATTCATGAACACGTTTTCGGGAGGGGACAAGCGCACAGCATCCGCTGATTTTTCTTTCCTCGGTTCACCAAGAAAGCGCTTTCCTGCTCATTCCCCAAACAGCGCGGCACACGTTGACTTTCTCCCGCAGAACACGCTTCCCAAAAGAAAAAAGGCAGCCTGCGCCGCCTTTTGGGAGAGTCGTTTTTCCGCCAACTCGGCTGATTCCGTCAAAAAATGCCGGCTGTCTCGCTGAATCGCTTCCATTATAATATGCGTCAATATTTCACATCCGACACAATGCGGTCGCACACCCACATCTCGCCGTCCGTCATCAGATGGACAAATCCCGGCACTGTCCAGACCGTATCAAGCGCCGTCCGCCGGATATACTTCTTGCCTTCCGTCTCGCGCTGATTGCAGGTCACAATCGCCAGCTCCGGCGAAACCGCCGCGCGGTACTCCGGTGTCAGCGCCTGCAGGCCATGGTGCGGGTACTTCAGCACCTCCGCCTTGAGCATCTCCGCGCCGACTTTCGCAATCAGCCCATTCTGCCCCTTCTGCTCCAAATCGGCGGCAAAGAGCATCTTCCGCTGCCCAAACGTCAGCATGATTTGCGCCGAGCGGTCGTTGAGGCGGGTGTACTCCGGCTTGTCCAGCATCCACACCTGCATCGTCGCCGTGCCAAGCGTCAGCGTGTCGCCGTCGCCGAACATCCGCACCGTCACACCCGCACGCTCCGCCGCCTTTATCGCGTTTGCGCAGTGCACTGTCTCCTCCGCTGGGAAGCAGAGCCACAGTTCGTCCACAGTAATTTCCTTAATTAATTCCGCGAATCCGCCGATGTGGTCGGCGTGCGGGTGGGTGTTGACGATTTTGTCCACATGGGTGATGCCCAGCTGCTTGAACATGTTCAGGATGCGCCGCGCCTGTCCAGACGTCGCGCAGTCGATAAGCATCGTCTCGCCGCCGCAGCGCAGAAACGCCGCGTCGCAGTCCAGAATCTGCGGGAAGATGATTTCCAGCAGGTCAGCGTCCTCCGCAAAGGTAAAATCCGCCGATACATCCGGCGCGTTGATACGGTTGATGACTGTTTTGTCCGTACCCTCGCCCGCCGCCGCCCCCAGCAGCATCAGCACCGTCAGCAGAATTGTCACCGCACGTCTGCCGAATCGTTTCCACCATGCCATCATTTCATACCTCCATCGTCAGAATCCCACACATTTCCAGTGAAAAAGGGTGCACTTCCCCCTTGACATTCCGGGATATGTATGTTAGAATTTTAAATTGCATCAGTATCTTTGCATACTGTTGATTTTTCCTGCGCTTGTATTGTACACGGAAACGCGGAAAAATGCAAGCGGGAATTTTCGACTGCCATACATTTTCGCCAAAATTCCTGCAAAACGGCGAAAAAACGCACGTTTTCACCAAGCAGAGGATGCTGGTTTTGACTGATGAAGGGGTGATCATACATCATGGCGCATGAGGTTGCAATGGGTAAGCTCCGGAAACGCATGAGCTTCTCCCGCATCAACGAAGGTCTGGAAATGCCGGATCTGATCGAGGTGCAGAAGAGGTCGTATCAGCGGTTCCTCGAAACCGACCTGAAAGAGGTTCTGGCAGACGCCTCGCCCATCACCAACTACAACGGCAATCTGGAATTGACCTTCACGGATTATTCTCTGGGTGAGCCGAAGAACTCCGTGGAGCGCTGCCGCGAGCGGGATATGACCTACGCCGCGCCGCTGAACATTCACGTCCACCTGTACGACAGCGAGACTTCCGAAATCAAGGAAACCGATGTCTACATGGGCGATTTCCCCCTGATGACGGAAAACGGTACGTTCGTCATCAACGGTGCTGACCGTGTCATCGTCTCCCAGCTGGTTCGTTCGCCGGGCTGCTATTATACCCGCACGCTGGACAAAGCGGGTGTGCCGCTCTACTCCAGCCAGATTATCCCCAACCGCGGCGCGTGGCTGGAATACGAGACGGACTCCAATGACATCATCTGGGTTCGCCTTGACCGCGCCCGCAAGCTCTGCCTGACCACGCTCCTGCGCGCGCTGGGCTACGAAACGGACGACGACATCCGCAATCTGCTGGGCAACGACAAGCGGCTGGAAGCGACGATGGCAAAGGACACCACCGTGGCGGAAGCAAGCAAGGATCGCGGCGGCGCGGTGCGCACCCTGCGTGAACAGGCGCTGCTGATTATCTACAAGAAGCAGAAGCCGGACGAGCCCGAATCCGTCGAGAGCGCGACGAACATGTTCAAGTCGCTGTTCTACGATCCCAAGCGCTACGACGTCATGCGCGTAGGCCGCTACAAGTTCAATAAGAAGCTTTCCATTGCCACCCGCATCAACAAGCATATCATCGCTGAGGACATTATTGACCCCCGTACGGGCGAAGTGATGTTCCGCGCGGGTCAGGTGATTGACCTTGAAACCGCGCGCCGTGTGCAGAACGCCGGCGTCAACCGCGTTGTGGTGGACTGCGAAGGCGAAAAGCGCATCGTCATCGGCAACAACTTCGTGGATGCGGCGGAGTATCTGCCCTTTGACCCCAAGGAAGTCGGCATCCTCGAAATGGTGCACCTGCCCACTTTGAAGGCGATTATCGACGGCTTGGGCGAGGATGTGGAAGAAGAGCAGCTCAAGCAGGTGATTGCGGACAACGTGCAGCACCTCGTGCCCAAGCACATCACCGATGACGACATGGTGGCCTCCATCAGCTATCTGCTGGGTCTGCCCTACGGCATCGGCACGACGGACGACATTGACCACCTCGGCAACCGCCGCCTGCGCAGTGTCGGCGAACTGCTGCAGAACCAGTTCCGCACAGGGCTGAGCCGCATGGAGCGCAACGTCCGCGAGCGCATGAGCGCGCAGGACGGCTCGACCGACTATCAGCCCGATTCCCTGATTTCCATCCGTCCCGTGACGGCGGCGATTAAGGAATTCTTCGGTTCCTCCCAGCTGTCGCAGTTCATGGACCAGAACAACCCGCTGGCTGAATTGACCCACAAGCGCCGTTTGTCCGCTCTGGGCCCCGGCGGTCTGAACCGTGACCGCGCCTCCTTCGAGGTTCGCGACGTACACTACTCCCACTATTCCCGTATCTGCCCGATTGAAACGCCTGAAGGCCCGAACATCGGTCTGATCGGCTCTCTGGCGACCTATGCCCGCATCAACGAGTACGGCTTTATTGAAGCGCCGTACCGCCGCGTGGACAAGGAGCATCGCCGTGTCACCAACGAGCACGTCTACATGACGGCTGACGAAGAAGACCTGTACCGCATTGCGACGGCCACCGAGCCGCTGGATGAGAACAACTGCTTCGTCAACGATATGATTACCGTCCGCGAAGTGACCGAATATGTGCAGGTTCCGGGCGATCAGGTTGACTTCATCGACGTGTCGCCGCGTCAGGTCGTTTCCATCGCGACGGGCATGATCCCCTTCCTGGAAAACGACGACGCCACCCGCGCCCTGATGGGTTCGAACATGCAGCGTCAGGCTGTGCCGCTGCTCGTTCCGGAAGCGCCGTATGTCGGCACGGGTCTGGAATTCAAAGCTGGTCACGACTCCGGCGTGGAAATTCTGGCACGCGAAGACGGCGTGGTCGAGAAGGTGGACGGCAACACCATCGTCATCCGTGACGATTTGGGCGAACGCCACGTCTACCACCTGACCAAGTTTGCCCGCACGAACCAGTCCAACTGCGCCAACCAGCGCCCGGTCGTTTCCGCGGGTCAGCGCATCTGCAAGGATGACCTGCTGGCGGATGGCCCGTCCACCGAAAAGGGCGAAATCGCGCTGGGCCGCAATGCCCTCATCGGCTTCATGAACTGGGAAGGCTATAACTACGAGGACGCCGTCCTGCTGTCCGAGAAGCTGGTTAAGGAAGACATTTACACCTCCATCCACATGGAGGAATTTGAATGCGAAGCCCGCGAAAGCAAGCTGGGGCCGGACGAAATCACCCGCGACATCCCGAACGTCGGCGAGGACGCGGTGAAGGATCTCGATGAGCGCGGCATCATCCGCATCGGTGCGGAGGTTCGTGCGGGCGACATTCTGGTCGGCAAGGTCACGCCCAAGGGTGAAACCGAGCTGACGAGCGAAGAGCGCCTGATGCGCGCCATCTTCGGCGAAAAAGCGCGCGAGGTGCGTGACACCTCCCTGCGCGTGCCGCATGGCGAATGGGGCGTTGTGGTCGATGTGAAGATTTTCGACCGTGCGCATTCCGATGAGCTGTCCCCGTCCGTACAGCAGATGGTTCGCGTCTACATCGCCCAGAAGCGTAAGATTTCCGTCGGCGACAAGATGTCCGGCCGTCACGGCAACAAGGGTGTCGTTTCCCGCGTCCTGCGCGAGGAGGACATGCCTTTCCTGCCCGATGGCACGCCGCTGCAAATTGTGCTGAACCCGCTGGGTGTTCCGTCTCGTATGAACATCGGTCAGGTTCTGGAAGTGCACTTGGGTCTGGCTTGCCGCGCGCTGGGCTGGCACATTGCCACGCCGGTTTTCGACGGCGCAACCTACCCGGAAATCCGCGAATGCCTCGAAATGGCTGCCGACACGATGGCCAAGCCGGTGGATGAGAGCAACCCGCGGATGATGCAGAGCTACTTCCACAATGGTCGTCCGCTCCGCCTGAATCTGGATGAAGAAGGTCGCCGCCTGTTCCTGGACGGCAAGATTCGCCTGCGCGACGGCCGTACCGGCAACTGGTTCGAGAACCCCGTTACTGTCGGTGTCATGTACTTCCTGAAGCTGCACCACCTGGTTGACGACAAGATGCACGCCCGCTCCGTCGGTCCGTACTCCTTGGTCACGCAGCAGCCGCTGGGCGGCAAGGCGCAGTTCGGCGGTCAGCGCTTCGGCGAAATGGAAGTCTGGGCGCTGGAAGCCTACGGCGCGGCGAACACCCTGCAGGAAATTCTGACCGTGAAGTCCGACGATACCGTGGGCCGCGTCAAGACCTACGAAGCCATCATCAAGGGCGAGAACATCCCCGCCCCGGGCGTGCCGGAATCCTTCAAGGTGCTGATTAAGGAACTGCAGGCGCTGTGCCTGGATATCAAGGTGCTTGACCGCGACCGCAACGTGATTGAGATTCCCGAACTTGACCCGGAGGACATGGCGCCGCCGAGCAAGAACAATGCGCCCGAACAGGACAAACAGGAATCGCTCACGACGCTGCTGCCGGAGGACGAGGACGCCGATGCCATCAGCAACGACTTCCCGGACAATGACTTCCCGCTGAATGATTTGGATTCCGACAGCGAGGACGACGATTTGTCGATTCCGCTCTCCTTCGATGACGACGAGGAAAACGACGATCTGGACACCATGCGTCTGGACGATTTGGGCTTTGACGACATGAATCTGGATGACGACGATCAGTAATTGACACATGAGCCTATCAGCCGGACAGGAATCCCCTTCCGGCTGATGGCTTTCCCGTACAGGACATACACCGGTGTTACAATGAAGGGAGTGTGAACCCTTTTGTTTGAGCTGACCAATCTTGACGCCATCCAGATCGGCATGGCCTCTCCTGAGCAGATTCGGCAGTGGTCTCATGGTGAAGTCACCAAGCCCGAAACCATCAACTATCGTACCCTGAAGCCCGAAAAAGACGGCCTGTACTGCGAGCGCATCTTCGGCCCGACGAAGGACTGGGAGTGCGCCTGCGGCAAGCACAAGCGCATCCGTCCGAAGGACAAGAACCTCGTGTGCGACAAGTGCGGCGTGTCCGTCACGCGCGCCAAGGTTCGCCGCGAGCGCATGGGTCATATCGAACTTGCTGCGCCCGTGAGCCATATCTGGTACTACAAGGGAATCCCCAGCCGTATGGGTATGCTGCTGGAGCTGTCCCCCCGTGTGCTGGATAAGGTGCTGTATTTCGCGAATTTTATCGTCCTTGATCCCGGCAACACCGCCGTGACCAACGTCGCCCTGCATGACCTGATTAACGACGACCAGTACCGCGCCATCATGGAGAAGCCCGACCGCGGCAGCTTCAAGGCGATGATGGGCGCCGAAGCCGTGCAGACGATGCTGCGCGAGCTGGATTTGGACAAGCTGAGCGCCGAACTGAAGGCGGAAATCGAAACCCTGACGAGCAAGGAGCGCAACCGCGATACCGAAGGGCAGAAGCGTGCGCACGCCGTGAAGCGTCTGGAAGTTGTCGAATCATTCCGCGCCAGCGCCAACAAGCCCGAATGGATGGTGCTGACCGTCCTGCCGGTTATCCCGCCGGATCTGCGCCCGATGGTGCAGCTGGACGGCGGCCGTTTCGCCGCGTCTGACCTGAATGACCTCTACCGCCGCGTTATCAACCGCAACAACCGCCTGAAGCGCCTGCTGGAACTGGGCGCGCCGGAAATCATCGTCCGCAACGAGAAGCGTATGCTGCAGGAATCCGTGGACGCGCTGATTGACAACGGTCGCCGCGGTCGTGCAGTCACTGGCCCCGGCGGACGCGCGCTGCGCAGCCTGTCTCACACGCTGAGCGGCAAGCAGGGCCGTTTCCGTCAGAACCTGCTGGGCAAGCGCGTTGACTATTCCGGCCGTTCCGTTATCGTCGTCGGCCCGGAAATGAAGCTGCATCAGTGCGGTCTGCCCAAGGAAATGGCGCTGGAGCTGTTTAAGCCCTTCGTCATGCAGCAGCTGCAGCTGCGCAACAAGGGCATGAACGTCAAGAGCGCCAAGCGCGCCGTGGAAAAGATGAAGCCGGAGGTGTGGGACATCCTCGAAGATGTCATCAAGGATCACCCCGTCATGCTCAACCGCGCGCCGACGCTGCACCGTCTGGGCATTCAGGCGTTCGAGCCGATTCTGGTTGACGGCAAGGCGATTAAACTGCACCCGCTGGCTTGTACCGCTTTCAACGCCGACTTCGACGGTGACCAGATGGCTGTTCACGTCCCGCTGTCTCTGGAAGCACAGGCGGAAGCCCGTTTCCTGATGCTGGCGCACAACAACATCCTGAAGCCGCAGGACGGCAAGCCGGTTATTTCTCCTTCTCAGGACATGGTTATCGGCTGCTACTACCTGACGATTGAAAACCCCAACGGCAAGGGCGCCGGCCGCGTCTTCCGCAATCCGGACGAAGCGCATATGGCGTATGCCTTGGAGCAGATTACCCTGCAAAGCCCGATTAAGGTGCGCATTGAGCGCGAATTCAACGGCGAAAAGGGCAGCAAAATCATCGATACCACGCTTGGCCGCCTGATTTTCAACGATGCGCTGCCGCAGAACCTTGGCTTCAAGAAGCGTGAATGCCTTGATGACATGTTCGAGCTGGAGGTCGATCAGCTGGTCGGCAAGAAGCAGCTGTCCAACATCGTCGATATGTGCTTCCGCTCTCAGGGCGAGCACAAGTGCGCACTGGTGCTGGACGCGATTAAGGCGCTGGGCTACAAGTACGCCACCGTCGGTTCGCTGACCGTTTCCGTTGCGGACATTAAGATTCCGCCGATGAAGCAGCAGCTGCTCGACGAAACGGACAAGAAGGTCGCCCATGTGAACGAGATGTTCGCGGAAGGTCTGCTGAGCGAGGACGAGCGTTACAGCCGCGTCATCAATCTGTGGAACACCTGCACGAACACCCTGCGTGACCAGATTCTGCCGAACCTCGATCCTTTCAACCCGATTCGCATGTTCACCGACTCCGGCGCCCGCGGTTCTGCCGCGCAGGTGTCGCAGCTGGCTGGTATGCGCGGCCTGATGGCATCTCCGACCGGCAAGACCGTGGAATTGCCCATTCGTGCAAACTTCCGCGAGGGTCTGAACGTGCAGGAGTTCTTCCTGTCTTCTCACGGTTCCCGTAAGGCTCTGTCCGACACGGCTATGAAAACCGCTGACTCTGGCTATCTGACCCGCCGTCTGGTCGACATTTCGCAGGAGGTTATCGTCCGTGAGGAAGACTGCTTCCTGCAGCGCGGTCTGCCGATTCGCGGCGTGCATGTTACCGAGCTGCTCAGCGGCAAGCAGTCCATCGAATCGCTGGAGGAGCGTCTGCGCGGCCGCACGGCTGCTGCCGACATTACCGACCCGGCGACCGGCGAAGTGCTTGTCCACCAGAATGAGCTGATTGACCACGCCAAGGCGAAGACAATTTGCGACGCGGGCATCAAGAGCGTGTTTGTGCGCTCCGTGCTGACCTGCTGCACGCGCAACGGCGTCTGCGCCCGCTGCTATGGCCAGAACATGGCGCACGGCGGCAAGGTCGATGTCGGCGAGGCGGTCGGCGTTATCGCGGCGCAGGCCATCGGCGAACCCGGCACGCAGCTGACCATGCGTACCTTCCATACGGGCGGTATCGCATCGGGCGAGGATATTACGCAGGGTCTTCCCCGCGTCGAAGAGCTGTTCGAGGCGCGCAAGCCCAAGCGTGAAGCTGTCCTGTCCGACATCAGCGGCACGGTGTCCATCCACCAGACCAACCGCAACAAGAACGAGCTGGTCATCACCGCCGACGCGGGCAACTATGCGCGTCACACCCACAAGGCTGCTTCCGGCACGGTTGCCGTGCAGGTCGGTCAGGTGGTGCGTCAGGGCGATGTGCTGATTTCCGGCGCGACGAAGGCGAAGGTCGCCAAGGACGGCACCAAGTCCACCAAGACAACGGACATCAAGTCCACGCTGGCGGGCACGGTCACGATGATTAACACCAAAGGCGTGGGCGTCGTCGAGGTCGAAGTCACCTCCAGCGTTGCGGAGTTCGAGCAGAAGACCTACCCCGTCACCTACGGCAGCCGCCTGCGCGTGCAGGAGGGCGACCATGTGGAAGCGGGCGACATCCTCATCGAAGGCTCCATCAACCCGCACGACCTGCTGCGCATTCTGGGTCAGAGCGCGGTGCAGGACTACCTGCTGAAGGAAGTTCTGTCCGTCTACCGTCTGCAAGGCGTGGCCGTGGCGGACAAGCACATCGAAATCATCGTCCGTCAGATGCTGCGCAAGGTGCGCGTCGAGGACAACGGCGACACCGAGCTGCTGCCCGGCTCGCTGGTTGACCGCAGCCACTTGGAGGAAGCCAACATGAAGGTGCTGGAATCCACCAAGCTGCGCGTGGAAGACGGCGGCGACACGGGGCTGGCGATTGGCAGCCTTGTCGAGGCGGACGAGCTGGAAGAAATCAACCAGCGCATCCGCGTTTCCGCCGGCTCTCCCGCGATTGCCCGCGACCTCAAGCCCGCGAGCGTCAAGCGTGTGCTGCTGGGTATCACCCGCGCTTCTCTGGCGACCGATTCCTTCCTGTCCGCCGCGTCCTTCCAGGAGACGAACCGCGTGCTGACCGAAGCCGCCATCAAGGGCAAGATCGACCCGCTGATCGGCCTCAAGGAGAACGTCATTCTGGGCAAGATGATTCCCGCCGGTACGGGGATGCACCGCTACAAGGACATCGACATTCGCGAAAACTACGGTTTCTGATGATTCATCAGCCGGGGTACGGGGTTCGCCCCTGCCCCGGCGTTTTTGTATCCGAAGGTTTCCAAAGGGCGATCGCAGACTTCGTCTGTTTTCATTGCCCTTTGGTCGCCTCCGCAGAGGCGAAATCCCCCTGCAATAAATAGATTGTCTGTTTTTTCAGACTGCCAAAGTTGATTTCTTTATCATACTGGTAAAAAGAGCAGCTTCCAGAGGGCTTTCCGATCGCCCTCTGGACTCCTTCGGCTCCCTTTCCAGAAAGGAGTGTTCCCCCATGCGCAACATCGTCCTCATTGGGATGCCCGGCTGCGGCAAATCCACCGTCGGGGTCGTTCTCGCCAAGTCCCTCGGCATGGAATTCGTCGATTCCGATCTCGTCATCCAGTCCACCATGCACGCAACCCTCGCCCAGCTCATTGAGCAGCACGGCGACGATGGCTTCCGCGACATCGAGAACCGCGTCAACGCCAGCATCGACGTGCAGAACAGCATCATCGCCACGGGCGGCAGCGTCGTCTACGGTGCGGAAGCCATGGCGCACCTCAAAAGCATCGGCACGGTCGTCTACCTCCGTCTGACGTGCGAGAACATCACCGAGCGGCTGGGCGACCTTCATGCCCGCGGCGTGACGATTAAGCCCGGCTGGACGCTCCGGGATTTGTACAACGAGCGCTGCCCGCTGTATGAGCAGTACGCCGACATTGTGCAGGACTGCGACGGACTGCGCCTGCGGGATGTTGTGGCGGAATTGCAGAAAAAGCTGAAGGGCTGACAAGACCGGCTGTCCCCCGACTTTTCCGGGGCTGACAGCCGATTTTTTGCGTGCAGAATCGCATGTTCCTTGCATTTTCAGGGAATGTATGGTATACTGTATGATGGTATGTTGCATGATGCGTATCCTGTACCGTCCGGCAGAATACGCGGCGACTGCCTGATATGCGGACGGAACTCGTTCCGAAAATGAGGAGGTTTTTTTGTGTCCGGTGACCCATGGGCTGGCCCTTTGCTGCTTCAGCTGGTCCTGATTTTTCTGAGCGCCTGCTATGCCGCCGCTGAGGTGGCGCTGCTCTCGCTCAACTCGACAAAACTGCACCACGACGCGGAGGAAGGCGACCCTGCAGCCGCCAAGCTGCTCCGCATGACGGATGCTCCTGCGCGCACGCTCTCCACCATTCAGGTTTGCATAACACTGTGTGGTTTTCTGGGAGCGGCGCTGGCGGCGACGCAGTTTGCACCACGACTGGCTGGAGCGATTCTTTCTGCCGGGGCTGGCATCGACGCGGGCGTGCTGAACGTCCTCTGCGTCATCCTGATTACGTTCCTTCTTTCCTACCTGACGCTCTGTCTGGGAACTCTCGTGCCCAAGCGCCTCGCGTTGAAGAATCCCGAAGCGATTGCGCGCCGTTCGCTGCTCCTGCTGGAGGTCAGCGCGGTGATTTTCCGCCCGTTCGTGATGCTGCTGAACGCCGCCACGCACGGCATCCTCCGCCTTTGCGGCATTGACCCCAACGCTGCCCAGGACGAAGTGACCGAGGACGACATCCGCATGATGGTGGACATCGGCGGCGAAAACGGCGCGATTGAGGAAGCGGAAAAGGAAATGATCGAAAACATCTTCGAGTTCAACAATTCCACTGCCGAAGAGGTCATGACCCACCGCACCGACGTTACCAGCATCTGGGTGGATGATACGGAGGACGAAATTCTCCGCACCATCTGCGATTCCGGTCTGAGCCGCTTCCCCGTCTACAACGAAAACATGGACGACATCATCGGTATCCTCAACACACGCGACTTCCTGCTCAACGCCCAGTCCGACAACCCGAAATCCCTGCGCGCGCTGCTGCGCGAGGCATACTTCGTGCCGGAAACAGTCCAGGCTGACCAGCTCTTCCGCAACATGCAGGTGAAAAAAATCCACATGGCAATTGTCGTGGATGAGTACGGCGGCATGAGCGGCATCGTCACGATGGAGGACTTGCTGGAAGAAATCGTCGGCAATATCTACGACGAGTTTGACAAGCAGACCGAAGCGGAAATCGTCCGTGCGGGCGACAACACTTGGCGCATCAGCGGCAGCACGCCGCTCAAAGACGTCAACGACGCGCTCGACCTCTCGCTCCCCGAAGACGAGGATTACGATACGCTGGGCGGCTTGATTTTCAGCCAGTTCACCACCATCCCGCAGGACGGCAGCACCCCCGATTTGGACTGCTTTGGCCTGCACATTCATGTGGAGAAGCTGGAGGATCACCGCGTGGAGACCGCGCTCGTCACGAAGCTGGCGACCGAGGACGACCACGCCGACGACCACCCGGAAACGCTGCTTGACCGCCTGCGCAGCCGCGACGATAACGACGCGCAGACCGACAATGGGAAAGGAAACGAAGACAGGTAATTCATCATGGATACTGATTTGCAGGCCACAGACCCTTCTTTACAATTCATGACCAGCGGTGTGCTGGATACCACGTTTTATGCCACCTACAAGAAATGGCTGCTCTATCGCACCCAAGATCTCAACCTCTACGTCGCGATGCTCGTCATGGCAATCGCCGTCGCGCTGATTTCCATCTTCTCCCGCAGCTGGTACGTCATCCCCGCGGGCGTTGTGTTCATCGTCGTGCTATACATGATGATGATGCGCAACCGCACGCGGATGCTGAACGCCCTCAGCCGCGCGCTGGAAGAGCAGTACCCCGAAGGCATGGCGGAAATGTCCATCGCCTTTGGCAGCGACGGTCTTCATCAGCTGAACCAGACCACAGGTGACCTGACCGTTCTCCCCTACGACAACCTGACCGACGTGATTGAGGGCGAGGACTCAATGGCGCTGCTGACCCGCGCGAACGCCCTGATTCCGGTATTCACGAGCCAGCTGACCGAAAGCGAAAAGGAGCATCTGCTGGCTCTGCTGGCAGAGAAAGCCCCCAAGTGCAAGCATCATCGCGCCTAAAAAACAAAATCACCGACCAGAACCGCGTGTACTGGTCGGTGATTTTTGTTGTGCGATTTTTTGATTTTCTAATGGAATAGGCGTTTTCTTGCAAAGGTTTCGCCCCTGCAACAAGAAAAATCAAGCAACACAGAAGCCGTAGAAGGAGTTCAGCAGGAATCCTTTTATTCCTGCTCCCCCCGCGAACACGCCGCATAATGCCCTTTGCGCACCTCGCGCAATTCGCAGCTCGCCGTTTTGCACGCCTCCGTCGCCCACGGACAGCGCGTGTGGAATACGCACCCGCTCGGCGGGTCAATCGGCGAGGGCAAATCACCTTCCAGCAGAATGCGCTGGCGATTGTCACGCGGGTCAATCGACGGCACAGCAGACATCAGCGTCCGCGTGTACGGGTGCTGCGGATGGTCGAACACCTCGTCCGTGTCGCCCTCTTCCACCAAGTGACCCAGATACATCACGCCCACGCGGTCGGAAATGTACCGAATGACGCTCATATCGTGCGCCACAAACAGGTACGTCAGCCCGCGCTTGCGCTGCAATTCCTTCAGCAGGTTGATAATCTGCGACTGAATCGACACATCCAGCGCCGACACCGGCTCGTCGCACACGACGATTTTCGGGTCAAGAATCAGCGCGCGCGCCAGCCCGATTCGCTGCCGCTGACCGCCGGAAAACTCGTGCGGATAACGGTAGAAATGCTCCGGCCGCAAGCCGACCTGCGCCATAATGTCCAGCGCCCGCGCCATCCGCTCGTTCTTGTCGCCGATATGGTGAATCGCCAGCACTTCCATCAGCATGTCGCCAACGCGCTGCCGCGGGTTCAGCGACGTGTACGGGTCTTGGAACACAATCTGCACATCCCGGCGGAACGGCAGCATTTCCTTCTTGCTCAGGTGGGTGATGTCCTTGTCGAATAGCGTGATTTTCCCGCTTGTCGGCTCCAGCAGGCGGATGAGCGTGCGCCCCAGCGTGCTTTTGCCGCAGCCGCTTTCACCTACCAAGCCATACGTTTCGCCCTGCCGCAGCGCAAGACTCACGCCGTCTACCGCCTTGACTTCCTTGACCGTCTGCCCCAGCGCCCCTTTGACCGGGAAGTAGGTGCGAACGTCCTCCGCTTTCAGGATGATTTTCCCCTCGCTCACTGCGCGTTCGCCTCCTTCTGCGCCAATTCCGCCGCCCGGAAGCAGCGGACGCTCTGCTTGTCGCTGACGGGCGTCAATTGCGGCGTTTCCTGACGGCAGCGCTCCGTCGCGTACGCGCAGCGCGGCGCGAACCGGCAGCCCGTCGGAATCTGGCTGAGCAGCGGCACCGTGCCGGGAATCATGTACAGCGGTTTCGTGCGGTCGCCTTCCATGCGGGGGATGGAGCGCATCAGCCCCTCGGTGTAGGGGTGGCACGGATGGTCAAACAGCGTCAGCACATCCGCTTCCTCGACAATTTGCCCCAGATACATGACGATAACGCGGCTGCACGTCTGCGCGACGACGGCGAGGTCGTGCGTAATCAGCATCACGCCCATGTTTAGCTGCTCATTCAGGCGGACAATCAGCTCCATGATTTGCGCCTGAATCGTCACGTCCAGCGCGGTCGTAGGTTCATCGGCAATCAGCAGGTGCGGACGGCACGCCAGCGCAATGGCAATCATCACACGCTGCCGCATACCGCCGGACAGCTCGTGCGGGTACTGGTCGAGGCGCTTTTCCGGCGCGGGAATCCCCACCAGCCGCAGCATCTCCAGCGCCTTCTCACGCGCCGCTTTCTTCGACAGATGCTGATGAATGCGCAGCGGCTCGCTGATTTGGTCGCAAATCGTCAGCACAGGGTTCAGGGAACTCAATGCGTCCTGAAAAATCATCGACACACGCGAACCGCGGATGTCCTGCATCTTGTGGAACGGAATGTCCAGCAGCGACTGCCCTTCCAGCTTGACCGTGCCGCTGTACCGTACCAGCCGCCGTTCATCATACAGGCGCATGATGGACTGGCTCGTGACGCTCTTGCCGCAGCCGCTTTCGCCCACGATGCCCAGAATTTCGCCCTGATACACGTCAAAAGAAACGCCATCAATCGCCTGCTGCCAGCCGCGCTCGGTGTGGAAGCTGGTCGCCAGCTGACGGACTTCCAGAATCTTTTCGCTCATTCCTGTGTCCTCCTTAGCGACCGCTCAACGGGTCAATCAGGTCGCGCAGACCGTCACCGAACAAGTTGAAGCCCAGCACGGACAGCGCCGTGAAAATCGCCGGAAATACAATCATCCACCAGCCCATGTAGACATAGCCGCGTGCCTCGTTAAGCATCCCGCCCCAGCTCGGATAGGGTGACGGAATGCCCGCGCCAAGGAAGCTCAGGGACGCTTCGGAGATAATCGCCGTAGCGAAGGTGAACGTCATCTGCACGATGATAGGCGAAAGGATGTTGGGCAGGATGTGCCGCCAGAGAATGCGCGTGCGGCTTGCGCCCACCGCCGTCATCGCCTCGGCATACGTCTGTTCGCGCGCCAGCAGCGCCTGTGAACGGGCAATGCGCGCCACGCCGGGAATACTAACGATGGTCAAGGAGATGATGACATTCTTCATGTTCGCGCCCAAGACCGCCATCAGCGTAATCGCCAGCAGAATGTTCGGAATCGCCTTCAGGCCGTCGCACAGGCGCATCAGCACGTTGTCCAGCACCTTGTTGACGGAGGCGTACAGCCCCAGCGCCGTGCCAATCAGCGCGGACAGAAGCCCGACGGTAAAGCCGACCGTCATGGAAATCTGCGCGCCGTAGAGGACACGGGCGAAGATATCGCGCCCCAGATTGTCCGTGCCGAAGAGGTGCGCGGCAGACGGCGCCTGAAAGCGCTCCTGCATCGTCGCGGTGTACGGGTCAACGCCCAGCAAGCCCGTAATCAGCGGGGCGAAGACAGCACAAATCAGCATCAGCAGCACCAGCACCATGCCGACGACGGAGAGTTTGTTGCGGAAAAATTTGCGGATGGAAACAGCGCGCTGCTCACGGACGAGGCGGCGGCGAAGCTGGCGCAGGGATTCGCGATTCTGCGCGGAGATGGATTCGGTTTTCATCATGCAGTTCGCTCCTTTCGTCAGTCCAGCCGGATGCGCGGGTCAGCCAAGCCGTAAATCAGGTCGATAATCAGGTTGATGAACACGTTGAGCATGGCAATCAGCAGCGTAATTGCCTGAATCACCTGATAGTCGCGCTTCTCGATGGAATCCACCATCAGCGACCCCATGCCGGGAATGTTGAACAGGCGCTCGACAACCGCCGCGCCCGCCAGCGCGCTGATGAAGCCCTGCCCGACGACGGTGATGACGGTCAGCAGCGCGTTGCGGAAGGTGTGCTTCGTAACAATCTTCCATTCGCGGACGCCCTTGGAGCGCGCCATCTTGATGTAATCGCTGCCCAAGACCTCCAGCATGGATGCCTTCGTCATGCGCATCATGTACCCCGCGTGGATGAAGCCCAGTGACACCGCCGGCAGCGTCATATAGCGCAGGAAGGGCAAAAATCCGTCCGTGAACGGGTTCTTATAGCCCGCCGCGGGCAGCACGCGAAGATTCACCGCAAAGAGCAGCACCATGCCCAGCCCCATCAGGAAGCTCGGCAGCGAAATGCCCAGCATCGACAGCACCGACACAAAGTAATCGGCAATCGTGCCGCGCTTCTTCGCCGCCAGCATTCCGCACGGAATCGCAATCAGAATGGTGATGAGCTGCGAATAGATGGCGAGCAGGATGGTCGGCTGGAAGTGGCTGGCAATCATTTCGCTGACCGGCTTTCCGACCACGGCAGTTGATGTGCCGAAGTCGAGCCGCAGACAATTGCCCACCCAGCGGAAATACTGCACAACGAGCGGGTCATCCAGACCCAGCTGCGTATGGAGCGCCGCAATTTCCGCCGCCGTTGCATCCTCGCCCAGCATAGCGGTCGCTGGATCGCCGGGGGTGAGATGCACCAGCAGGAAAATGACCACCGACACAATGAAGATGGTCGGGATGAGCGACAGCAGTCGCTTGAGCACATACTTTTTCATGCTGTTCCTCCTCAGCAGGGATGGGAGTTCGCCTCTGCGGAGGCGACCAAAGGGCAATGAAAACAGACGAAGTCTGCGATCG
>ENA-OUOW01000944-OUOW01000944.1-human-gut-metagenome-genome-assembly--contig:-NODE-944-length-22122-cov-6.430371_pt1 | contig 22122 bp, 17 predicted proteins | sample MGYA00237938_ERZ548769 | MGnify/ENA primary metagenome ERZ548769 (study PRJEB26490, sample SAMN05356870) | human gut metagenome | biome: terrestrial biome; feature: human-associated habitat; material... | reverse complement strand
GCAATGGAGCAATCCGGTTACATCAGTGAGTGGCAAAATTTACTTTTGACACTCACATCATCATGATGTAAGTGAAAAACGAGAAAACAATGAAAGGGGCAGATTTTATGGGGAATAACTCAGAAAATAAGCCAGACAGATATATAAATATAGGTATTGTAGCGCATGTGGATGCCGGAAAGACGACATTGTCAGAAAGCATGCTCTATCATGCCGGAGCAATCAGGAAGCTTGGCAGAGTGGATCATAAAGATGCGTTTCTAGATACAGATCAGATGGAAAGAGAACGTGGGATCACTATTTTTTCCAAGCAGGCAGTATTCCGGTGGAAGGATCGCACGATCACACTTCTTGATACACCGGGACATGTGGACTTTTCTGCGGAGATGGAACGCGTTCTGCAGGTTCTGGATTGCGCGGTGCTTGTTGTCAGTGGAGCAGATGGTGTGCAAGGACATACACAGACATTATGGAAGTTATTAAAAAGATATCACATTCCGACCTTTCTTTTTGTGAATAAAATGGATCAGGAAGGAACGGATGGTGAAAAACTTCTGAAAGAACTCCGCAAGCGTTTTGGGGAAAATGTCGTTCCATTTGTGGATATCATGACAGAATCCGACTGCCCGGGTGGAAAAGTATATTTACATACGAAAGAGAGCGCAGTGGAAGATGTGCTGGAAGAGCTGGCTGTCTGTGAAGATGATATGATGGAAGAATATCTGGAAGAGGGAAGAATCTCTCTGGATAAAGTACAAAAAGCAGTTGCAGACCGTCAGGTGTTTCCATGTTATTTTGGTTCGGCACTACATTCTCAAGGCGTGGAAGAACTTTTGGATGGACTTGATCTGTATATAAAAGATAAGACTTATCCGGCAGAGTTTGGGGCAAAGGTTTATAAGATTGCAAGGGATAATCAGGGAAACCGTCTGACCTATCTGAAAGTGACAGGTGGAAGACTGAAAGTAAAAGATGTAGTGGAAGGACTGAATGAAAAGATCAATCAGATCAGGATCTACTCCGGTGAGAAATTTGAGGCTGTCCAGGAAGTAGAAGCCGGAAGAGTATGTGCAGTGACAGGATTGGAAAATACAAGACCCGGGCAGGGAATCGGAGCAGAAGAAGAGTCAGATTTACCAGTATTAGAGCCGGTGTTGACATATCAGATCCTTCTTCCGGATGACTGTGATGTACATAAGATGCTTTTGAACCTAAAGATTTTAGAGGAAGAAGAACCAGAACTTCATATTGTATGGGAAGAACAGACTTCTGAGATTCATGTGCAGCTGATGGGAGATGTGCAGATTGAGATTTTACAGCGGATGATAAAGGAACGTTTTGGTGTGCTGGTAGAATTCGGTGAAGGAAGTATTGTTTACAAAGAGACAATCACAGCACCGGTAGAAGGTGTGGGACACTTTGAACCATTACGTCATTATGCAGAAGTGCATCTGCGTCTGGAACCTGGAGAACGGGGATCCGGAATGCAGTTTGCATCAGAGTGCAGTGAAGATATTCTGGACAGGAACTGGCAGAGGCTTGTTCTGACACATCTGGAAGAGAAGGAACACAAAGGTGTGCTGACAGGTTCACCGATCACGGATATGAAGATTACGCTGACCTCCGGCCGTGCACATCAGAAACATACGGAAGGCGGAGATTTTCGTCAGGCAACTTATCGTGCAGTGCGTCAGGGATTAAAGAAAGCAGACAGTATTCTTCTGGAGCCATATTATGAATTCCGAATGGAACTTCCATCAGAAAATGTAGGACGAGCTATGACAGATATCCAAAATATGTCCGGTAAATTCGGAACACCGATGATAGAAGAAGAGACAACCGTGCTGACAGGAAGTGCACCGGTGTCCCTGATGCGTGGATATCAGAAAGAATTCACTGCCTATACAGGTGGACGTGGAAGAATGGCAGTTTCGTTGAAAGGTTATGATGTCTGTCATAATCAGGAAGAAGTTCTGGCAGCGTCAACCTATGATTCAGAGGCAGATCTGGCGAATCCGACAGGTTCTGTATTCTGTGCACATGGAGCAGGATTTGTTGTAGATTGGGATGAAGTTGAAGAATATATGCATATGGAACATACATTGGAATCAGGAAATGATGATGAAATGGATGTAATGGAGGTGACACTTCCAAAACGCAGGCACTCCAGTATTGAACTGACACAGGAAGAGTTGGATGCGATCTATGTCCGTACACCGGATCCGAAGAAGAATCGTTCTACAGGTCCTGTAACTGTCCGGGCAAAGGAAAAGACAAGAGAGCCGGGAAGCGCTTACCAGGATCCGAAGTGGGAAGCACGCCGGAGAGCGAAAGTCGGAACAGAAGAATACCTTCTGGTAGATGGTTATAATATAATTTTTTCATGGGAAGAACTGAAAGAACTTTCAGAAAGAGATATTGGTGCAGCAAGAGGAAAGCTTGCAGATATTCTAAGTAACTATCAGGGATTTCGCAAATGTACCCTGATCCTTGTGTATGATGCTTATAAAGTAGAGGGGAATCCGGGTGAAGTGATGAAATATCATAACATTTATATCGTCTATACGAAAGAAGCAGAAACAGCAGATCAATATATTGAGAAGACAGTCCGCAGGATTGCGAAGAATGCAGATGTAACAGTAGCCACATCAGATGGACTTGAGCAGGTGATCATCATGGGGCAGGGGGCTCACAGAATGTCTGCGCCAGGTCTGAAAGAAGAGGTTGAGTTAGCATTAAAAGAACTCAGAGGAGAGCATCTGGGCAGGCAGGTAAATCTGAAAAATTATCTTCTGGATTATCTTGATGAGGAAACTGCAAAACAGATGGAAGAAATCCGTTTGGGAAAAGAAAAGTGTTAATTTTTAATGAAGATACAAGTTTTTTGGTGATATTAATGTTATGATATAAGAAATAAAGTCGCAAAACGAACAAGTGAGCAAATTGGTCAGTGCTCTGGGAAAGTGAGAATTGTGACTTATGAAAGCGAGGTAGAGATGATGAGATGTATGAACTGTTATCAGGAGATACCGGATAGTTGTAAGTTTTGCCCGAATTGCGGGGCGAAGCAGCCGGTACAGAAGATGGAACCTGTATCACAGGTGAAGGAAGAGACAACAGATAACATAACAGAAGATACAGCAGAGGTACAGGTACAGCAGCCGGCAGAAAAAGTGCAGTCAGAAGAAGATGTGCTGCCGGAAGAAAAAGTGCAGCCAGAAGAAGATGTGCAGCCGACAGAACCAACACAGCCAGCGGATGTGGCAGGTTCATATCAGAACGATCCATACAAAAGTGTGAATCAGGAGCAGAATACTTCCTATGGTGAACCAAACAACTATGAGTATGGACAGGGGTACGGTCAGCAAAATCAGAATTATAACCAGCAGAATCAGAATTATACTCAGCAAGCTCCAAACTATGGTCAGCAGAACCAGGGATATTATCAGCAGAATAATTTCAATGGAATGCCACAGGAGCCAGTGAACTGGGTTCCATATCTTATATTATCAATTATTTCAACATTATGTTGCTGTCTTCCGTTTGGTGTAGTGGGAATCGTATTTTCGGCGAAGATCAATAGTGCTATGCTGGCAGGAAATCTTGAAGAAGCACAGAATAATGCGAAGATGGCAAGAATCTGGATTATCGTATCCTTTGCAATTGGTCTTCTTACATGGTTGATCTACATGGTTCTGATCGTGACAGGGGCAGTTTCCGGTTCGGCTTATTACTATTATTAAAAAGTGAGCGGATGATGATTTGGAAGATAAAGATGCGTGAAGCATTTCAAACAAAAAGGTCAGCCAGGATCATCGCAGTTCTGACGGGGGCAGTGATTGCAGTGGCCGCTGCGGGTTATCTCTTTTTTCATAATCCGCACCAGTATCCGCTGCCCTGCCTCTTTCATATTATTACCGGACTGTATTGTCCGGGGTGCGGTGCCGGGCGGGCAAGCTATTCTATTTTACATGGAAGATTTTATATGGCATTCCGGTATAATCCGATGTATGTGACATTACTCCCGTTTCTTGGGATGTATATTGTAGCACGATTGATTGACTGGGTTTTGACCGGTGGTAATCATGTGGATCAGAAGATTAATCAGAAAGTCCTATATGTGGTATTAGTTATAGTGGTGGGGTTCGGAATCGTGAGAAATATTCCGATTTATCCATTTACATTGCTTGTGCCGGCGGGATATTAAAAAATAAAATCAGAGAAACGAAGTTCTTTCAGATTCTGTTTAAATGAGTGACAGAGAAAGAACTTCATTTTTCATTTTTTGATTTATTAAAAAGCATGACTAGGAAAATTCTCAAGAATATGGTATTATGAAAAATGATATATTGTGCGTAAAGAAAAGTAACGCGTCAACCTGAAGGAAAGACCGAAGGTTATCATTCATCGGTGATCCGATGAAAAGTAACAGGATATGGAGGAATGAAGAATGATTAATAAACTGGTAGAGAAGATCAAAAAGACAGGTGCACCGATCGTAGTTGGACTCGATCCAATGCTGAACTACATCCCACAGCACGTACTTGACAAGGCTTATGCAGAGTATGGTGAGACTCTGGAAGGAGCAGCAGAGGCAGTATGGCAGTTCAATAAGGAGATCGTTGACAAGACTTATGATCTGATTCCGGCAGTAAAACCACAGATCGCAATGTACGAGCAGTTCGGAATTCCTGGACTGATGGCATTTAAGAAGACAGTAGATTACTGTAAGTCTAAAGACCTTGTGATTATCGGAGATGTAAAGCGTGGAGATATTGGTTCTACATCTGCTGCTTATGCAACAGCACATCTTGGAAAGATTAAGGTGGGAAGCAAGGAATATACACCATTCGGAGAGGACTTTGCAACAGTGAATCCGTATCTTGGATCTGACGGAGTGAATCCATTTGTTGACGTATGCAAGGAAGAGAAGAAAGGTCTGTTCATCCTTGTTAAGACATCCAATCCGTCCAGTGGAGAGTTCCAGGACAGAATTATTGATGGAAGACCGCTTTATGAGTGGGTTGGTGAGAAGGTTGCCGAGTGGGGAGCTGACTGCATGGGAGATGAGTACAGCTACATCGGAGCGGTTGTAGGAGCTACTTATCCGGAGATGGGTAAAGTATTAAGAAAGATTATGCCGAAGTCTTACATCCTTGTACCAGGATACGGTGCACAGGGCGGACAGGGAAAAGACCTTGTTCATTTCTTTAACGAAGACGGACTTGGTGCGATCGTAAACTCTTCCCGTGGAATTATTGCAGCTTACAAGCAGGAAGCTTATGCGAAGTTCGGACCGGAGAATTTCGGTGATGCATCAAGAGCAGCAGTTGAAGCAATGGTAGCTGATATCAGCGGAGCACTTGCAGCAGCAAAATAATTTCAAGAAAGGAATTGCATAAGTTTATGGCAAAGCAGAAAGAAAATGCAGTAGTACATTCCCAGGAACAGCTGGCAGATGGAATCTACAGCATGTGGATCAATACAGAGGCAGCAAAGGACGCAAAGCCGGGACAGTTTATCTCCATGTATACGACAGATGGAAGTAAATTACTTCCACGTCCGATCAGTATCTGTGAGATTGATAAAGAGAACGGAAGACTTCGTGTTGTTTACCGTGTGACAGGACCGAAGACAGGAACAGAAGAATTTTCTAAGCTGAAAGCAGGAGACATCATTCCGGTGATCGGACCTCTTGGAAATGGATTCCCATACGAGAAGGCTGAAGGAAAGAAAGTATTTCTGATGGGTGGAGGAATCGGTGTACCGCCGATCCTTGAACTGGCGAAACAGATGGATTGCGAGAAGAAACAGATCGTAGTAGGATACCGTGACGCACAGACATTTCTTAAAGAAGAGTTCGAGCAGAACGGAGAACTTTATATTTCCACAGAAGATGGAAGTGTCGGAACAAAGGGAAATGTTATGGACGCAATCCGTGAAAATGCCCTGGAAGCAGATATGATTTATGCCTGTGGACCGACTCCGATGCTCCGCGCGATCAAACAGTACGCAGAAGAGAACGGAATCGAGTGTTATATCTCACTGGAAGAGAGAATGGCATGCGGAATCGGTGCTTGTCTGGCATGTGTATGCAAGTCCAAAGAGAAGGACGCACACAGCAATGTAAATAACAAGCGTATCTGTAAGGATGGTCCTGTATTCTTGTCTACGGAGGTGGAAATCTAATGAACATGAGCGTAAATATTGCCGGAGTAGAATGGAAAAATCCGGTAACAGTTGCATCAGGAACATTTGGCTCAGGAGAAGAATTTTCAGAATTTGTAGACCTGAACCGTCTTGGAGCAGTGACAACGAAAGGTGTAGCAAATGTACCGTGGGCAGGAAACCCGACCCCGCGTGTAGCTGAAGTTTATGGCGGTATGATGAACGCCATCGGACTTCAGAACCCTGGAATCGATCTGTTTTGTGAGAGAGACATTCCATATCTGAAGAATTTTGATACAAAGATCATCGTAAATGTATGCGGACACGCCCCGAAAGAGTATCTTGCAGTCGTAGAGCGTCTCGCAGACGAAGCGATCGATATGATGGAGATCAATATTTCCTGTCCGAATGTTAATGCAGGATTTCTTGCATTTGGCCAGGATGCACATAATGTAGAAAAGCTGACAGCGCAGATTAAGAAGATCGCAAAGCAGCCGATCATTATGAAGCTGACACCGAATGTAACAGATATCACGGAGATTGCAAGAGCAGCAGAAGCAGGTGGAGCAGATGCGGTATCTCTGATCAATACACTGACAGGAATGAAGATTGATATCAACAGAAAGACATTTGCAGTAGCGAATAAGACTGGAGGAGTATCCGGACCGATTGTGAAACCAGTTGCAGTTCGCATGGTTTATCAGGTTGCTCAGGCTGTTAACATTCCAATCATTGGAATGGGCGGAATTTCCTGTGCAGAAGATGCAATCGAATTCCTTCTTGCAGGTGCAAGTGCAGTATCTGTAGGAACAGCAAACTTCCACAATCCGGCAGTGACACTGGAAGTGATTGATGGAATTGAAGCTTATATGAAGAAGAACGGCTTTGAAAATGTAAAAGATATGGTTGGTATTGTAAAATAAACCCGGAGGTAAGATAGAATGGAAAGTTATAAGAAAGAATTTATTGAATTTATGGTAGACTGTGCCGCATTGAAGTTTGGAGATTTCACACTGAAAAGCGGAAGAAAATCCCCATTTTTCATGAATGCAGGAGCATATGTAACAGGATCCCAGTTAAAGAAACTTGGAGAGTATTACGCAAGAGCAATTCACGAGACATATGGAGATGACTTCGATGTACTGTTTGGACCGGCGTACAAAGGAATTCCGCTCGGAGTTGTAACAGCAATCGCATACAGTGAATTATACGGAAAAGAAGTACGTTACTGCTCAGACCGTAAGGAAGAGAAAGATCATGGCGCAGATAAGGGAAGTTTCCTTGGAAGCAAGCTGAAAGACGGAGACCGCGTGATCATGATCGAGGATGTTACAACATCCGGTAAATCTATGGAAGAGACAGTTCCGAAGGTAAAAGGTGCGGCTGACGTTACAATCGTTGGACTTATGGTATCCTTAAACCGTATGGAAGTAGGAAAAGGCGGAGAGAAGTGTGCACTTGATGAAGTGAAAGATCTCTATGGATTTGAGACAGCAGCGATCGTTACAATGGAAGATGTTGTAGAGTGCCTTTACAACAAGGAATGTGACGGAAAAGTAGTGATCGATGATGAATTAAAAGCAGCGATCGATGCATATTATGAGAAATATGGAGCAAAATAAGGAGGCTTGGTGTTTTGGAAAAAGCGTATCGTGTAATGAGAAACAGCGGAGCAGGTAACATTGCAATTGGAATTATCCTGCTTGTTACAGGAGTTACGGTAGGAATTATTTCTATTATCAATGGAGCCAGTCTGTTAAAACATAAAAATAATATAACATTTTAAAAGGAAAGTCCCCTCGTAGCTTGTTCATTGTGAGTAGTTACGTCCGAAGTGACCGGCAGAGGGGACTTTCTTTTTCTGTAAAGGTGTAAGAAATTGACAAAAAAAGAAGCGAAGAGAGTCAGGACGCTTGGAAAGATCCTGTTTATATTATATATTATCTTCCTTGTATACTTTCTGTTCTTGTCAGACTGGTACGGCAGGGAAGGCGTAATGGATGAGTACCATTACAATCTGGAGCTATTCAAAGAGATTAAGCGATTTATTAAATACAGACATCAGCTGGGAACATTTGCGGTTTTCTCGAATTTAATCGGAAATATTCTTATTTTCATGCCGGTTGGTTATTTTTCTGCAATGGCAGGGAAAAGAAGAAGCTTTTTTAAAACGTTATTTTGGAGTTTTTGTCTGACTCTTTGTGTAGAGTTAATGCAGCTGATCACGAAAGTGGGATGCTTTGATGTGGACGATATTCTGCTGAATACAATCGGCGGTGTACTTGGATATATAGTTTTTGTAGTTTGTAATCTACTAAGGAGAAGAAATGAACGAAAAAAAAGAAAAAGAACGAAAGCGTAATCAATCAAAGAAATATGGGAAAGCAGCTTATCTGCAGTCAAGAAGAGGTGTGATCTCCTGCTGGTTGACCGGATGGTCACTTGCTATCTTGCTGGGATGTGTCGGATATGCGTTCCTGACGAGAGGAAAGGCAGCCGGAATTGTCGGAGGGATTGCAATCCTTTCTTTAATGATTGATATATATGGAATCTGGAATGCAATAGAAGGATTTGAGGAGCAGGATAGAAAATATCTTTCCTGCAAATGTGGAATCGGGATCGGTATTGTGCAGATCTTGTGCTTCCTTGGAATTTTTGTTGGAGGTCTGAGTTTATGATCGGAAAGTTAAGTGAGTTACAGAAGGAGAAAAATGAACAGTGCACACAGCGTCACGAACTGGCAGTTGAGCGTCTGCGCACGATCGTGACAGAAGAAACAGTGGATGCAGCATATATTTCTTACTTTCAGGATTGTACCTTGTTTCTGCTTGAGTTAGAGAATACACAAAGAAAGATAGAAGATGGAATCTGGGACAGCTTAAATCTTGAGGAGAAGCGCAGCCTGAACAGGATTCTTTATAGTGATATTATAAGGGAGAAATATCAGACAAGCTATGTCAATCAAGACTATGCCTGTGAAAAATTTGGGCAGGAGATGGGACAGCTTTTAAGTTTGTTGTATACGGAAATCAGAGCAGGAATTCCGTATGTGTTTGAACAGCGCAAGGATTATCTGACGATCCTTTATGAGTTGTTTCTCGAAGTCTATACCTGTTTCGAAGGAATGAGTGAGGAAGAGAATCCGGTTCCAAAGCCGGAGCAGATCAAGGAGATTCTGTATTGGTATGCAAGCGATTACTGCGATGTATTTTATGCAGATCGAATTCTGGAGCAGATGGATCCGTCAGCGGATTTTGCTGTACAGATCATTGAGAAGGCAGACCTTGATAAAGATGACTATCTGTATGAATTCGGTGAGTACATTTCCAAGAATGAACTTGGAACAGCTCATCATCTGAGAAATCTGCCACAGGAGACACTGCAGAAGATGGCAGATGTATATACGGAAGGATATCGGGTTGGTTTTATTAATACCGGAAAAGATCTGTCAAAGAAATCGATTGTAAATATCCGTTACAGCCTTGGATTTGAAAAGGTGATCTGTCTTGCAATCGAGAACTTCCGTAAGATGGGATTAAAGCCTGTCATTTACCGTGCAGCATCCAGTGTGATCACGAAGCGAGAGCATCACAAGATCGGATATTATGGTGCAATCGCAAATCAGCAGTATGAGTATGATCACAGACAGGATCAGGCACTCTTTATGGATAAGCGATATGTGGAACGTAAGCTTGAGGTGATGAAGACTGTTTTCGAGCAGAACAAAGAGATGGCAGCAGGTGTTGCAGGACCGGCGGTTATGGAAATCTTCGGTGAGACACCATTTTCACCGGAAGCGAAAGAGACAGCACCGTCATATGACGAGGCGCAGAGAGAACTGGATCTTCTCTTTAGCAGCAAATCAGGACAGATCACGAATGAGTATATCAAGGGTGAAGAGAGAAGTTTTACAATTGTTGCTTATCCGGTACCGGAGATTGGAGCAGATTATGCAAAGATCTTTGATGAAGTGATCAAGATCAATACATTAGATGCGAAGCTTTATGAAAAAGTGCAGCAGACGATGATCGATGCGCTGGATCAAGGGACTTGTGTACATGTCAAAGGAAAAGGAGAAAACCAGACAGATATTACAGTACAACTATATCCTCTGAAGGACGCACAGAAGGAGACAATCTTCGAAAATTGTGTGGCAGACGTGAATATTCCTGTCGGAGAAGTATTCACTTCACCGGTTCTGGAAGGGACGAACGGCATACTTCATGTGAGTAAGGTCTATTTAGATGGTCTTCAGTATCAGAATCTGAAACTGACGTTCAAGGACGGAAGGATTACAGATTATACATGTACAAATTTTGAGGATGAAAAGCAGAACAAAAAATATATTTATGACAATGTTCTGAAAAATCATGAGACTCTTCCGCTTGGTGAGTTCGCAATTGGAACAAATACAACTGCATATGTGGCAGCGAAGAAATTTAATATAGAAGATAAGATGCCGATTCTGATCGCAGAGAAAACAGGACCGCATTTTGCAGTAGGAGATACATGCTATTCCTGGAGCGAGGAAATCAGAGTCTACAATCCGAACGGAAAGGAAATTGTGGCGAAAGATAATTCCTGTTCTCTTCTTCGTAAGGAAGACGTATCAAAAGCATACTTTAACTGTCATACAGATATAACCGTGCCTTATAAAGAGTTAGAAGAAATAAGTGTAGTGACAAACGAGAGAAAAGACATTATACTATTAGAGAACGGAAGATTCGTATTGCCGGGAACAGAGGTACTTAATGAGCCTTTGGATGAAGCGGGATTTTAAGGAAATCCTGTAGGCAATTGGATAGTTAATAGATGATTAAATGGAATCTTTCATAAGTATGGATAATAAATAAACAAAGTTTTCCAAGGGAAGGAAAACAGTATACCACTGAAGGAGGAAATGATATGCCAAAAGTAGGAATTGTCATGGGCAGCGACTCAGATCTGAAGGTGATGAGTAAGGCAGCAGCCACACTGGAGAAGTTTGGAATTGATTATGAGATGACGATCATTTCAGCACACCGTATGCCTGATGTCTTCTTTGACTGGGCGAAGGCAGCTGAAGGAAAGGGAATCAAAGTAATTATTGCAGGAGCAGGTATGGCAGCACATCTGCCGGGAATGTGTGCAGCACTTTTCCCAATGCCGGTAATTGGTATCCCAATGTCAGGAAAGAATCTGGAGGGTATGGACGCACTTTATTCAATCGTTCAGATGCCACCTGGAATTCCGGTTGCTACAGTTGCAATCGACGGCGGTATGAATGCGGCAATTCTTGCAGCGAAGATGCTTGCAATGTCAGATCCGGAGCTTTTAGAGAAACTGAAAGCTTATTCTGCAGAGATGAAAGATACGGTACAGGCAAAAGCAGACAGACTTGCAGAAGTTGGTTACGAGGAATATCTGAACAATAAATAAATATTACGATTCGAAAGAAAAGGAGATTTACGATGGATTACAAGACATCAGGTGTAGATATTGAGGCCGGTTACAAATCAGTGGAATTAATGAAAGAATATGTAAAAGAGACAATGCGTGCAGAAGTTCTCGGAGGACTTGGCGGATTCTCAGGAGCGTTCTCTCTTGCGAAGATCAAAGAGATGGAAGAGCCTGTTCTTCTTTCCGGTACAGACGGATGTGGAACAAAGGTAAAACTTGCTATGGTAATGGACAAACATGATACAATCGGAATCGATGCTGTTGCTATGTGCGTGAATGATATCGCATGTGCAGGTGGAGAGCCACTTTTCTTCCTGGATTACATTGCATGTGGAAAGAACTATCCGGAGAAGATCGCTGAGATCGTAAAAGGTGTTGCAGAAGGATGTAAGCAGTCTGATGCAGCTCTGATCGGTGGAGAGACAGCAGAGCATCCGGGACTTATGCCGGAAGATGATTATGATCTTGCGGGATTCGCAGTTGGTGTATGTGATAAGAAAGATATGATCACAGGAGAGAACCTTGCAGCCGGAGACGTTCTGATCGGAATGGCTTCTACAGGTGTTCACAGCAACGGATTTTCACTTGTAAGAAAAGTATTTGATATTACAAAAGAATCTTTAGATACTTATTATGATGATCTTGGATGTACTCTTGGAGAGGCACTTCTTGCGCCGACAAGAATCTATGTAAAGGCACTTAAAAGCATCAAAAATGCAGGCGTTACAGTAAAAGCATGTAGCCATATCACAGGTGGTGGATTCTATGAGAATATTCCGCGTATGCTCAAAGAAGGAACTCATGCAGTTGTAGAAAAAGACAGCTACCCGATTCCACCAATCTTTGCAAAGCTTGCAAAAGAGGGCGAAATCGAAGAGCAGATGATGTACAATACATTCAACATGGGACTTGGAATGGTACTCGCTGTTGATCCGGCAGATGTTGATAAGACAATGGATGCAATCCGCGAAGCAGGAGATCAGCCATATGTAGTCGGCAAGATCGAGGCTGGCGAAAAGGGAGTGACTTTATGTTAAGAGTCTTAAGTATGGTGTCAGGAGGCGGAACAAACCTTCAGGCAATCATCGACAGCGTAAAGAATGGCACGATCACGAACACAGAACTTGTAGGCGTGATCAGCAATAATAAGAATGCCTATGCACTGACACGTGCAGAAGAAAATGGAATCGATGCAAAATGCATTTCTCCAAAGGACTACGAGTCGAGAGAAGTGTTCAATCAGGAACTTTTAAAAGCTGTGGATGCATATGAACCGGATCTGATCGTGCTGGCAGGTTATCTTGTGGTAATCCCGCCGGAGATGATCAAGAAGTATAAGAATCGGATCATCAACATTCATCCATCTCTGATCCCGTCTTTCTGTGGAACAGGTTATTATGGATTGAAAGTGCACGAGGCAGCTTTGGCGCGCGGTGTGAAAGTAGTTGGCGCAACAGTACATTTTGTAGATGAAGGAACTGATACAGGCCCGATTATCTTGCAGAAGGCTGTAGAAGTTCAGAACGGAGATACTCCGGAAGTGCTTCAGCGCAGAGTGATGGAACAGGCTGAATGGAAGATCCTTCCACATGCAATCGATCTGATCGCGAACGGAAAGGTTGAAGTAGAAGGACATCGTACAATCGTTACCGAGTAAGGAGGCAGAGACTATGAACGTATTGATCGTAGGAAGCGGCGGAAGAGAGCATGCAATCGCAGCAAGCGTGGCAAAGAGCCCAAGAGCAGACAAAATCTTTTGTGCTCCGGGAAATGCCGGAATCGCTGAGTATGCGCAGTGTGTACCGATCGGCGCTATGGAATTTGATAAATTAAGAGATTTCGCAAAAGAGAATGCGATTGATCTTTGTATCGTAGGAATGGATGATCCGCTGGTAGGCGGTCTTGTAGATGTTCTTGAAGAAGCAGGAATCCGCACATTTGGACCGAAGAAGAATGCAGCGATTCTTGAGGGATCTAAAGCATTTTCCAAAGACCTGATGAAGAAATATAATATTCCAACAGCAGCTTATGAGAACTTTACAGATCCAAAAGCAGCAGTTGCTTATCTTGAGACAGCGAAGTTCCCGATTGTTTTGAAAGCAGATGGACTTGCACTCGGAAAAGGTGTTCTGATCTGTAAGGATCTGGAAGAAGCAAAAGCAGGCGTGAAAGAGATCATGCTGGATAAGAAGTTTGGTACAGCCGGAAATGAGATGGTCATTGAGGAATTTATGACAGGCCGCGAGGTTTCCGTACTTTCTTTTGTTGATGGAAAGACAATCAAGACAATGACAAGTGCGCAGGATCATAAGCGTGCCGGAGACGGAGATACAGGACTTAATACAGGTGGTATGGGAACATTTTCTCCAAGCCCGTTCTATACAAAAGAAGTAGAAGAATTCTGTGAGAAATATGTTTATCAGGCAACGGTAGATGCAATGGCAGCAGAAGGACGTCCGTTCAAGGGAGTTATCTTCTTTGGATTGATGCTGACAGAAGACGGACCGAAGGTTCTTGAATACAACGCTCGTTTCGGAGATCCGGAAGCTCAGGTTGTACTTCCTCGTATGAAGAATGATATCCTTGAAGTTATGGAAGCATGTATCGACGGAACACTGGATCAGGTTGATCTTCAGTTTGAAGACAATGCAGCAGTCTGTGTCGTACTCGCATCCGAAGGATATCCGGTAAGCTACGAGAAAGGCTTCCCAATCACAGGACTGGAAGAGTTCAAGAAGCACGAAGGATATTACTGTTTCCATGCAGGAACAAAATTCGACGGAGATCAGATCGTGACAAATGGCGGACGTGTTCTTGGCGTGACAGCGAAGGGAAAAGATCTGAAAGAAGCCCGTGCGAATGCATATGCAGCAACAGAGTGGGTAAACTTCAAGAATAAATATATGAGACGTGATATCGGTAAGGCAATCGATGAAGTGTAAATAAAGGGTCACAGACCTGGGTGGAATAAGATAAAACGATATAAGAAGTAATGAATGAAACCGGCAGGGAGGAGAAATCAAAACTGTCGGTTTCTTTGTGATTTTATCACAGAAAAATAAGAAATATGTGCTATACTAAGATTGTAACAAAGAAAAATAAAAAATACAAAAGATATAACATTTATAAGGAGGATACAAAGATGGCAGTAGTAAAACTTACAACAGACAATTTTGAGCAGGAAGTGATTCAGGCGCAACAGCCGGTACTCGTTGATTTCTATGCAGACTGGTGCGGACCGTGTAAAATGATGGCGCCGATCGTAGAAGCTCTTTCAGAAGAACTCAGTGATGTAAAGGTATGCCACATCAACATCGATGAGAATATCGATATTGCACAGAAATACAGAGTGATGAGCATTCCGACTTTCATCGCATTTAAAGGAGGAGAAGAGAACGGAAGACAGATTGGTGCGATTCCTAAGACAGCACTGGTTGACCTTGTGAAATAAATTTGCGATAATAGAAGAAAGGAAAAACCCAGACGGGCTGCCGGGCACAGAGAAGGCTGAGAAATATGGCTCATTCCTGTGAACGACAGCCTGTCTTCTGTTTAAGATGTATGAAGGGAAGGCAGGAGTCAGAGCATGTCATTGCAGTTTATTTTCGGGAATTCCGGAAGCGGAAAGTCCCATTATTTATATCAGCAGATAGTTGAGGAGTCAATCCGTCATCCGGAGAAGAATTATCTTGTTCTTGTACCGGAGCAGTTTACAATGCAGACGCAGAAGGACCTGTGTATGGCACATCCGCGTGGCGGTATTATGAATATTGATGTCTTAAGTTTTGGACGTCTGGCTCACCGTGTCTTTGAAGAGACAGGAAAGGAAAGACAGCCGATCCTTGACGATGAGGGAAAGAATCTGGTGCTCCGCAAGATTGCAGGAAATTACGAAGATGAGCTGACCGTTCTTAAGGGCAATCTTAAGAAGCAGGGATATATCAGCGAAGTGAAGTCCGTGATATCAGAATTCACACAGTATGGAATTGATTTTGAACAGCTTGATTCTTTCATGGAAGGACTGAATTCGGAAAGTTATCTGTATTATAAGTTAAAGGATATCCGTAAAGTATATGAAGGATTTGAGGATTATCTGCATGATAAATATATTACAAAGGAAGAATTGCTTGATGTGTTGAGTCAGAATGTGGCGGAAGCGAAAATGCTTAAAGACAGTGTGATCGCAATGGATGGATTTACCGGATTTACGCCGGTGCAGAACCGGCTAATCGGGGAACTTCTGAAAGTGTGCGACAAGATTATGCTGACAGTTGAGATTGATCGGAGGGAAGATCCGTTTGTCTATAAGCATCCGTATCAGCTCTTTGCGCTGAGCAAGCAAATGGTTACTTCACTGACGGAAGTGGCGCAGGAAGTGAAAGTGGAGATTGATGAGCCGGTCTGGCTATGCAAGAATCCGCCGTATCGGTTCAAAGAGAATCCGGAGATGGCGTTTTTGGAAGAGGAACTATTCCGTTATTCTAGAAGAAAATACAGTGGGGAAAAGATGCAGTCAATCTCTCTTCACGAAGTTCACACACCACAGGAAGAGGCACAGTATGTGGCAGAGGAAATCCGGCGTCTGGTGAGAGAAGAAGGATACAGATATCGGGAAATCGCAGTGATTGCTTCTGATCTGAATACATATGCTGATTCGTTGGAGAAGGCATGCGAACGTTATGAGATTCCGGTTTTTATGGATCATAAGAAGAGTATTTTGTTGAATTCTTTTGTAGAGTATTTAAGAAGTCTGCTGGTGATGGTTGAACAGAACTATACTTACGAAAGCGTTTTTCGTTATCTGCGGACCGGCCTGTGTGGGTTCACAAGAGATGAAGTGGACCGTCTGGAAAATTATTGTCTTGCGCTGGATTTGAAAGGATTCAAGAAATGGGATCAGGTCTGGGTGAGAAAGACACCGATGACGAAAAAAGAAGAATTGGAAGAACTGAATCAGCTGCGCGTGCGTTTTGTGGAAAAACTGACACCGTTGCATACGGTTCTGAAGAAGAGAAGAAAGACGGTAAAAGAGATTACACTCGCAGTTTATGAATATCTGGTTCAGGAGAAGATCCAGGAGCAGCTTGCAGAATTGGAGCAGAAATTCCAGGAAGAGGGAGAGCTGGCTTTGGCGAAGGAATATGCACAGATTTACCGTATTGTTCTGGAGCTATTCGATAAATTCGTTGAACTTCTGGGGGAGGAAGAGATTCCATTGAAGGAATACTGTGAACTTCTTGATGCAGGACTTGAAGAGGCGAAAGTTGGTGTGATTCCTCCAAGTCTGGATCAGGTTGTGATCGGAGATGTGGAAAGAACACGTATCAAAAATATCCGCGCATTATTTTTTGTCGGAGCAAATGATACGCTCCTTCCGGGAAATGCAGGAGCAAGAGGTCTGCTTTCCGAGCGAGACAGAAAACAGTTCCAGGAGAAGAAGATGAATCTTTCTCCGGGACCGAAGGAGAAGTTATATATTCAGAAATTTTATCTCTATATGAATCTGACGAAACCGTCAGAACTTCTGTATCTGTCCTGGGCGAAAGTATCCGGGGAAGGAAAAGCACTGCGTCCGGCGTATCTGATTCAAGATCTGATGCGTCTGTTCCCGGTACTTATTCCGGTAGAGGAAGACAGAAAAGGATTGCTTGATCATGAGATGATGAGAAGGAACGGACTTTTGCAGATTGCAGAAGGTTTAAGAGAGAGGGAGCATGGACTGAATGATTCCTGGAAAGAACTGTACAGATGGTTTGTGAAAGATGAACAGAGTCAGGAAACTCTGAAGCGGATTATAGAAGCTGGTTTCTATCGAAAGGATGAACCGAGCCTTGGAAGCAGAGTGGCAAAAGAGCTCTTTTTGGATCCGAAGCGTGTCAGCGTAACAAGACTGGAACGTTTTGCTTCCTGTGCATATGCACATTTCCTGAATTACGGACTTCGTCTGTCAGAACGGGAGAAATATGGGTTCGAAGCAATGGATTTGGGAAACATTGCACATCAGGCACTGGAGCGATTTGCACACAAAGTAGAAGAGGAAGGTCTGGACTGGGTTACGATGCCGGAAGAGAAGCGGGAGCAGCTGATTGATGAAAGTGTAGAAGAAAGTATTCTGGATTATGGAAATACAGTTCTATTCTCGTCTGCACGTAATGAGTATATGATCCACAGAATTAAGCAATTGATCAACCGGTCCGTCTGGGCACTGACACAGCAGATGGCGGCAGGCGATTTTGTGCCGAGTGGTTGTGAGTTTAAGTTCGGAAGCGGAAAGATTGACCGAATTGACACCTGTGAAGATGAAAATGCAGTCTATGTGAAGGTAACGGATTACAAAACAGGAAGGAAAGCATTTGATATCACAGCATTCTATCACGGTCTGCAGATGCAGCTTCCGGTTTATCTGAATGCGGCACTGGAGATCGAACGGCAGAAGCATCCGGAGAAGGAAGTACTTCCGGCCGGTATTTTTTATTACAGGATCCAGGATCCGATTGTGAAGAAAGAAGAGACAAAAGCGGAAGTTGAGCAAAGCATTCTAAAAGAGCTGAAGCTGGATGGACTGATCAATGCAGATGAAAATGTAGTTGAGCATCTGGAACGGAATCTGAGTGGAACTTCAACATTCTATCCGCTGCGGATGAATAAGAACAGAACGCTCAGTTCGGCATCAAAAGCTTTATCAAAGGAGAACTTTGATACGGTTCTTGCGTATACAAAGGAGAAAGAAAAAGAACTGAAAGACGTGATGTATCAGGGTGAGGTCGCAGCACTTCCATATGTACTTGATGAGATGACAGGCTGTGATTACTGTGGGTGCAGGGATATCTGCGGATTTGACCAGAGAATTGAAGGCTGTGAGTACAGAAGATTAAGAAAATATACCTTGGAAGAAGCGTTGAACTCTATGAAAGAGCGTCTTGGTATTTTGGAAGAGAAAGGGGAGGCAGGAGAATGAGCGTAAAATGGACAGAAGAACAACAGAAAGTAATCGACTTGCGTGACCGCAACATTCTCGTATCTGCAGCAGCGGGATCGGGAAAGACAGCTGTACTTGTTGAACGAATTATCTCAAGAATTACGGACGAGAGTGATCCCGCGGATGTAGACCGTCTCCTTGTTGTGACTTATACGGAAGCAGCGGCGGCAGAGATGAAAGAACGGATCGGTGCAGCAATTGAGAAGAAGCTGGAAGAACAGCCGGGAAATGTGAATCTGGAGCAGCAGTCCACATTGATCCACAATGCGTCGATCATGACGATCCACAGTTTCTGCCTGTCGGTGATCCGGGATCATTTTCATGTGATCGGGATTGATCCGGCCTTTCGAATTGCAGAAGAAGGAGAATTGCGTCTTCTGATGCAGGATGTCTTAGAGGAGCTGATCGAGAATTTTTATGCAGAGGGATCCGAGACATTCTTAAACTTTGTTGACCAGTACGGGACAGGAAGAAATGATCAGAAGATCGAGGAACTTATCCTCCAGCTTTACGAATATTCCAGAAGTTATCCACAGCCGGAAAAGTGGTTGAAGGCATGTGTGGATAATTATGAGATTGATCCGGAGAAGATGGAAGAAGCAGATGTTGTGCAGGAAGCAAAGGCAAGAGTAAGGCAAAATCTCACAGATGTGAAAGGGTTTGTTCAACAGGCGATAGAAGTATGCGAACTTCCAGCCGGTCCGTATATGTATGGTGAAATGTTAGATTCTGATCTGGTACAGATTGAGCAATTGGAAGGAGCAGAGACATTTTGTCAGCAAGAGCAGATCGTCAGTAATTTTACATGGAAACGTTTGTCAGGAAAGAAAGATCCGACAGTCGATCCAGAACTGAAAGAGAAAGCACAGGGACTTAGAAAACAGGCTAAGAAGCTGATAGAAGATCTGAAAGCAAATTATTTCTACGCGCCTGTTGATGAGTGGATCAAGGATATGCAAGAGGCGCAGATAGCGATGAAGATGTTAGTTATGCTGGTACAGGCTTTTGCAGAGACATTTTCGGAGAAAAAGAGACAGAGAAATCTGTTGGACTTCAGTGATATGGAACAGTTTGCACTTCGGATTCTGACGGAAGAAAAGGAAGGAAAACTGGTTCCGTCAGCAGTGGCACAGGAGTATCAGGAACGCTTTGAAGAAGTTATGATCGATGAGTATCAGGATAGTAATCTTGTGCAGGAGACGATTCTTACCAGTGTATCAAGAGAGTCTGTCGGACAGAATAATCTCTTCATGGTCGGGGATGTAAAGCAGAGTATTTACCGATTTCGTCTGTCGCGCCCGGAGCTTTTTATGGGAAAGTATAACAGCTACAGTACGCAGGAGAGTAGCAGGCAGAGAATTGATCTTGACAGGAACTTCCGAAGCAGGGGAGAAGTACTTGACAGTACAAATTATATTTTCAGGAAACTGATGCGGAAGGAATTCGGGGAAATCATTTATGATGATAAGGCGGCACTGCATTTGGGAGCCTCGTTTCCTGAATTACCGGATAAAAATGTGTTTACGGATCAGACGGAACTGCTTCTTTACGATCAGACGGGGCTTCGGAGCAGTGAAGCGAGAGAAGAAGAGGCACGGATGATCGCACAGAGAATGAAAGAACTTCTAAACACGGGTGTTGTGCTTGATAAGGAGACGGGAGAATACCGCCCGGTTCATTATCGGGATATGGTGATTCTGACAAGAAGTTTACAGGGGTGGGCAGAAGTTTTCGCGTCCATACTGGCCGAGGAGGGAATTCCGGCATATTCTGTGAGCAGAGAAGGATATTTCGAGACATATGAGGTCAGTGTTCTTCTGGATTATCTGAAAATTCTTGATAATGCAAGACAGGATCTGCCATTGACAGCAGTTTTGACTTCACCGTTTGCCGGTCTGACGGCAGCAGAGCTGTCAGTGATTCGTCTTGCGTATCCGAATCAGTTGTTTTACGAGGCAGTAGAAGGATTTTTCAGTCTGAGTCTGGAAGAAATTCCGGAAACTGTGGACGAAAAGCAGGCAATACAGGTACAGGAAAAATTGAGGAAGTTTTTCGAGGTATTGGATCGTTTCAGGGAAATTCTTCCGTATACGGCAATCCATGATCTTCTTGCGAAAATAATTGATAAAACCGGCTATGGGTTATTTATCAGTGCTATGCCGGGGGGCGCACAGAGGCAAGCCAATGTAGAAATGCTTGTTGAGAAAGCAAGAGCATTTGAAGGGACGAGTTATAAAGGTCTGTTTAATTTCGTACGCTATATCGAGCAACTGAAAAAATATGATGTTGATTATGGTGAAGCAAGTATCATAGACGAGCAGGATGACACGGTCCGTATTATGAGTATTCATAAAAGTAAAGGTCTGGAGTTTCCAATCGTTTTTGTAGCCGGAACAGGAAAGCAATTCAATACACAGGATCTAAAAGGAAGTATTGTGATCCATCCGAGAAACGGAGTTGGAATTGACGTTGTAGATCTTGAGATGAGGACAAAGGCACCGACCTTTTTGAAGAAAATGATCCAGGAGAAGACAAAGCTTGAGAATCTTGCAGAAGAACTCCGTGTGCTTTATGTAGCGATGACAAGAGCGAAGGAAAAGCTGATTCTGACAGGAAGTCTGAAAATGGGAGAAGACGGACTGGAACCATATGTGAACCATATGACAGACAGGAAATCTCCATTGAGCCTTTATCAGTTAGAGAGCGCAAACCGTTATCTGGACTGGATTCTTCCGGCACTTCTTCAGGCAGAAGATCTCAAGAGGGAAGATGGTTTGTGTGGAATTCTCAAAACAGAAAGCGAAGAGGTTCAGCAATTGCCGATTCAAGTTCGGATTTTTGATGCAGGAGAGATGGATTTTACAGAAGATGCACAGCGACAGGCGGAAATAATTGCAAGAGAAGTGCTTGAACACTGGGATACATCGAAGGTTTATCTTCCGGGAGCAGAAGAAAAGCTGGAACAGCAGATGAATTTCCTGTATCCATATAAAGAAGAAGGAAAAATGAAGCTGAAATTTACAGTTTCAGAGTTGAAGAAGCGTGAGTCTTTGCGGGAAGAAGCAGGAGAAGAATTGATTCAGGAGCCGGAGATTGTGCCACTGCTTCCGCATTTCATGGAAGAACAGAAAGAAGGACTGACAGGAGCTTCAAGGGGAAGTGCTTATCATAAATTTCTCGAGCTTCATGATTTTTCAAAAGAGTATACAGAGGAACTTCTGAAAGAAGAAATCGAACTGTTCTATCAGGCGGGGAGATTGTCGAAAGAGATGGCAGACTGTATCCGCACGAAAGATATTCTTGCGTTTTTAAATAGCGACAGTGGAAGACGAATGACACAGGCAGCAGGAAATGGAAAGCTTCGAAAGGAACAGCCATTTGTTCTCGGAGTAGCTGCATCAGAAATCTATCCGGAGATCTATCAGGACATTCAGAAGAAAAGTCAGGAAGCGGATGAAAATCGAAAGGAAGAGACCATTCTCATCCAGGGAATTATTGATGTCTGGTTCGAGGAGGAAGACGGGATTGTACTACTG
>ENA-OUOW01000938-OUOW01000938.1-human-gut-metagenome-genome-assembly--contig:-NODE-938-length-22177-cov-10.844092_pt1 | contig 22177 bp, 19 predicted proteins | sample MGYA00237938_ERZ548769 | MGnify/ENA primary metagenome ERZ548769 (study PRJEB26490, sample SAMN05356870) | human gut metagenome | biome: terrestrial biome; feature: human-associated habitat; material... | reverse complement strand
GCGGTCGCAGATCTGCTCGACCTCCTCCATGTAGTGGCTGGTGTAGATCACCGTGGCGCCGGCCTGGTTGAGCCGCTGGATGCCTTCCAGAATCGAATTGCGGCTTTGCGGGTCGACGGCGACCGTGGGTTCGTCGAAGAAGATCAGGTCAGGCTTGTGCGCGATGCCGCAGGCGATGTTCAGGCGTCGCAGCAGACCGCCGGACAGTTTGCCGGGCCGGAACTTGCGGAAGTCCTGGAGTCCGACGAATTCGATGGACTCCTCGACCAGCGGCGCGCGGTCGGTTTTCTTCGGCACGTACAGCGAGCAGAAGTAGTCGATGTTTTCGGTGACGGTCAGTTCGTTGAACACGGCCACGTTCTGCGGCACGATGCCGATACGACGTTTCAGCGCGTAGGAGGTCGGCGTCATCGGCTGGCCGAACACGCGAATCGTGCCCGAATCGTAGGTGAGCAGCGCGAGGATGCAGTTGATCGCGGTGGTTTTGCCGGACCCGTTCGGTCCAAGCAGCCCGAAAATCTCGCCCTGGTTCACGTCAAGGTCAAAATAGTCGAGCGCCACCATGTCGCCGTAGCGTTTGACCAGTTGGCTGACGTGCACGGCCAGAGCCGGGTTGGTTGTCGAGTCGTGTTCGGAAGCTCTGTTGTCGGTTGTCATAGTCACTCCCTTCCTTGGCGATTCCATCATCCCAAGAAGGGGCCGGACGCCGCCACAGGCAAACGTCACGACTTGGCCGTACAGGCGTGACATTTGTCATTACAGTCCTTCGGCGTCGGTCTGCATGGCCTTGTACACCTTATCGACCGGCATCAGGCTGATCTCGTCCATCGAATAGTTGGACGCCCTGTGGCTTTGCGTAATCATCGGTATCATCCCTTTACGGTTGTGTCGACGACATCCGACGCTTGTGCCTCATCTATTCGGGAAGTGTAGGCCCGTTGTCTTGGACCGTCATGCGGGTAATTCCGCACGCCCGTCAAGTTCGTCGTGTTCCGCACACCGCTAGACTGGTGGTGGAAGAGCGTCGAGCCGGGGAGGTGCCATGCGCGTGTTGGCCGAGATGGGCTTGCTACTCGTGTTGGGCCTGGCTTTGGCCTGGCTTGTCGGGCTACGGTCCGATGGCGTGTTCATCGCCGGCCTGCTGTTGGCCGTTTCCGTCGCCGGATTGGTGGAATGGCTGCGTCCCGCGCAATGGTCTTGGGTCTTGTGTACGGCGTATCTCGTCATCGCCGTGGCGGTGCCTTCATGGTGCGCGTTCATGCCGCTCATCGCCTACGATACTGCACGGCTGCCGGCCCTCGCCTCGACCGGAGCCCGGGCTGGGGCACGGACTGCGGCAAGTGGCCGCTCCCCCAGTGTCTCGCGGACCGCGGCCTCTCGCCGTTCCCTTGCCGATGCAATGCGTTCGGCCCCGTGGCTTTCGGCCGCCGCGCGCTGGATATGGGTGTTGCCGCTGATCGCGCTCTGGTTCGCCCGTGGCACCGACCGTCTCCAGACGCTGGTGATGACGCTGGTCGCCCTGCTTGGATTCGTTCTGGGCCGGGCCCGCGCCTCCTCGGACGAGGCGCGGCGCGCGTTGCTGCACGCGCAGGACAGGGCGCGCGAATCCTCGCGGGCCACTCGTTCGCGCATCGCCGACATCGATGAGGAACGCGCCCAGTCGATTCGCATGGCGACCCTCGGCGAGCGCACGCGTATCGCCCGGGAGATCCACGACAATGTGGGCCATCTGCTGACCCGCGCGATCATGCAGGCGCAGGCCGGCAAAACGGTGGCCAAGGCGACGAACGATACGGTCGCTGCGCAAGGGTTCGCCACGTTGGGTGCGACGTTGGATGATGCGATGACGATGGTGCGCCGTTCGGTGCATGATCTTGAGGATGATGGCACTGATTTCGCCGCGCAGATCGATGATGCCGTCACGTCGTTCGACGGCATCTCCCCCGGTTTCGCCGTGACGCTGGCCAACGATATCGCCAAGGCGCCTGCGCCGGTCTCGCGCTGTTTCGCGACCGTGATTCGCGAGGCATTGTCGAACGTGGTGCATCACAGCGCGGCGCGCGAGGCGAGCGTGACGTTGCGTGACTTCCCCGCGTTCTGGCAGTTGGTCATTCAGGATCCGGGGCCGGCCGTGTCCGAGTCCGATGGGTCCCGGACGGCCGCTGCCCGCCCGCGTGCGATGCGCGCCACGCACGTCGGCTCGCGACTCGCCGCCGACGGCGTTGCCGATATGCGTGGTTCGGCCGATGAGCTGATGCGCGGCATGGGTTTGGCGGATATCGAATCGCGCGTGCGCGCCCTTGGCGGCACCGCGGTCTGCGGGCCGTATGAGGACGGCTGGCGTGTGTTCGTATCCGTGCCGAAGAAGCGTTGGACCATGGAATCGAGGGATTGATGAGAATCGCAATCGTGGATGATGATCCGATCGTCTGCCAGTCGTTGGAGACGATTCTGACGGCCACCGGCACGGCCGAGGTGCTATGGATGGCAAATGACGGAGACGCCGCCGTGCGCCGTTATTTCGAGACACCGGCGAGCCGACCGGACGTGCTGCTGATCGATATTCAGATGCCCGGCACCAGCGGTTTGGATGCCGCGCGCGAGATTCTGGCCACGGACCCGGCCGCGCGCATACTGTTCCTGACCACGTTTGCGGACCAGTCGTATATCGCGCAGGCGATGGGACTTGGCGCCAAGGGCTATCTCATCAAACAGGATGTGGCGGCGGTCGGGCCCGCGCTGCAGGCGGTGATGGCCGGTCAGGTGGTGCTCGGCGCGGAAGTGCTCGGCAAGCTCACCGAACGAACTCCGGATCCTGCCGATTCCGACGATTCCAGAGATACCGCCGATTCCATCGAGGGCCTGCTTGGCGAGCGCGAACGTGAGATCACCGCGCTGGTCGCCGAGGGCCTCGATAACCGCGACATCGCCGCCAGACTGTTCCTGAGCGAAGGCACGGTCCGCAATCGCATCAGCGCGATACTGGACAAGCTCGGCCTGACCAATCGCACCCAACTCGCCATCCTCTGGCTCAACGCCCATAGGTGAGGGGCTTTTGGTCAAGTAGGCCTCTCCCTCCGACATCGCTTCGCGATGCCACCTCGAACGCGATTCAGGACAGCTTGCAGCTGACCTCTTATTCGCTCGTTGTCACTCACCCTCGCCTAAAAACGCCTCCGGCGTTTTCTTCACGGCTCGGCTCATCAGAGGGAGGTTGTGAAAAACCAACCTCAGCTGTTTTTCATGACGATACTGTCGATGGTGTTGGCCACGCGCTCGCAGTCGTCGGAGCACTGTTCGAGGTGACGGTAGACGTCATGCCAGGCGAACACCTGCAGCGGATCGGTGCAGGTGGTGTGCAGCGTGCGCATCGACTCGATGAACAGGTGGTCGGCGTCCGTTTCGATCGTGTTGATGGCGAACACCAGTTCGCGCAACGTCTTGGAATGCCGGAATCGCGGCAGTTCGTTGACCAGCTCGCAGATGCTTTCCGTGGCGCGCACCACCATATCCGACATCTGGACCGCGTCGTCGCGCATGTCGGTCACATTGTCGTAGTACATGCGGTTGAGCACGCCTTCGATGCTGTCGGTCACGTCGTCGAGCACGTGGCCGAGCTCGTCGATGTCCTCGCGGTCGAACGGCGTGATGAACGCGGTCACCAGTTCGTCCATCATGTCGTGGCGCACCTCGTCCGCTGACTTCTCAATCGCGTGCATGCTGTCCATGCGTTCGCGCAGCTGGTCCGGATTGAAGTCGTGCATGGCCTCGGACAGCAGCTTCGCAGCCTGGCATGCGTAGTCCGCGCTGCGGCGGAATCCGTCGAAGTAGAACACGTCTTTTTGTCTCGCCATGATGAGTGGATTCCTTTCTAGAACACGACCATGAACAGTTTGGCCATTACGAAGCTGATGAGACCGCAACCGGGGAAGGTGAACACCCAGGTGAGCATCATGTCGCGCACCACGCCGAAGTTGATGGCGGAGAGGCGGCGTACCGCGCCCACGCCCATGATGGCGCTGGTCTTGGTGTGCGTGGTGGAGACGGGGATGCCGAGCACGGTCATGACGAGCAGGCACAGCGCGCTTGACAGATCGGCCGAGAAGCCTTGGTATTTCTCGAGTTTCACCATGTCCTGGCCCACGGATTTGATGATGCGTTCACCGCCGACGGACGTGCCCACGCCCATGATGGTGCTGCACAGAATCATGAGCCAGACCGGAATCATCACACCGGTCACGCTGGGTTGGCCATTGCAGAACGCCATGCCGAGGAACAGCACGCCGATGAACTTCTGGCCGTCCTGCGCGCCGTGCATGAAGCTCATGGCCGCCGCGCCCACGATCTGCGCGTAGGTGAAGAACCCGTTGGTGCGGCGGCGGTCCATGCCAGCGCAAATCAGGGTCACGGCCTTGCATACCAACCAGCCGACGGCGAAGCCGAACAGGAGGCTTGCGACCAGACCGTAGAGCACCTTGACCCATTCGCCCATGTTGATGCCGCCGATGCCGCCTTGGATGGCGATGGCCGCTCCGGACAGGCCGGCGATCAGGCTGTGGCTTTCGGAGGTGGGTATGCCGAGCAGCGAGGCGCCCACGCTGTATACGACGATGGAGAACAGCGCCGCGCATAGGGCGATGAGCGCCGCGTTCGTGTCGCCGCCGAAATCGACCATGTTGCTGATGGTGGAGGCCACGGAGGCGTTGAGCTGCGTCATGATGAAGACGCCGAGGAAGTTGAAGATGGCCGCCATGATGACGGCGGAGCGTACGCGCATGCATCGCGTGGTCACGCAGGTGGCGATGGCGTTGGGTGCGTCAGTCCAGCCGTTGACGAAGATGACTCCCAGCGTCAGCAACGTTGTGACGGTCAGAGCCGGGTTGGAAAGCACTTGTTGGAGGAAATGCGCCAGTGAGACGTCCAAGGGGAATTAACACCTTCTTCTTCGGGGGCGGAAGCCGTCACACTGATTGTAACGGAAGAATGGCTACGTAGTTCCCATGGCGCGCGGGTTTTATGGTGTTGTTATGCTATTGCGGCCTGTCAGCAGCAACAACTGGTATTGGGGTGGAGACGGTCGTATTCCTCGCGGGCGCGAATGAATTCGACCTCGCTCATCGGTGTTTCGCCGGGATGCTCGGCCGCGAAATGCTCAAGATAATGGTCGTAGCGGGCCTCGCCGCTGATCTCACGCAGATACCAGACGATGCCATGCCATACGGCAACGAGTTTGCCGAGCATTTGTCTCCTTTCGCTGATTATTGGCTCCCCTCGAAAAAAGGGGAGCCAATGACGCACTACGCTGCAACCTGCCCGTTCCGCACAAGCTCATGCAGCTTGGCGCTGTATTCGCGCTGCACCTTCTTCTCAAGCGCGGTGGCGACCAGGCTGGAGGGCGCGAACCACTGGGATTCCACGAACGGCTCCTCGGACGTCGTTTCGGCACCGTACTTGCCAGCGGCGAACGTGCGCGCCACGACCACGATGCCGACTACCACGAAGACGCCCATCATGACCAGGAAGAACACGGAGAGCACGCCGTCCAGATACGCGTTGGACAGCGCGGCCTTGGCGTTGGTCAGCGCCTCGCCGGTCAGCTCGCCGGAGTCGATCTGCGCCTGATACTTGGAGGCGGTGGTGAAGTAGCTCAGCGGCCCGAAGATCTTCTGGAAGTCGGCGGTGAAGGTCACGGCGATGTCCCACACGAGCGGTACCACCGGTATCCACAGGTGCTTCCAGTAGCCCATCTTGGCCACACACACGGTGATCAGCACGAAGCAGGCGGCGGCGAGCAGCTGGTTGGAGATGCCGAAGATAGGCACCATCGCGTTGATGCCGCCGTTCGCGTCGGACACGCCCATCCACAGCAGTCCGCCCCACAGCGCGGCGGCGATCAGCGTGGTGATGATGTTGCCGGGCTTCCAGGTCGGGTCGGCGAACTTCTTGAGCTTGCGCACGTTGCCGAGCATTTCGCCGATCTGGTAGCGGGCCACGCGGGTGCCGTTGTCCACGGTGGTCAGGATGAACAGGGCTTCGAACATGATGGCGAAGTGGTACCAGAAGGCCATCGAGTCGTGGCCGCCCAGGTAGGACTTGAGGAAGTTGGCCATGCCCATGGCGAACGTGGTGGCGCCACCGGTGCGGGAGACGATGGAGGTCTCGCCGATGTCGGCGGCGGCCTGCTCAAGCGCCCCGGCGCCTTCGTAGGTCTTGGCCGCGCCGTTCTCGTCCACGGAATCCCAAGTGACCTGCATCTGGTTGCCTTCGATGTCGGAGACCTTCATCGACTCCACGGCCTTGACGGCGGCATCGGCCTGTTCGCCCGGCGTGGAGGTGGCGGAGATGCTCACGCCGGATGCGGCGGTGATCTGTGCGGCGGACATGTTGGTGGAGAAGTACACGCCCTGCGAGATGGTGATCGCGGCGATCAGCGCGATGACGGCGGTGAACGATTCGACGAGCATCGAACCGTAGCCGATCATGCGAATCTGGTTCTCCTTCTCCACGGCCTTCGGGGTCAGGCCGGAGCTCACCGCGCCGTGGAAGCCGGAGAGGGCGCCGCAGGCGATGGTGATGAACAGGAACGGGAATAGGTTGCCGGAGAAGGTCGGGCCGGTGGAGGTGGAGGCCAGTTCGGTCAGACCCGGCACCTTGACGGACGGGTTGGCGATGATGATGCCGATGACGAGCAGCACGAGCGTGCCGATCTTCATCAGCGTGGACAGGTAGTCGCGCGGGGTGACGAGCAGCCAGTGCGGCAGCGCGGCGGCGGCGAACGAGTAGATCACCAGGGCGATGACGAGCTGCTTGGCGTCCAGTGTGAACACGGCGGCCACGGCCGGGATAGAGGCGATCCATCCGCCGGCGACGATGTCGAGCACGAGCAGCACGAAACCGAGCAGCGTGGTCTCAATGACACGGCCGGGGCGCAGGAAACGCTGGTAGCAGCCCATGATCAGGGCGATCGGGATGGTCATACCGATGGAGAACACGGCCCACGGCGAGGCGGCCATGGCCTTGATGGCCACGAGCGCCAGGAATGCCATGGCGATGGCGGTCATCACCACGAGGAAGATGGATAGGATCATACCGCCGAACTTACCCATTTCATCAGTGGCCATCTGGCCCAGAGAGCGGCCGCGGCGCTTGGCGGAGATCCACAGCACCAGCATGTCCTGCACGGCGCCGGCGAAAATCACGCCGAGGATGATCCACAGAGTGGAGGGCAGGTAGCCCATCTGCGCGGCCAGGATCGGGCCGACGAGCGGTCCGGCGCCGGAGATGCCGGCAAAGTGCTGGCCGAAGAGCACGCGGCGGTCGGTGCGTTCGAAGTTCGCGCCGTCATGCACGCGCTCGGCCGGGGTGGCGTTCGCGTCGTCGGTGCGCATGATCTTGATCTGGATGTAATAGGCATAGAAGCGGTAGGCGATGGCGTAGGAGCTCAGCGCCACGACCAGGAACCAGATGGCGGAGATCTGCTCACCGCGCGAGACGGCCAGAATCGCCCATCCGCAGGCACATACGATGGCGATGGCGGCCCACAGCAGGGCCTTCTTCCATGTCCATACCATTTTGGGACGCACGCCTACGGGCAGTCCCTTCGAATTGCGAATCACACGTTCGGCTTCGTCCGGCGTGTAATCGTCCTTGAATTCCAACTTGCCAGGTGCCGGGGCCTGGGCTGCGGCGGTGGTCATAATAACCCTCTGTTCCTCTTCAATAACCTTTGCGGGAAAGGTTCTCTTCATTGCGACCCTTTTGGGGTATCTCTCGTCTGCTTATGGCACTGGTTGGAAGCGTAGCCACGGCATGTAGCGCCTCAGGAAAATGTCCCAATATGTGAGCTTGGCCACATGTTCACGGACTGCGTTTCATGCCGATTACCCGGGATTCGCACCGCGATGTGCGAAAATGGACACGATGTCAATCAGGAGGTGCACAGTGGTTGTAAGCACGGATTCGAGCCGCACAATGCCCGATTGGGTGAAGTACGGGGTGTTCTGGCACGTGTATCCGCTGGGCTTCTGCGGTGCCGATATCAGGCCCGCCGGCCAGCGCCAGTTCCATGGCCGCGGCCTTGACGCGATAATTCCCTGGTTGGAGTACGTGCGCGATCTAGGCGCGTCCGGCCTGCTGCTGGGTCCGGTGTTCGAGTCGGCGACGCATGGATACGACACGCTCGACCATATGCATATCGATGTGCGATTGGGCGGGGATGCCGCGTTCGATCAGCTTGTCGCGGCCTGCCGGGACATGGGATTGCAGGTGATGCTGGATGGCGTGTTCAATCATGTGAGCCGCAATCATCCGGCCGTTCAGGCGGCGCTTGACGAGACCGCCGGACGCTTGAATCCGGCCGACAACCCGTGGCATGGTCTGGTCCGCGCGCATGTCGGTGATAATGGCGAACCCGCTTTGGATGTGTTCGAGGGGCACGGGGATCTGGTGGCGCTGGACCATTCGGCTGACGAGACCGTTGACTATGTGGTCCATGTGATGAGCCATTGGCTGGATCGCGGAGTCGCCGGCTGGCGCCTCGACGCCGCGTATGCCGTGCCGAGCCCGTTCTGGGCGCGCGTGTTGCCGCAGGTCAAAGCCGCACACCCGTATTCGTGGATTTTCGGCGAGGTAATCCATGGCGATTACCCGCGCATCATCGAGGAATCCACGATGGATTCGATTACGCAATACGAGCTATGGAAGTCGATCCAGCATGCGCTGGAGACGGAGAACTTCTTCGAGCTGGATTGGAACTTGAAGCGGCATAATGCGTTCCTGGATTCCTTCGTGCCGCAGACGTTCATCGGCAACCATGACGTGACGCGTATCGCATCGCAGATTGGCCCGGCCAAGGCGGCGTTGGCATTGGCGGTGCTCATGACGGTCGGCGGCGTACCAAGCATCTATTACGGCGACGAACAGGGCTATGTGGGCGTCAAGCAGGAGCGTTTCGGCGGCGATGACGACGTACGTCCGAAGTTCCCCGACTCCCCTGCCGAACTGTCCACGCTGGGAGAGCCGACATACCGGCTGCATCAGGCGCTGATCGCGCTGCGCCGTCGCAACCCATGGCTGCTGGATGCGCGTACCGAGGCCGTGAAGCTGGAAAACAAGCACTTCGTCTATCGTTCGACGAGCGCCGACGCCCAGCATTCCCTGACCGTGGACCTCAACATCGAGCAATCCCCCACTTTCACCATCCGCAACGCCGATGGCAGTACAGCGTATCAATACTGAGCTCCCTCATCAGAGGGAGCTAACTCATTCACCTCTGAATGCCTCGGATCAGCAGGTCGAGCAGGTAACCGTACGACCGGTCGACCCGCTCGCGGCCGCGTGTGCGGGGTTGTGCGGAACGCAGTTCGAATTGGATGAACCCGTGTATGGACACCCAGATGGAGGATGCGATTAGATGGGGGTCATCGCCGCGGAATACAGATGCTGCCTGGCCGTATCGAATGATCTGCGTGATGGCGTCCAGGCAGTGCTGGGCCGAGTCCGACGCCTGCCCCATCCAGACCAGCGCGTAAATGCCGGGGGCGTCCAGCGCGTGTTCACGGTAGATTATGCCCGCCCTGCGCAGGCGCAGCACGGGGTCGGATTCGTCAATGGCGATGAGCTGTTCGCGCAGATCGGTGAAGTATGTGTCGATGAGCGCATCGCACACCGCCTGCTTGCCGCCGATGTGCTGGTAGATGCTGGTGGGCGACACATCGGCCTGTGCGGACAGCGCACGGATGGTCAGACCATCCACACCGTCCCGTTCCACGATCCGCCTTGCCGCGTCAAGGATTCTCCCGTGGATTTCAAGGGTGGGCGTGCGTTTGGATCGGGGCTGCGATTGCGTCATATCCGTTATTCTAGGGTGCGTACAGGCCATTACCGCCGTTTCGGCATGGCCACGATCACAACGACTGCGGCGATAAGTGCAATCGTCATGGCCGCTAGGCAGGCGAACAGGCATCCGCATCGCAAACACCGGCCTATAACACAATCAGGCCCGACGACCATCAAAGGTCGTCGGGCCTGATTCATACGCGCTGTCGGACTAACGGCGTCCAGACTTCATACGGAATGGCGCATTGTGGCGATTCTTCTTGGAATGACGGCGGTTCGGGCCTTCCGTGTTGCCGTATTTGGCGATCATGCGGCGTTCGTGACGCTTGGCACCTTCTGAACGCTCGTCGCGTACGATGCGGTTCTCGTTCTTGCGATGGATGCGCTTGCCGCCTTCGCCCTGACGGGTGTTGCGCATGGACTGTCTGCGGCCGCCGAAATCGTCGTTGCGACCGTATCCGGCCCTGTCGCGCTTATCGAACTTGTCGCCCTTGCCGTACCGATCATTGCGACGGTTCTTGCCGTATCCGTCGCGACGGTCGCCCTTGCGGCGCTCCTCGCGGCGGTCATCGCCATGCTCGAACAGATAGTCGCGGCGCTCGGCCTCGGGGTTGCTCATGCCTGCACGGCGTTCCGCACGGTTGCGGTTCTTCTTCACGGCCTTCTTGCTGGCCTTGTCGCCGTGCTTGCGCTGCGGCTCGCCTTCGGCAACAAACTCGCCGCCTGCGTTCTCGTGCTGGAACTCGGTCTCGACAACGTTCTGCTCGTCACGATTGCGATTGTGCTTGCGCTTGCCGCCGCGGCCGGACTCGTCGCCCGCCGCGTTCTTGGCGCCCCTGTTCTTGCCCTTGCGCGGGTTGCCCACGGGCTGCGACTTGTCGAGGCTCCAACCATCCACGCGCTCGGCGCGGTCGCCCACAAGCTCAAGCACTTCGGGCGAATCGTGGGTCACTTCGATCATCTTGGTCTTGATGCCGGCCTGGTTCAGCAAGCGGCGCGTCTCGCGGCGCTGCTCGGGCAGCACGAGGGTGACCACGTCGCCCGCCTTGCCGGCGCGGGCGGTACGACCGGAGCGGTGCACAAAGGACTTCGGGTCGGCCGGCGGCTCGACCTGCACCACGAGCTCCACGCCGCCGACGTCTATGCCACGGGCGGCCACGTCGGTGGCCACCATGACACGCACATCGCCGGAATCGAACGCAGCGAGGTTGCGATCGCGCTGGTTCTGGTTCAGGTTGCCGTGCAGCTCGGCGGCCGGAATGCCGTTCTGCGTCAGGTTCTTGGCGAGCTTCTTGGCCTGGAACTTGGTGCGGGTGAACAGGATGCGGCGGCCTTCGCCCGAGGCGAGCATGCGCACGAGTTCGTGCTTGTCGCCGCGCGTGGTTTCGAACACGTGGTGGGTCATCAGGTCGGGTTCGGCGGTGGCCGAATCGACCTCGTGCACCTTGGGATCGTGCAGGAAGGTGTTCACCACTTCATCCACGCCGTGATCGAGCGTGGCGGAGAACAGCATGTGCTGGGCGTCGGGCGAAATCTGCTCAAGCAGTCGCTTGACCGGTGGCAGGAAGCCCATATCGGCCATTTCGTCGGCCTCATCGATGACCACGACTTCGACGGACGAGAGCGTGAGCGCCTGCTGGCGCAGCAGGTCCTCAAGGCGGCCCGGGCAGGCGACCACGATATCGGCGCCGGCCTTCAGATCGCGGATCTGGTGGATGTACTTGACGCCGCCGTACACCGTGGTGGTGTTCATGCCGAACGTGTGGGCCAGCGGCATCAGCACGTCGTTGATCTGGTTCGCGAGCTCGCGGGTGGGGGCCAGCACCAGGCCGCGCGGGTGCGGTAGGAAGTCGTCGGCGCGGCGCTCTTCCAGGCTGGCCTTCTTGCGGCGCTTGATTTCCTTGCGGAACTCCTCCATCGCGATTTCGCCGAACGAATCGTAGGAACCGAGGCGGGTGACCAGCGGAATGGAGAATGCGAGGGTTTTGCCGGAGCCGGTGCGACCTCGGCCGAGAATGTCGCGGCCGGCCAGTGAATCGGGCAGGGTGTCGGCCTGAATGGGGAATGCGGTCTTCTTGTCATCTGCCGCAAGCACGCGCACCAGCGGTCCGGGTACGCCAAGTTCGCCAAAGGTAAGGGGGCGGGATTCCGCGCTGTCGTTCATCTGGAAATCAGCGGAATCGTCACGATCATCGAAATTATTACGGGGCACAGTGGCCTTTCATGTCAAAGGTTACGCAAATTACGCAAGCTTTCCGAGCTTAGCGTAAGCCCCCTACTTTGCTTGGTGCTCGCCACACTGTCATCCCACTCTTTACTTATGACCCCATGGGGCGGTAACTCGCCCATGGGGCGGCAACTTGCCCATGGGGCGGTTTGAAGAAATTGTGAAACCGCAGAATAAAGCCATTTTCACCTACCGCCCCATGAGGGTTTTACCACCCCATGGGATATTTGCCGCCCCATGGGTTTTACCACCACGTAAGGCGAGCACCGCTCCATGGAACACGCAAATGGCCCCCACCCGTGAAGGTAGGGGCCATTGTGCAAAAGGGCTGAGCCAAGATACAGCCCAGTAGCCCTAAAACACACTACAAAATATCCGGATCGTCTTTGGCAATAGTGCCGGTTGCCTTGCCAATGGCCTTCAGGCCGTGGTAGGCCACAAGAATCACGATCGTGCCAATGGCAATGCCGTTGAAGGAAATGCCACCAACAGTGAACGCGAATTGGCCGATGGCAATGATCATGGTGATGGCTGCCACCATGATATTCAGCGGCTTGTCGAAGTTGACCTTGTTCTCCACCCAGATGCGGATACCGATCATGCCGATCATGCCATACAGCAGCGTGGTCACGCCACCGAGCACGCCGGCGGGGATCGTGTTGATCACGGCACCGAACTTCGGGCACAGGCTCAGGATCAGGGCAAAGGCGGCGGCGCACCAGTAGGCGGCGGTGGAGTACACCTTGGTGGCGGCCATCACACCGATGTTCTCGCCGTAGGTGGTGGTGCCGGAGCCGCCGCCGAAGCCGGCGAGCGTGGTGCCCAGGCCGTCGGCCATGAGGGCGGTGCCGATCTGATTGTCGTAGTCGCGGCCGGTCATTTGGGCCACGGACTTGACATGGCCAACGTTCTCAGCCACAAGCACAAGCACAACAGGGATGAACATGGGAAGGATGGAGAAATCGGCCTGCGGCAGGTGGAACTTCGGGAAGCCGATCCATGCGGCGTCGCCGATGGCGGAGAAGTCGACCTGACCACGGATGCAGGCATATACATAGCCGATGATCACGCCGACCAAAATGTTGAGGCGGCCCAGCAAGCCCTTGAACAGCACGGCCACGAGCAGCACGGCCAGCAGGGTAACCAGTGCGGTGTCCGGCGCGGCTTGGAAGTTGGTCCACACGGAAGGTGCCAGATTGAAGCCGATGATGGCCACAATCGCGCCGTTGACCACGGGCGGCATGATGATGTCGATCCATTTGGAGCCGGCGTAATGCACGAGCACGCCAACCAGGGCCAGCAGAATACCGGTGACCATGATGCCGAAGCTGGCGACCGCAATGCCCTTGTTGGCGGTGGTGACCGCGGTGATCGGTGCGATGAAGCCGAAGGACGAGCCCAAATAGCTCGGCAGCACGTTCCTGTTGATCAGCAGGAACAGTGCGGTGGACATAGCCGTGAAGAACAGGGTGGTGGACGGGTCGAAGCCCGTCAGAATCGGCACCAGGAAGGTGGCACCGAACATGGCGATGACGTGCTGTGCGCCGATACCGGCGGTGCGCACCCAAGTCAGACGTTCATCGGGCTCGACTACCTCGCCGGGCGCCAGCGTCTTGCCGTCGCCATGCAATTGCCATTGGAAGATATTGGACATTACTACTCTCCTCGCTCTCGCTTGGGGCACGGCATTCACAACCAGCCGCACCACGCACCATTCTAGCTCACGAAGATTTTGTGAAGTCTCTCTTCCGGGAAAGGCTATTTGCCGTAATACTCCAGCAGGTGTGGGTCGACGGCCTGCACCACATCCACCAAATCGCCATTGGAGAGATACGGGCGCTTGAATTCGCGCCACGGCTCCACCTTGACCTCCCAGCGGCCGGTCGTCTCGTCGAGCACGGGCCGGGCGGTCTGCTCCCAGCGCACACGCTTGGAAGTGCGGCCGGTTTCCGGGTCGCGACGTGTGTAGTGCAGGCAGGTGCAGTTGGTGATCTTCCAGTCGTCCGAATCGGCGCGATGCAGGAATTCCTCGTCGGCCAGATCCTCGATGGTGAGCATCAGGGCGAGCATGAAGTCGCCGTGGGTGACCATGACCACGGATTCCGAATCGGATTTGCGGCTCAGCGAGGTCAGGATGTTGTGCACACGGTCCTCGGCCACATCGGCAATCGACTCGCCTGCCGGCGGACGCCAGTACAGCGGATCGGTGTTCTTGAAGTTCCAGTTGCGCGCGTAGTTGTTTTTGAATTCGTCCTTGGTGATGGTGTTGATCTCGCCCCAAGAACGTTCACGCAGCACACGGTTCTCCTCCCATTTGGCCTTGGGCAGGGCCATGGTGGCTGCGGTTTCGCGGGTGCGCACGTATGGCGAGACCATGTAGCGGTCGAACAGCTGCTGCTGGCTGACCAGCCAGCGACCGATGCAGTCGGCCTGCTTGCGTCCGGTGGCGGTGAGTCTCCAGGAGCGGTCGGGTACGGTGACGTTGTCCTGCGTATACAGGGAATTGTCGCCCTGCTCGCCCGCCTGGACGATGACGTTCGCTTCGGATTCGCCATGCCGGATTACGTATAGATCGAGCGGCATGCTCATATATGTTCCCCTTTCGTTATTGGTTACGTTGTGTTGTTTTCTGTTGTTTCCTACTTGACTTGCGTGATGGTGTTCCCCTTGACCATGAACGCGTGCCGGGCCATGTCGATCATCGGCTGATCGAATTTGGAGTCGGTGTAGAACTCGTCGATGACGGCGTCCGGGCCGTACAGTTCGCGGAACCGTTTGGCCTTGTTGGTGCTGAAGTTGAGGTACGTGACCTTCATCGTCTCCACATCCACCTCGCTGGCCACGAGATTCCTCACGCCGAGTCTGCGGCAGGCCTCCCCCACCGTCAGACCGAAGGATGCGGTGAGGATCACATCGTCCGATTCAGGCTGGTACCAGGGCTTGATACGTGAATAGTTCCTATCCCAGAAGTCGTCCACGAGCTGTTCGACGCTCGCCACCCGTTTGGATCGGCTCAGTTCCGCGAGATAGCCTTCGGTCATCTTACCCACGCCGTATTCCATTTGTTCAAGCGTGGCCCGGCCAAGCTTGTATTTGACTGCGTACCGCAGCACGGGGGCAATATAGCGGAACACTTTCGGGTCGTGTCGGGCGGAATACAGGTACAAGTCGAACAGGCTTTCGCCATCATAGATGGTTCCGTCGAAATCGAATACGCGCATACCTTCTGCTTCTACTCTGTTATTCCTTGTTTAAGGCTAATCTCAGTAAGCCGGCGAAAGCGCAAATACGCAGTGAATTTCACATGAACACTGTTTTTTGGATTGATTTCGGTACAGGTAACGTACACTGGTGACAGCGTGGAAGGAGGTGCGTAATGGCGGCGTCTGAAATCGAACAATGGTGGATTGATAAGTTTCAGGAGAACCTGGGTCCGATTCGCAAGGTAGCCGGATGGACGACTCAGCAACTGGCCGACGAGCTGGGAGTCGCGCGACAGACGGTGTCTAACTTGGAGACCGGCAAAAGCCCGATGACCAAACTGCAGTATCTCGCTTTACGTACGGTGTTCAGCGCCGAAATCGCGCGTCGTGAAGACCGCGATCTGGCACGCATCATCAAGACTTTGGTCGACGATCCCATTGAGCAACGCATTCGCGAACGGCGCGCCCAAGAGCAGGACGGCGAGGCCGTTGCCGACAATGCCCCAGTCAATACGGACGGTGGCAACGTTGCCGACAACGCCGCCACCGAGAAACGCAAGCCCAGTGCCGCCACATTGAAGGCTTCAAAGACTGCCGCAACGGGCAAGCCTACGCTCAGCACGGCGATGCAGGCTCTTGCCGTCATCACCGGAGCACTGGCCAGTGGAACCGCCGCCGGCATCATCACTTACTTGATGTTCCCGGACGGCGGCCCGAACAAGCGCTGAGTCGCCGAAATATCGAAACGGATTGGACAACCCAGTTCGAAGCCCTGAGCACCATTTTGTCCGTGTCGCACCAGCGTTTCCCTCATTATCAGCTGTTTCGAGTTGCATGAATGAACCGTTTATAGGCCGAGAATTTCGTGCTTTTTTGCATCAAATTCTTCTTGGGAGAGAATGCCGATATCAACCAATTCCTTCAATTTCTTCATCGCCTCGACTTGTTCTTCCACAGACATGGATGCCGTGTGAGAGGCGGGAGCAGCGGCTTCCGGTGCCGGCGCAGGTGCCGGCGCTTGAACCGGGGCGGCGGTCATAGGACTGATGGCTTGCGCCATATTCATACCAAGCAACATGCCACCATCGCCAAAGCCGTTGTCTTGAATACCTTGCGCAATGCGCTGCTGGGCAGCCATATTGCCAGCTTGTTGGGAAACGCCCTCGTATGCGGCAACATTCATCTTATTCGAGGCGAACTGCTGCACGAGTTGACGTGATTGCTCGGTGAACTCGATGCTTTCGATGCCCACGCTGGACACTTCAAAGCCAAAACGATCATTCCATGTACCGGCATTGGCTCGATCGCCACGCACGCATGCTGCGATGTCATTCGCCTTGCCGGGCAATTGCGAAATACGATATTCATTGGACAACGAATTGATGGCCACAATAAACGACTGTACGAATTCGGACAGAATCTGCCTACGTGGCCCTTCATCATCGAATGAATACGACACGGTAGTGGCAGGCACAAAGTTACGAACGAATCGAACTGGATCAGTGACCTTTAGCGACATGGATCCGCGTGCGCGAATTTCCAAATCGACGCCATAGAACCGGTCGTTATACACCAGCGGCGCAGAAGTGCCGAATTTGATGCCACGAATCTCACGCAGGTTGACGAAGGCCACATATTTGGTGCGGCCAGGCTGACCTCCGAAGGTGAATCGATCGGCGACCTGGTTGAAGAACGATCCGATGCCGTCTCCGGCGAGCACGCTCTGTTCCCCGTTGCGATATTCATAACCGCCCGACTCGGTGATGACGTTTTCGATACCTGTTTCAGAGAAAATGAACGCCGCAGTATTCTCTGGCACATAGATACGCGAACCATTGGTGATTATTCCCTCGGAACCGTATTCATTCGAACCGCGATCGTTGTTGCTTCCGCGGGGAATGCCCGGCACAACGACGGTGTGTTCCGTGAACGGACCAGCGGTGATGATATCACGCCACAGGTCCGCGAATGTACCGCCGAGCGCGCCGGCGAACGCCTTAATAACTGCCATCTGTTTTTCCTCGATATCTCATGCATATGGCCGGTCTTGCGACTATGCAATCGCAAGACCGGCCGTTATGCTGGCATGTTGGCTATAGCTGCGTTTCGCGATCGCAGTATTCGCATCGAACGACTTCTTTGCGATGACCGGAAAGCGGAGCGCCACAACCTTCGCAATTCACCGAAACCACGGGTTCGGTAATCCCAAGCCCACTACGGAATGCGCTAAAAGTGTCTTTCAGTGTCCCGGCCAGAGCCTCCGTTCCGGGGATGGCCTTGTTGAAGGCCGGCTCATCCATTGGCGTATACTGTCTGCCGCGTATACCCATATACCGTCATCGTCCCTTTCTTGGAAAACCGTTACCTCGATACGCCAGTCTGATCACTGGCCCACCGATGCGAGCTTCTGCGTGCATCGAGTCATGACCTCGGTGTAGTAGGCCAAATCCTCACTGCTGAGGGAGTTTTCGTCAATGGCGTCTACCTTCTGGGAGAACTCAGAGTAACGCTTCATCATGCTGGCATAGTCGGTAGCCATGCTGACCACGTTATCGGATTTCTGATATTTGTTCATGAAGGCAACATACTCATCGATAAAGGCCTCGTAGCTGTCCATCGTGGACTTGAAGTCAGCACTGTCATTGGTGTTCTGCTGCGCCTTCTGATCCGAAGACTGGTCGCTCTGCTTGTTGGCATCGCTGGAATCAGTGCCCGTATCAGTGCTCTTATCATCCTGCTTCGCGGCGTCGCCGTCCGTAGACGTATCTTCCTTCTTCTCCGGAACCTGGATAGTGATGGACATGATGGTCTCGTCGTCAGTGTCACGAGAAACGCTCACACTGTATCCATCGGCGTTCTTGGCATTGAAACTGTCAGCGGACTTGTTATAGTCCACGGTGAAACCGTTGTCTTGCACGGACTTGACGTAGTCGGCATACTGCTTGGCGTCGGTACCGCACACCTCGATGGAGAAATAGTCCGAAGACTCGCTTTCAATTTCACCCTTTGTGGATTTCGGCTGCGGCAGCAGCGCCGCGATATCCGACTCCGGCCATGAATATGCTTCGCACTTGGTGGCGAGCGATGCTTCCCATTCCGCCTGATCAGCCTTGGCCTTCGCACCGTCGCGAATTACGAACACGCCACCGATTACCAGACCCACAACGGTGATACCGACTGCCACCCAGGCCAGCACTCGGCCTTGCACCTTGCCACTCGGGCGAGTCACGTATACGGCGAAGCCTGAGAGCAGTGCCGGAAGCACCGTGGCGAACAGCAGTCCGCCCCAGGATCGGCCAGAAACATCCACAAATTGGGCGAGTACGAACAACACTCCCCAGATAATGGCGAACACAGCCAGCTTGGAAGTCTTCTTCACCCCTTGCGCATTCGGAGCAAGCACGGCAGGCGCAGCGGCACCAGCAAAACCAGCGGCAGCACCGGCACCGTGTGTGGCAGGTGCAGGAGCCACACCAATACGCTTGTCCAAAGAGGCGAGGAACTCATCAACGCGCTTGGCGCTTTCGTTTCCAGTCGCCTCCAGACGAATGGCGGTCCCAGCCGCACCCTGCGGGACTACGGTTAGCGTGCAGTTCACCCCATCGTAGGAGTGGAAGGAAAACGCTCCGGTCTGGGTGTTTTCGTTATCCAAGGTAAACGTGGCGCCAGTAGTCAGCTGGTCGTGAATAACTTGGAACAGCTGTTGCGGACTGACCGCATATACACGATCGAATGGCGCGCCGGCGGGCTGCTGCGGTGCCGTAGCCGGAGTCATCGGAGTAGTGGTGGCCCCATCAGATGCTACGTTTGGCTGGCCAGCCGGTACAGCATTCGGCACGGTAGGCGCATTGTTCGCGCGATCTTCCGGTGCGTCATTCGTGCCTTCGGACGGTGGAACCGGCTGAGGTTGTTGATCAAATGGCGTTGTCATGATGCCCTTCTTTCCTTAAGCAGCAGCATTACCAGCACAGAAGAGGCAATCCCGGCAACCGTTACGGTCAATCCGACTGCCATGGCAAGCCGGTATCGTTCGCTCATCATTGCGTCCCTTCTTATTGCTCGCGTTGCTCTGCGATACATCGAAACCAGTGTATGGCGTTGTTATTATGTACGCAAATTAGCATTTTGTATTCATGTTAGCTTTATTGTCGATGCTTGATACCGCGCATGAACATCCTTTCCGCCACCGCACCTACACGGATGGCATCGACCATTGTCGACGACACGCGCGGGCCATGCATCAGCTGACAACTGAATTTTTCGGCGTGTTTCCGAAAAGTCGACGTCCTGTACGCTGGGAATCGAGCAACCGCGTACGATGGCGCAGCACAGCACCCGCAACACAGCGACAAGGAGCATGGGCAATGGCAGACATCCCCGAAGAACATTTGACCGAGGAACTGTTGGACCGGCTGCTCGCCAGCGCCAGCATTGAGCAGTATCTCGATGAGGGACTTGTCAGCGCACGCACGCTGACCGACTATCTGTTCGACCGTATGGAAGCCCATGGCCTGAAACGAGCCGACGTGGTGCGGGCATCCGGCCTCAACGCCACAGTGGTTTATGACATTTTCTCCGGCAAAAGCCGCCCCGGCCGAGATCACGCCATTATGCTGGCTTTTGGTCTCAAGTGCACATTACGTGAAACCCAACGGCTACTTCGTCTTGCAGGCGTTTCCGAACTGTGGTGCAAACAGCGACGCGACGCGATTATCATCTGGTGTATACGCAATGGATTCGACCGCATTGCCACGGACGACGAGTTGTATCGTATGGGAGAGGCGACGTTGCTACCGGCCGATTGACGACATTCGGCCCAACAACACTCACCGGTGAGACGCAAGTAAGAGGGCATCAAGGAGAGACATGGACGATAAGCAGGCGATGCATGCGATGAGCATCGACGATGCGTACCATGTCGAGCGTACGCTCGCTCGCGGACCTTCCGGCGTCACCGAACTGGTGAGCATTGACGGCAACGGCCCGTTCGTACGCAAGAAGATTCCCTCTCCCCTAGCGCAACGCAATGTGTGGGCGGCGCTCAGCGCCTGCCAGAGTAATCGTCTGCCGCGTGTGGAAGCGACGTACGAGCTGCCCGACCGGTTCGTCATCGTCTACGATTACGTGCCGGGCAGCACGCTTGCGCAAATTGCGGAGGAAAACGGGCGGCTTGCACCGAATGTGGCCGTGCAGCTTATCGACCAAATTTGCGAAGCCGTGCAGGAGCTTCACCAGCACGGCGTTATCCACCGCGACATCACGCCGGCCAACGTCATCGTGGCCCAGGATGGCGCGCATCTCATCGATTTCGGCATCGCGCGCATCCGGTCAGAGGCAAGCAACCGTTCACGGGATACCACGGCGCTTGGCACCTACGGATTCGCCTCGCCTGAGCAATATGGCTTTGCCAAAACCGACGCGCGTTCCGACGTATTCTCGCTGGGCCGGCTACTCGGATTCATGCTGACCGGCGTATATCCCGATGCCAGCGACTACGAGCAGCGACTTGCCGATGATGCCGCAGTACCGGCTCGACTACGCGCCGTCATCGGCTATGCGTGCGCATTCGAGCCCAGCAAACGGCCACAGAGCGTCCAAGAGTTTCGCCAGGCGCTGTTCTCCCAGTCCAATCCGCCCATACCGAACGCATCATCGGCAAATCCGCCATCAACGAGAACAACGAACGGCAGCGCGTCGGCGTCTCGACTATTCCGGCGTCTGCACTTGAGCAAACGCGCCATCGTGCTGTGGTCCATTGCCGGAGCGGCACTGATAATCGCCGCCATTGCGGGAGGCATTGTGTTGGCAGGCCAACTTGGCATTATCGGGTCGGCAACATCACCCGATTCCTCGACACGATCCAGCAGCCAATCAACCGATAAGGCCGATGGCGGGCATTCCTCGAACGGGTCAGGAACCGACAATGCCAATGGCACGGGCGGAGTAGGCGGCACTGACGGCGCTGATGGAGACAATCAAGACACCGTCACCGACAATCCTCTGAAAATAGTGGAATCCGGCTGGTCGGCGGACCAGCAAGGGTATGTCCACTACGCTTTCGCCCTGCACAACACCAGTAAGACCCAGCAGGTGCAGTATCCGCAGATTACCATTACGGGGCGGGCCAAAGACGGTTCCATCGTGTTCTCGCAGACGCAAGCACTGAATATGGCATTCCCGAATCAGACTGTATATGACGCCGGTCAAGCAGGCGAAGGCACCGCCCCAGAAACGGTTGATTTTACTGTGCTCAATCCGGATACATACAACGTCGCCAAGGCTCAGGGAACCGCCGCCTTCCCCATCAGTGGAATATCCAAAATAGACAACAGGGACGGCGGCACGACGTTCAATGGCGAGGTCCGCGCCGTGGCAGATGGATTCAAGCCATCTGATGGACAGCAAATCAAGATTTCCCTAGTACTGCGTAACGCACAGAACGCAATCATCTATGGAGATATCGCATTCGTGGATTGGCCGGGCAATGGCCGATCCACGCCATTCTCGATTACCGTCTACGATCTGCCGAAGTATGTGTCTTACGATCTGTATGCGCAAATCTGGTAGTTGACTTTACGTCTGGCAGGTGGCCGTCAGGTGCCTGTCAGGCCGCTGTTCGCGTCACCTGCGCACTGACGTTACGGCGCGCCTGGCCGAACAGATAGATGCCGATGGGCAGGGTCAGAACACCGCCGATGATGAACACCAGCGAAATCGGGATCACGTCGGCCAGTGGCGCGAAGATCAACATGCCGAGCGGCATTCCGAGCGTGCTCAGGGTGGTGTCAAGGCCGAATACACGGCCCACCATCTTCTCATCGGCCTCGGTCTGGATGATGGTGCGCATCGGGCCCGTGCAGATGGCCGAAGCCAAACCGTTCACCACATCAATCAGCAAATACGCCAGCAG